>OHEC01001273.1_pt1 | contig 10464 bp, 7 predicted proteins | sample 1567141 | NCBI WGS metagenome assembly OHEC01 (sample SAMEA3879567, study PRJEB24766) | human gut metagenome | biome: human-associated habitat; feature: feces | place: USA | collected 1985/1987 | reverse complement strand
AGCTGCTCGGCCATAAGGCGATGGTCGTGGCGATCCTGGTTGTCATTGCCGCCGCGAGCGGCTTGGCGATGGCAGGTTTTGGTGGTCACTCCAGCGACGTATCGTTTGAGCGTAGTGATGAGGCGAGCGCCTCGGATGTGCGCGGGGCCGGGGATGCCTCTCCTGACGATGCCGATGAGCCGTCTGCCAAGAGCTCCTCTGCTGCCGAGGTGTACGTCGATCTTGATGGCGCCGTTGTGAAGCCTGGCGTGTACCGGCTTAAAGATGGAGCACGGGTGTCCCAGGCGATTGATGCCGCCGGAGGGCTTACGGCCGAGGCGGATGTGACGGGTCTTAACCGTGCGTCCAAGATCACCGATGGTCAAAAGATCTATGTGCCGACGGTAGGGGAGCAACAAACGGCTGCGGCCGTCGGCGGCGCCGAAAGCAGCGCTTCCACGACCCCTGGTACAGGGTCTTCGTCGGGTCTTGTGAATATCAATACGGCAAGTGCGGCGGAGCTGCAGACGCTTTCGGGCATCGGGCCTTCTATGGCCCAGGCAATTATCGACGAACGGACGCAAAACGGGGCCTTTGCCTCGGTCGATGACCTTGTGCGCGTATCGGGGATCGGTGAGAAGAAACTCGCCAAAATTAAAGATTGCATCTGCGTATGAGTGCGACCGAGCGCGAGCATGTGATGCCACCGCGCCCATTGATGCCGTGGACGATAGCCCTTTGTGCCGGCTTGTGTGCGAGCTGTGGGTTAGTGCTTAACATGGCGGCCGATGCGCTGCTGGGAGAGCGGGCGGCGCCCGTCACATTGCTTATGGCCATTCCCGTTGCGGCAGCAGGGTGCATTGTATTGGCTCGGTCCTGCATGCGCCTTGTGCGGTGGAGGCGATGGCTGTATGCCGCGGCCCTCGGCCTCGTGGCGGGAGCGGTAGTGTCCGCGGGTTGGGCGATAGGGGCGCTGCGCGCTTCGAGGGCGTTGGATAATCGGGCTGCGAGCAGTCTCGAGTTTGTTGTGTGTTGCGACCCGTCCATCAATGACGGTGCGTACTCCTATACCTGTGATGCGTACGCGGGCGAAAAGCGTTTGGGTCAGGTACGGCTGTCGTGTGATCGTGAGCTTGGCGCCGGTTCGCATGTACGTGCTATCGGTCGAATTTCGCGCTTTGAGAATGATGCGTATGGGCGCTCACGCGTGCTTCGGGGCGAGCTTCGAAAGGTTAAAGTCGTCCGGTTGGTATCGATCGACGAGGGCCCTCCAGGCCCGTTGTCTTGGCTTCGAAACGAGCTCCTTGCCGTTATCGCGCCCGCGACCGATCCAGCGCGCTCGCTCATTGCCGGCGTTGTCTGTGGACGCTCGTCCGAGCTGCGCGCCCAGCCGGCGGGCGATTGGTTTTCGGTAACGGGCACCGCACATCTCATCGCCGTCTCGGGCAGCCATCTTGCCATCGTGGGGTTTGTGATTGAGAGCGCCCTGCAAAAGACACGCCTCTCTCGTGGGCTGCAGCGGGGACTGTTGATGCTGGCTCTTATTGCCTATGCCGTCTTTACGGGCGCCTCGCCCTCGGCCGTGCGCGCGTGCTGCATGGTGGCGGCGACGCTTGTCGCCAACGGCGCCGGACGTCGTCGGCATGGCCTCTCGGCTCTGTTTGTCACCATGGCAATCTTTGTGTTGCTGCGCCCGACGGTATTGTTCGAGATGGGTTTTCAACTATCGTGCGCCAGTGTTTTTGCCATCCTTTGTTTTTGCCCCTACGCTACCTACGCCTTGTGCGAGCTGAGCGTGCCATCGGGGGTTGCCGGTATTTTGTCCGTCACGATGTGCTCACAACTCGCGACACTTCCTGTAACCATTCCCGCATTCGGGACGTTTTCGCTCATTGCCCCGCTTGCAAATGCCGTGATCGGTCCGGTGATAAGCGTACTGCTTGCTATATCGGTTGTGCTGGTGCCCTGCTCGCTTGTGCCGCTGTTGCGTCACGGGGCGCTCGTGGGGCCCATGATTGTCGCTCGCTGCGCCCTGTTCTTTGAGCAGCTCTTTGCTGCCGTTCCGGGCGCATCCGTAAGCGTGCCGCCCGATACGCCCCTGGTATACGTAGTGCCGTTTGTGCTGGCGGTCGTCTTGGTCTGGTGGCCACGTCCCCGCGCACGGAGCATGGCAGTGGGGCTGCTGTGTTTGATTCTTGCAGCGGGTGTTCCGTATGTCTATTGGGATCGATGTGCGCCGCCTTCTGTGACGGTCCTCGATGTTGGTCAGGCCGATGCGATTCTTATCCGCCAAGGTGGGACCGTGGCACTCGTGGACTGTGGACTCGATGAGCGCGTGGTGTCGGCGTTGGTTCGCAAAAACGTTCACCATATCGACGCCGTCTTCGTGACGCATTGGGATGAAGACCATTGGGGCGGTCTTCCCGACGTACTCGATTGTTTTTCGGTTGGAACCATTGCGGTCGCGGCCGATGCACTTGACGGCGCGCCTACTGAGGTCCTGAATCGCCCGGGTGTAACGTATCGGCAGGTGGCTCGCGGAGACACGGTCGATATCGGCGCATTTCGGGCTCGTGTGATGTGGCCGTTTAACACGGTGGATGGCGAGGGCAATGAGGACTCTCTTGTTTTGCTGCTCTCCTACGCTCAGGAAGGCAAGAGCCTGCGCGTGCTCCTTACTGGTGACGCCGAGCTCGATCAGGAGCGCGAGTTTGTACAGGAGGTGGGAGATATCGATGTGCTCAAGCTGGGGCATCATGGCTCAAAAGTTTCCGTCGACACCGAGCTGCTGGAAACGCTTAAGCCCGAGCTCTCTGTTGCGAGCGCGGGCGAGGGCAACCGTTACGGCCATCCATCCGATACCTGCATCGATGCCGTTCGCGATGCGGGCGGCGCGTTCGCATGCACCATCGAACAAGGAGACATTACCGTCTCGCCGACCGTAACCGGATTTGCCATGCGTTGTCAGCGACCGTGATGCTGCCGTTGGCGCGGGACCAACCCGTGGGATAGAATGGCACGGTACGAACACGAGAGCCTGCGGGAGGGGAGCGCGATGTCCGAAACCGGTCTTTTGCCGGCATATCTGATCGTCGGTACCGACGGGGTCAAACGCGACCACGCCGTCTCGCGTATGAAGGCGCGTCTGGAAAAGTCGGGTATGGTTGAGTTCAACCTCGATGAACGCGACATGACGAAAGATCCCGATATCGAGTCGATCATCGGCTCGCTCAATACCTTTCCCATGGGCAGCGAGTTTCGCCTGGTAATCCTTGACGGCTGCTCAAAACTTGCCAAAGCGATCTCTGAGCCGCTTGTCGAGTATCTGGCGAGTCCCAGCCCCACGACGGTTTGCCTCATAATCGCCGATTCGCTTGCCAAGAACACACGCCTGTACAAGGCAATCGCCAAGATTGACAGGAAGGCCGTGATCGACTGTTCGGGCACCAAGCGCTGGGAGCTCCCACGCCGCGTGCAGCAGATGGCGACGCAGCACGGTAAGTCCATCTCGACAGCTGCTGCCGAGGAGCTCGTCTCGCGCTCGGGCGAGAACACCCGCATGCTCGATAACGACTTGGCCAAGCTTGCCCAGATGGTCGAGGCGCCGCAAATTGAGCTTGCCGATGTGGAGCGCTGGATCGTGCGCACGGCCGAAGTTCAGCCCTGGGACTTTCTCAATGCGGTCTCGGCCCGTGACATGCGCCGCTCGCTTGAGCTCTTCAATCTACTGCCCGCCAAGAGCTATGTGTGGACCTACACGCTGCTGTGCGGGCGCATTCGCGAGCTTATCGTCGCCAAGGCGCTCGATGCGCGTGGACAGGGTCGTGAGCTGGCCGCGACGCTCAAGCTTCAGGCCTGGCAGGTCAAGAATCACCTTACCTGGGCCCGTCGTTTTTCGATGACCGAGCTCGTTGCCGCGCTCGAGGGCGCGGTCGATGTGGAGCTCGCACTGAAGGGTTCTGCCGATTCGGAGACCGCGCTTTTGCTCTGGATTACGAACATCTTGAGAAAATCGTGATGATACCTGCCTATTTGACAAATTCGTTCTATCCCTTTGAGGGGGAGCGTGCTATAGTAGGCGCTTGCATGACCTCACCGTGTCTCAGAGGTGTCATACATTTTTTGCAAGGAACTCGAAAGGAACTCCAGAAGTGGCAAACATCAAGTCTCAGAAGAAGCGTATCCGCACCAATGAGGCAGCTCGCATGCGTAACAAGGCTGTCAAGTCCGAGCTCAAGACGCTGACCAAGCACGTCCAGTCCGCCGTCGCCGAGGGCGATGCCGAGAAGGCCCAGGCTGCCCTCAAGACCGTCACCAAGCGTCTTGACATGGCTGCCGCCAAGCATGTCATCCACAAGAACCAGGCTTCCAACCGCAAGTCCGGTCTTGCCAAGCTCGTGAACAGCATCAACGCCTAAGTTGTATATTTCACACCACACAGATTACGCGCATAAATGGAGCCTGTTTTATGGAACAGGCTCCATTTTTTGTACCGCTCGGGTAAGATAGTCCGCATGAATACTTCAATTGACATTTCCCACATCCGCAACTTCTCGATCGTTGCGCACATCGACCATGGCAAGTCCACGATCAGTGACCGTATCCTCGAGCTCACCCATACCGTCGACGAGCGCGACATGGAGTCGCAGCTGCTTGACACCATGGATATCGAGCGCGAGCGCGGCATTACGATCAAGTCCAATGCCGTTCGCGTTTCCTATGACGCCGACGATGGCGAGACGTATCAGTTCAACCTGATCGATACGCCGGGCCACGTGGACTTTACCTACGAGGTCTCGCGTTCGCTGGCCGCTTGCGAGGGCGCGGTGCTCGTCGTCGACGCCACGCAGGGCGTCGAGGCGCAGACCGTCTCCAACGCGACGCTCGCTATGAACGCCAATTTGGATATCGTGCCCGCCATCAACAAGATCGACCTGCCCTCGGCCCATCCCGACGAGGTTAAGACTGAGATCGAGGATGACCTGGCGATTCCCGCTGACGATGCTGTGTGCGTGTCGGGCAAGACCGGCGAGGGCATCCACGATCTGCTGGAGTCCATCGTCTTTTTGATCTCTCCGCCCAAGGGCGATGAGAACGCGCCGCTCAAGGCGCTCATTCTGGATTCGTACTTTGACGAGTATCGCGGTGTGGTGGCCACGGTGCGCGTCTTCGATGGTTCCATCAAAAAGGGCGATACTTTGCGCATGATGCAGGCCGAGGGTGACTTTTTGGTCGACGGCGTGGGCGTCAAGCGTCCTGCCGAGACCCCGGTTGACGCGCTGACGGTTGGCGAGGTCGGCTACGTGGTCACGGGCCTGAAGGACCCCGAGGCCGTTCGCGTGGGCGACACCCTTACCTGGGCGTCGAATCCCTGCCCCGAGCCGCTTCCCGGCTACCGCGAGGCCAAGCCCATGGTCTACACGGGCCTGTTCCCGATCGACAACAAGGATTACGAGAACCTGCGCGACGCTCTCGATAAACTGCATGTCAACGACCCGTCGTTGGTGTGGGAGCCCGAGACCTCGGTGGCGCTCGGCTTTGGTTTCCGCGTTGGCTTCTTGGGCCTACTGCATATGGAGGTCGTCAAGGAGCGCCTGGAGCGCGAGTTCAACCTTGACCTCATTGCCACGAGCCCTTCGGTGGACTATCACGTCTACAAGACCGACGGCGAGATGATCGATGTTCGCAGCCCGCAGGATCTGCCCGAGGCTACGCGCATCGAGCGTATCGAGGAGCCCTACCTCAAGGCCAAGATTATCTGTCCGCCCGAGTATACGGGCGCCGTTATGCAGCTCGCTATCGAGCACCGCGGCATTACGACCGACATGATCCATCTCACGAGCAAATCGGTCGAGATGCGCTTTGATATGCCGCTCGCCGAGCTCATCCTGGACTTCTTTGACCAGCTCAAGAGCCGTACCAAGGGCTATGCCTCGCTCGACTATGAGTTCAACGAGTATCGTCCTTCCGAGCTCGTCAAGCTCGATATCCTGCTTTCGGGTGACGAGGTGGACGCGCTTTCGTTTATCGTGCACAAGGACAAGGCCTATGGCTTGGCCCGCGGCCTGTGCGACAAGCTCAAGGAGATTATCCCGCGTCAGCTATTCGAGGTGCCTATTCAGGGCGCCATCGGCAACAAGATCATCGCCCGCTCCACCGTCAAGGCGCGCCGCAAGGATGTTTTGGCCAAGTGCTATGGTGGCGATATCTCGCGTAAGCGCAAGCTGCTCGAGAAGCAGAAAGAGGGCAAGAAGCGCATGAAGGCCATCGGTTCGGTCGAGGTCCCGCAGGAGGCCTTTATGGCGATCCTCAAGGTAGACGAGTAAGTCCATGGCGCTTTCTGAATACAGTACACGGCTGCTGGGTGCCTATGCCGAGCAGCCGTTCCTTATGGCTCCCATGGCCGGCGTGACCGATCCTGCCTATCGCATCATGTGCCGTCGCCGCGGTGCCCATCTTGCCTATAGCGAGATGGTGAGCGTGGCGGGCCTAGCCTATGCCAGCAATAAGACGTGGCGCCTGGTGCTGCCGGCCGACGAAGAGCAGCAGATTTGCGTGCAGCTCTTTGGCTCCAAACCCGATCAGTTTGCGAGCGCCGTCGCCGCCGTCGAGGAGCGCGTTGGCGATCGCCTGACGCTGATCGATATCAATATGGCATGCCCCGCTCGCAAAGTCGTTACCAAGGGCGAGGGCTCGGCGCTCATGCGCACGCCCGAGCTGGCCGAGCAGATCGTCGAGGCGGCGGTGGGCGCGGCGCACGTGCCCGTGACCGTAAAGATCCGCAAGGGCTTTTACGCCGAAGACCGCAATGCCGCGACGTTTGCCCAGATGCTCGAGGGTGCAGGGGCCGCTGCGGTGGCGGTACATGGTCGCTGCGCCACGCAGCTCTATACGGGCCAGGCCGATTGGTCGGTAGTCGATGAGGTGGCCGACGCCGTCGAGATTCCCGTTATCGGTTCGGGCGATGTGTTCTCGGCCGAGGACGCTGCTGAGCATCTGCAAAGCTCGGGTGCCAGCGCGGTGTTTATCGCGCGCGGCATCTACGGCAATCCGTGGGTGTTCGGTGATGCTCGAGCCCTTGCACTCGATGGCACGCCGGTACCGGTGCGTAGCTCTGTCGAGCGCCTGGATGCCCTGCGCGAGCACCTGACGCTCACGCATGAGCTTCTGCCGCTTATGTCACGCGCCCGCACGTACGCAAGCTGGTACTTAAAAGGCATGCCCCATGCCGCCGCTTGGCGTGCCCAGGTGGTGCGCTGCTCCACGTATGAGGAGTTCATGGCGTTGGTCGATGAGATCGAGCGTGATGTGGTGGCCTGCGAGGCTGCCCTTGCCGTCGGCGAATCGGTGCCCCCTCATCCGCTGGAGGCGTAAGGGTGGCCGTTACCGCGCTGTATGCGCACGTGCCGTTCTGTGCCCAAAAGTGCCGCTACTGCGACTTTGATTCGCGCAGTTTCGCTCCGTGCGAGCTGGGTGCTGCGCTCGATGCTTATTTTGAGCAGTTGTACGCTCGCCTCGATGCTTTTGGCAAGGCTGGGGCCCTTGACCAGATCTGCACCGTCTATGTTGGCGGCGGCACGCCGTCGCTGGCGGGGGAGCGCCTGGTGGAACTGGCGCGGCGTATTCGTGCGTGGTGCGCTCCCGTTGAGTTCACCTGCGAGGCCAATCCCGAGTCGCTGACCGCCGAGCTTGCCATCGCGCTTGCCAAGGTTGGTGTCACGCGTGTCTCTCTGGGCGTGCAAACGCTCGATAACGCCGAGCTTACCGCCATCGGCCGTATTCACGATGCCGATCGGGCGCTCGCTGCCATCACGACGGTTAAGGACGCCGGGCTCGATGTGTCCTGCGACATCATGTGTGGCCTTCCCGGGCAGACCGCCGTAAGTTGGCAGCGCACGCTCGATGGCGTGTTGGCGGCGGCGCCGCATCATGTGTCGGTGTACCCGCTCACGCTCGAGGAGGGCACGCCGCTCTACCGCATGGCGTGTCGCGACGAGTCGCTCGAGCCCGACGAGGATTTTCAGGCTGCGTGCATGGACACGGCGCGCGAGCGTCTGGGTGCTGCCGGCTATCACCCGTATGAGGTGGCAAGCTACGCGCTCGAGGGCCATGAGTGCGCCCACAACATTGCCTATTGGACCGGACAGGGCTATCTGGGCTTGGGTCGCTCTGCCGCCGGTATGCTCGACGCCGAGGATTTCGATTGCCTGGCCGGGCTGTTTCCCGACGTGCCTGCTCGCGGCGATGCTTATCGCGTGCGCTTGGTGCAACGCGACGACACCGCGACGACGTTTGATGCCGAGTATCTGTCGCGGCGCGAGGCTGCGGCCGAGGATTTGATGCTCGCCTGCCGCATGACGCGTGGCATTGGGCCCGATCTGTTGGTTCGCTCGGCAAGCGTGATCGCTGCAGACGAGCTGGTGGCGGCCTGTGACCGTGCGCTCGAGTTGGGTCTTGCCACTTGGGTGCCCGATTATGTCGAGGGGCATGCGGGGTGCGTCGCCTCGAAAGACGTTATCGCAGGTCGCGTCCGTGCTTGTTTAGCGCCCACCCACTTGGGCTGGCTCGATGGAAATGTGCTGTTCGAGCTGTTTTGGGGTCTAGCCTAGGTCGCTCGGGTAGAATTACCGCAATATATACGCTGCTGTGAGCAGGAGGTTGCCGCGCATGGCGACGATGAACGAAAAAGATTACTACGAGATTTTGGGCGTCTCCAAGGACGCCACCTCGCGTGATATACAGAAGGCCTTCCAGCAAAAGGCCCGCAAGCTTCATCCGGACGTCAACAAAGAGCCGGATGCCGAGGAAAAGTTTAAAGAGGTTTCCGAGGCCTACGCCGTGCTTTCGGACGAGCAGAAGCGTGCGCGCTACGACGCCATGCGTTCGGGCAACCCCTTCGCCGGCGCTCCTACGGCTTCGCCCTATGGCGGCGGTTACGCCGGCAGCGCGGGCTACGGCAATCCCTTTGATGGCGGCTTTCCCTTTGGTGGCGCCTGGGGTCAGCCGCGTCGCGGGCAGGCTGCCTATAATCCCGAGAACGGCGCCAACGTGGTCGTCGATATTAAGCTCGACGCCAAGGAGGCCAAGGGTGGTGCTCGCAAGACCGTCCGCTATACGCGCTTCGATACCTGTGGTCACTGCGGAGGATCGGGCTCCGTTTCGTCTGAGCATGCACATACCTGTCCGAGCTGCGGCGGTCGCGGCCACATCGATGTCGACCTGTCCTTTCTGTTTGGTGCCGGCACGTTCCAGTCGGTCTGCCCTGAGTGCGGTGGCTCCGGTAAGGTCGTCGCCGACCCCTGCCCCGATTGCGGCGGCAGCGGGCGAACCCGTGTGACCTCCGAGCAGACGATTGAGTTTCCCGCCGGCACGCACGATGGCGACGAGGTTCGTATTGGCGGCATGGGTCACGCCGGCACCAACGGCGCCTCTGGCGGTGATTTGGTCGGTCGCGCCCATGTTGAGGCCGAGCGCCTGGAAGGCAAGGCCCGTACCGGTTTTTATCTGATGGGCATCGTGGCGCCGTTTTTGGCGCTATCGGCCATATCGGGCGTATTCTCGGCCTTTGCCGTGATGTGCTTTATTCCGTTTGCCATGGGCCTGTTCATGGTGCTCTCGGACGGCGTGCTGCACCGCAGCCTGCTGTGGTGGAAGCGCGGCGCGATGCAGTTTGCCAACGGTTTTGCCAACGGATTTATGTTTGCGCTCGTGTCGGTTTGGTTTGCGAGCTGCTCGCAACGTGCCATGCTTTCACCCTACGCAATGCAATAACATCAAACCCTCTGTTTGCGGCCGGCCCAGCTTGGGTATAGGACGCACTGTGACAATAATGAAAGTCGGAAGGATTCGGTCGTGTCGGAAAATAGGGATTACTACGAGGTGCTTGGCGTCGACAAGGATGCCGACGCGCGGACGATTAAGCGCGCGTTTCTAAAGAAGGCCCGTACCGTACACCCGGACGTTTCGGACGACCCCGAGGCCGAGGCCAAGTTCAAAGAACTCAACGAGGCATATTCCGTTCTTTCCGATGAGCAGAAGCGTGCTAACTACGACCGTTACGGCACTGCCGACGGCCCTGGTGGTTCGGGCTACGTCGACATTAACGATATCTTTGGCGGCATGGGCATGGACGACCTCTTCTCGTCGTTCTTTGGCGGCGGTGCCGGCGGTGGCGCCCGAAATCGCCGTGAGCGTCGTCGCGGCCGCGACATGGCCATCTCCCTTTCGGTGACGCTCGAGGAGGCGGCACTCGGGTGCAAAAAGACGATCAGCTATGACCGCCTTGCCCCCTGCGAGGATTGCAACGGCTCCGGTAGGGCCGAGGGTGCACAGGAAAAGCAGTGCAGCCGCTGCCACGGCACGGGCTATGTGACGACGGTCCAGCGTTCGTTCCTGGGCCAGGTTCAGTCCTCCTCGCCTTGTCCCGACTGCCACGGCGACGGCACGGTCATCGATCATCCCTGCGAGACCTGCGACGGTCAGGGC
>OHEC01001271.1_pt1 | contig 10466 bp, 5 predicted proteins | sample 1567141 | NCBI WGS metagenome assembly OHEC01 (sample SAMEA3879567, study PRJEB24766) | human gut metagenome | biome: human-associated habitat; feature: feces | place: USA | collected 1985/1987 | reverse complement strand
CACAATGTATGATTTGCAAACCTCTATTGTCTTAGGATATAGAGGTTTTATTTTATATCTATCGGCGGTGTATAACCCAAAATCTAATAAGGAGGTGCACCATTCGTGGCAAAAGTTGAATTAAAACAACCAGTAGTACAGGCTATTGCAGAGGACATCAAAGATGCAGCAAGTGTTGTATTAGTTGACTACCGTGGACTGACTGTTGCTGAGGACACAGCTCTTCGTAAACAGCTCAGAGAAGCAGGTGTAATCTACAAAGTTTGTAAGAACACAATGATGAAGAGAGCTTTTGAAGGAACTGATTTCGCTGCTTTAGATGAGCACTTGGAAGGACCAAGCGCTATCGCAATTTCTAAAGACGATGCAACAGCTCCGGCAAGAGTCATTTGCAATTTCGCAAAAGATGCTAAGGCTCTTGAGTTAAAAGCAGGTGTTGTAGAAGGCACTCTTTATGATGTGAACGCTCTTAACGAGTTAGCTAAGATTCCATCAAGAGACGTACTTATTTCCAAATTGCTTGGAAGCTTACAGTCACCTATCACAAACTTTGCTCGTGTTATCAAACAGATCGCAGAGCAGGGTGGAGAAGCGGCTCCAGCAGAAGCAGCAGAGGAGACAGCAACAGACGCAGAGTAATATGTGTCAGCTGATCTGGATACAGACAGCATATATGAGCAGATGCTCATCTAATTAATTAAGAATGAAAAGAAAAATGGAGGATATTTAAAATGGCTAAATTGACAACAGCTGAAATGATCGAAGCGATCAAAGAGTTATCAGTATTAGAGTTAAACGAGCTTGTTAAAGCTTGTGAAGAAGAGTTCGGCGTATCTGCAGCAGCAGGCGTTGTAGTTGCAGCAGCAGCTGAGGGTGCAGGAGCAGCAGAGAAAGATGAGTTCGACGTAGAGCTTACATCCGCTGGAGCATCTAAAGTAAAAGTTATCAAGGCTGTTCGTGAGATCACAGGTCTTGGACTTAAAGAAGCTAAAGAGCTTGTAGACGGAGCTCCGAAGGTAGTTAAAGAGGCAGTTTCTAAAGCAGAGGCTGAGGAAATCAAAACTAAACTTGAAGAGCAGGGAGCAGAGGTTACTCTTAAATAATTTTCCTGAATATAAGTTTATTCCGACCGCAGAAGATGATATGCTTCTGCGGTCTTTTTGCGAAAGAGGCGTTAGAAATGGATGCAGTTGAGTTGACGAGAGAGCTGATTAAGATAGAAAGTACGGATCCGGGAAGCTGGGAAACCGAGATTGGTGAATATATCTGCGACTATTTGAAAGAGAGTGGAGCAGATACAGAGACTTACGAAGTAGAGCCGGGAAGAAAAATTGTAAAAGGTGTTGTGAAAGGTGCGAAAGCGCATCCGGCACTGGTGTTTATCTGTCACATGGATACGGTTGTTAAGGGCGAAGGATGGACAAAGAATGCATTCGACGCAGAAGTTTCAGATGGGAAAATCTGGGGACGAGGAGCTTGTGATATGAAGTCAGGACTTGCAAGTGCGTTGACAGCATTTGCGGAGGTGGCAAAATCACAGAAAGAGAATGCTGAGGATATAGAAAAACTTCCGGGAACATTAGTCTTTATCGGAACTGTAGACGAGGAAGCAGATATGAAAGGGTCAGAAGCAGCAGTGCAACAAGGATGGATTCAGAAGGAAGACTGGGTTCTTGATATGGAACCGACTTCCGGAATGATTCAGATGGCTCACAAAGGGAGAACCTGGTTTGAACTTAATGTGGAAGGTATTACTGCACATGCGAGTATGCCGGAGAAGGGGGCAGATGCAATCGCCGGAATCGCATTTATGATCGCAGAGATCCGAAAAGCGATGGCAAAAGTACCGACACATGAAGAACTTGGAAAGTCTACGGTTACATTTGGACAGATTTCCGGAGGATACAGTCCGTATGTAGTATCAGATCACAGTATGGTGACGATAGATATGCGTCTTGTTCCGCCGATGAATACACAAGAGGCAGAAAAGATTGTTCGAAAAGCAATTGAAATTGGAGAAAATGCAGTTCCGGGTGTAAAGGGTTCTTATAAGATTACAGGTGACAGACCACCGGTGGAGACACACATGGAGTCAGGTCTTATGAAAGCTTTATCTGAATCAGTGAAAAAAGTTACTGGAAAAGATCCGGTTGTGTCAGCGTTCACGGGTTATACAGACACAGCAGTTGTGGCAGGTCTTTTGGGAAATCCGAATTGTATGTCTTATGGGCCGGGAAATCTTGCACAGGCTCATAAACCGGATGAGTATGTTGAAATTGCGGATATTGAGCGGTGCGTTCAGGTTTATCGTGAACTGATCTGTCTTTATGAAGATATGATATAGAAGTTATTTCTGAAAAAAGATACTGTTCAAAAGGAAAAAGCTTAGAATAGCGGAAGATATAACATATCTTGAGAAAAAAGTCAAGAAAAATATAAAAAACACAAGAATCATGTTGACAATAAAAAGAGCTTTGTGATATAGTAGAAAATGCGCTATTGTGGAAAGGTATGCCATATAGTGACAGAGAATACTGTCGCAAGGCTCTTTTCATTTTTATATAACTGGAACTCGTAAAAGGCAGTTTATTGCCTGCAAAAACAATAAATGAGGAGTGAAACGTCAATGGAGAAAAACAGAATTCGTCCCATCAAAACCGGAAAAAGCTTCCGCATGAGCTATTCCAGGCAGCAAGAAGTATTGGAGATGCCTAACCTCATTGAAGTTCAGAAAGATTCCTATCAGTGGTTTCTTGACAAAGGACTGAAAGAGGTATTCGATGATATTTCCCCGATCGCAGATTACAATGGTCATCTGAGTCTGGAATTTGTGGATTTTACACTCTGCGAGGAAGATGCAAAATATACGATTGATGAGTGTAAAGAACGTGATGCAACTTATGCAGCACCTCTGAAAGTCAGAGTAAGGCTTTATAATAAGGAGACTGATGAGATTAACGAGCATGAGATCTTTATGGGAGATCTTCCGCTGATGACAAAGACAGGTACTTTTGTTATCAATGGTGCTGAGCGTGTTATCGTCAGCCAGCTTGTGCGTTCCCCGGGTATCTATTATGGAATCGCACATGATAAGTTCGGTAAGAAACTTTATTCAGCAACTGTTATCCCGAACCGTGGAGCATGGCTGGAATATGAGACTGATTCCAATGACGTTTTCTATGTACGTGTAGACCGTACAAGAAAAGTGCCGATCACAGTTCTGATCCGTGCACTTGGAGTAGGTACAAATGCAGAGATCATTGAACTCTTTGGTGAAGAGCCAAAACTTCTTGCAAGTTTTGGAAAAGATACTTCTGAGAACTACCAGGAAGGTCTGTTAGAGCTCTATAAGAAGATCCGTCCGGGCGAGCCGCTGGCAGTAGACAGTGCAGAAAGCCTGATTACAAGCATGTTCTTTGATCCAAGACGTTATGATCTTGCCAAAGTTGGACGTTATAAGTTTAATAAGAAGCTTCTTCTTAAGAACCGTGTATCAGGACAGATCCTCGCTGAGGATGCTGTAAGTGCGATCACAGGTGAAGTTGTTGCTGAAAAGGGAACAAAGATTACTCGTGAGATCGCTGATATGATCCAGAATGCGGCAGTACCGTACATCTGGGTAGAGGGTGAAGAGACTTCCAGAAATATCAAGGTTCTTTCCAATATGATGGTTGACCTCCAGGCTGTTGTTGATATTGATCCGGCCGAGGTTGGCGTGACAGAGCAGGTATATTATCCGGTTCTTGCAGGAATCATTGAAGAATCTGCAGGTGATGTAGATGAGATGAAGAGACTGATTAAGAGAGATCTTCATGATCTGATTCCGAAGCACATCACAAAAGAAGATATTTTTGCATCTATCAACTACAACATGCATCTTGAGTATGGCATGGGAAATGATGATGATATCGACCATCTGGGTAACAGACGTATCCGTGCGGTTGGAGAACTTCTTCAGAACCAGTACAGAATCGGTCTGTCCAGACTGGAAAGAGTTGTTCGTGAGAGAATGACAACACAGGATCAGGATGGTATTTCACCACAGTCCCTGATCAACATTAAGCCTGTAACAGCAGCAGTGAAGGAATTCTTCGGATCTTCCCAGCTGTCACAGTTCATGGATCAGAACAACCCGCTTGGAGAGCTGACACATAAGAGACGTCTCTCCGCACTTGGTCCTGGAGGTCTGTCAAGAGACCGTGCAGGATTCGAGGTCCGCGACGTTCACTATTCTCACTATGGAAGAATGTGTCCTATCGAGACTCCTGAAGGTCCTAACATCGGTCTGATCAACTCCCTCGCATGTTATGCGAGAATCAACGAGTATGGATTTATCGAAGCACCATACCGTAAAGTTGACAAGACAGATCCGATGAACCCGGTTGTTACAGATGAAGTTGTATATATGACTGCTGATGAAGAGGATAATTACCATGTAGCACAGGCGAATACACCTCTTGATGAAGAAGGTCATTTCATTAATAAGAACGTATCCGGTCGTTACCGTGAGGAAACACAGGACTACGAAAGAAATAAATTCGATTACATGGACGTATCACCTAAGATGGTGTTCTCCGTGGCTACAGCGTTGATTCCGTTCCTTCAGAACGATGATGCCAACCGTGCGCTGATGGGATCTAACATGCAGCGTCAGGCAGTACCGCTTCTTACAACAGAAGCTCCGGTAGTCGGAACAGGTATGGAAGTTAAGACAGCTGTTGACTCCGGTGTGGCTGAAGTTGCAGAGCAGGCTGGTGTGGTTGAAAGCTCTACATCTACAAGCATCACGATCAGACATGATGACGGAACAAAGAAAACATATAAACTGACAAAATTCCAGAGAAGTAACCAGAGCAACTGCTACAACCAGAGACCAATTGTTGACAAAGGTGAACGCGTTGAGGCAGGACAGGTTATCGCTGATGGACCGTCTACATCCGGTGGAGAGATGGCTCTTGGTAAGAACCCACTGATCGGATTCATGACATGGGAAGGTTACAACTACGAGGATGCTGTTCTCTTAAGTGAGAGACTGGTTCAGGATGATGTCTACACATCTGTTCATATTGAAGAATATGAAGCAGAAGCAAGAGATACAAAGCTCGGACCAGAAGAGATCACAAGAGACATCCCAGGTGTTGGTGATGATGCACTGAAAGATCTGGATGAGAGAGGAATCATCCGTATCGGTGCTGAGGTTCGTGCCGGAGATATCCTTGTCGGAAAAGTAACTCCAAAGGGAGAGACAGAGCTGACTGCTGAAGAGAGACTGCTTCGTGCAATCTTCGGTGAGAAAGCACGTGAGGTAAGAGATACATCTCTGAAAGTACCTCATGGAGAATATGGTATCGTAGTAGATGCCAAAGTGTTTACAAGAGAAAACGGAGATGAGCTGTCACCTGGAGTAAATCAGGCAGTTCGTATTTACATCGCTCAGAAGAGAAAGATCTCCGTTGGTGATAAGATGGCCGGACGACATGGAAACAAGGGTGTTGTTTCCCGTGTACTTCCAGTAGAAGATATGCCATTCCTTCCGAATGGACGTCCTCTGGATATCGTGCTGAACCCACTGGGTGTGCCTTCTCGTATGAACATCGGACAGGTGCTTGAGATTCATCTGAGTCTTGCAGCAAAAGCACTTGGATTCAACGTATCAACTCCTGTATTCGCAGGTGCGAACGAGAACGATATCATGGATACACTGGATCTGGCAAATGATTATGTAAACCTTGAGTGGGATGAGTTCGAGAAGAAGCATGGCGAAGAGCTTCGTCCGGAAGTTCTCCAGTTCCTGTCTGAGAACAGAGATCACAGAGAACTCTGGAAGGGTGTTCCGCTGTCAAGAGACGGTAAAGTTCGTCTTCGTGACGGACGTACAGGAGAGTACTTCGACAGCCCGGTAACAATCGGACACATGCATTATCTGAAACTGCATCATCTGGTAGACGACAAGATCCATGCTCGTTCTACTGGTCCTTACTCTCTCGTAACACAGCAGCCGCTGGGTGGAAAAGCTCAGTTCGGTGGACAGCGTTTCGGAGAGATGGAGGTATGGGCCCTGGAGGCTTATGGTGCATCTTATACACTGCAGGAGATCCTGACAGTGAAGTCTGACGACGTTGTAGGACGTGTGAAGACATATGAGGCAATTATTAAGGGAGAGAATATTCCTGAACCAGGAGTTCCTGAGTCATTTAAGGTTCTTCTTAAAGAGCTCCAGTCACTTGCTCTGGATGTCCGTGTACTGCGTGATGACAATACAGAGGTTAAGATCATGGAGAGCGTTGATTACGGTGAGACAGACCTGCGTCATATCATCGAAGGAGACAGAAAGTATCGTGATGAGAATGAATCTTTCGGAGAGCATGGATTCACAGAGAAGGAGTTTGTCGGAGAAGAACTGGAAGATGTTGAACCGGACGAAGAGCCGGACGACAGCAATCTTGAGAACTTAAGTTTTGATGATGATGATTACCTGGGTGAGGAATAATAAGGAGGAGCCGTTTTTATGCCAAATAACAATGAACAACAATATGAACCGTTAACATTTGATGCGATTAAGATCGGCCTGGCTTCACCTGAAAAAATCCTGGAGTGGTCCAGAGGTGAGGTAACAAAGCCGGAGACCATCAACTACAGGACTTTGAAGCCGGAGAAGGACGGACTTTTCTGTGAGAGAATCTTCGGACCAAGCAAAGACTGGGAGTGTCACTGCGGTAAATACAAAAAGATCCGTTATAAGGGGGTTGTATGTGATCGCTGTGGTGTTGAGGTTACAAAGGCCAGTGTTCGTCGTGAGCGTATGGGACACATCGCTCTGGCAGCACCGGTATCCCATATCTGGTACTTCAAAGGAATTCCGAGCCGTATGGGTCTGATCCTTGATATTTCTCCAAGAACACTGGAGAGAGTACTTTACTTTGCTTCTTACATCGTGCTTGATAAGGGAGAGACAGATCTCTCTTACAAGCAGATTCTTTCAGAGGCAGAGTATCAGGAAGCAAAGGAAAAATGGGGAAGACATGCATTCCGTGTAGGTATGGGTGCTGAATCCATCAAAGAGCTTCTTGAGTCTATTGACCTTGAGAAAGAATATGCAGAACTTCAGGCAGGCCTGGAGAATGCAACAGGACAGAAGCGTGCGAGAATTGTAAAACGTCTGGAAGTTGTAGAAGCATTCCGCGAGTCCGGAAACAGACCGGAGTGGATGATCCTTACAGCTATCCCGGTTATCCCGCCGGATCTGCGTCCTATGGTACAGCTGGATGGAGGACGTTTTGCAACATCTGACCTGAATGATCTGTACAGAAGAATCATTAACAGAAATAACCGTCTGAGAAGACTCCTTGAACTGGGAGCACCAGATATTATCGTAAGAAACGAGAAGCGTATGCTTCAGGAAGCTGTTGATGCGCTGATCGATAACGGACGTCGTGGACGTCCGGTAACAGGACCTGGAAACAGAGCACTCAAGTCTCTGTCTGACATGCTGAAAGGTAAGTCCGGACGTTTCCGTCAGAACCTGCTTGGAAAACGTGTTGACTATTCAGGACGTTCTGTTATCGTCGTTGGACCAGAACTGAAGATCTATCAGTGTGGTCTGCCGAAAGAGATGGCAATCGAGCTGTTCAAGCCATTCGTTATGAAAGAGCTTGTAGCGAACGGAACAGCACACAATATCAAAAATGCAAAGAAAATGGTCGAGAGACTTCAGCCAGAGGTATGGGATGTGCTTGAAGAAGTAATCAAAGAGCATCCGGTTATGCTGAACCGTGCCCCTACTCTGCATAGACTTGGTATCCAGGCATTCGAGCCAATCCTTGTAGAAGGTAAGGCAATCAAGCTTCATCCACTGGTATGTACAGCTTACAATGCCGATTTCGATGGAGACCAGATGGCTGTCCATGTACCGCTGTCACAGGAAGCACAGGCAGAGTGCCGTTTCCTTCTTCTTTCACCAAACAACTTGCTGAAACCATCTGATGGTGGTCCGGTAGCCGTTCCTTCACAGGATATGGTACTTGGTATTTACTATCTGACTCAGCTTCGTCCTGGTGCAAAGGGAGAGGGCATGTTCTTTAAGAGCGTGAACGAGGCTATTCTTGCATACGAGAATGGATATATCACACTTCACTCACAGATTAAAGTACGTGTGACAAAGACTCTTGCAAATGGAGAAGAGAAGACAGGAAATATCGATGCAACACTTGGTCGTCTTTTGTTTAACGAGATCATTCCACAGGATCTTGGTTTTGTAGACCGTGAGGTTGAGGGAAATGAACTTAAGATGGAAATTGACTTCCATGTTGGTAAGAAACAGCTGAAGCAGATCCTTGAGAAAGTTATCAACACTCATGGAGCTACACAGACAGCAGAAGTTCTTGATGATGTTAAGGCAATCGGATACAAGTTCTCTACAAGAGCAGCTATGACAGTATCTATTTCCGATATGACTGTACCACCGCAGAAACCGCAGATGATGCAGGAAGCACAGGATACAGTAGACAAGATCACAAAGAACTATAAACGTGGTCTTATTACAGAGGAAGAGCGTTACAAAGAAGTTGTTGAGACATGGAAAGCAACTGATGATAAACTGACAGAGGCACTGCTGACAGGTCTTGATAAATACAATAACATCTTCATGATGGCAGATTCCGGAGCCCGTGGATCTGACAAGCAGATCAAACAGCTTGCAGGTATGCGTGGACTTATGGCTGATACAACAGGTCGTACGATCGAGTTGCCTATCAAGTCAAACTTCCGTGAAGGTCTTGACGTACTGGAATACTTCATGTCTGCCCATGGAGCTCGAAAAGGAATGGCCGATACAGCTCTTCGTACAGCCGATTCCGGTTACCTGACAAGACGTCTTGTAGACGTATCTCAGGAGCTTATCATTCACGATGCAGATTGTGCAAAACCGGGTCAGCCGATTCCGGGAATGTATGTATCTGCATTCATGGATGGAAATGAAGAGATTGAGAGCCTTCAGGATCGTATCACAGGAAGATTTGCTGCTGAGGATCTTAAAGATAAAGACGGAAACGTCCTTGTAAAAGCAAACCATATGATTACACCTCGTCGTGCAGAGCGCGTGATGAAGAAAGGTGTTGACGAGAATGGAAATCCTCTTGAGCAGGTTAAGATCCGTACAATTCTTACATGTAAATGTAAGAACGGTGTATGCTCCAAATGTTATGGTGCGAACATGGCAACAGGTGAGGCAGTTCAGGTTGGTGAGGCAGTCGGAATCATGGCCGCTCAGTCAATCGGAGAACCAGGTACACAGCTTACTATGCGTACATTCCATAATGGTGGAGTTGCCGGTGACGATATCACACAGGGTCTTCCTCGTGTTGAGGAGCTTTTCGAGGCAAGAAGACCTAAGGGACTTGCCATCATCACAGAAATCGCAGGACGTGCAACACTCAGTGATACAAAGAAGAAACGTGAGGTTATCGTTACAAACGAAGAGACAGGAGAATCCAAATCCTATCTTATTCCTTACGGATCACGTATCAAAGTACAGGACGGCGTTATGCTTGAAGCCGGAGATGAGCTTACAGAAGGTAGCGTAAATCCACATGATATCCTGAAAATCAAAGGACTTCGTGCAACACAGGATTATATGCTCCAGGAAGTACAGCGTGTATATCGTCTCCAGGGTGTTGAGATCAACGATAAGCATATCGAGGTTATCGTTCGTCAGATGCTGAAGAAGATCAGAATCGAAGAGAAGGGTGATACAGAGTTCCTGCCTGGAACAATGGTAGACGTTCTTGAGTTCGAAGAAGTAAACGAGCAGCTTGTTGCAGAAGGAAAAGAGCCGGCTACCGGAGAGCAGATCATGCTTGGTATCACAAAGGCTTCTCTGGCAACAGAATCCTTCCTGTCAGCCGCTTCCTTCCAGGAGACAACAAAGGTTCTGACAGAAGCAGCTATCAAGGGTAAAGTTGACCATCTGGTTGGTCTGAAAGAGAACGTTATCATCGGTAAACATATTCCTGCCGGAACAGGTATGAAGAAGTACCGTGATGTAAAACTCAACACAGATATTAAGATGGAAGATGAACTGGATCTTGAAGATGATCTGAATCTGGATGAAGATTTTGACATGAACGAAAATGTTGATCTGACAGATGAGTTCGTAGAAGAGAACACAGAAGATGCTGCAGAAACATCCGTAGAAGAACCAGCAACAGAAGAATAAAACATTTTAAAAAGCTAGTTAAAAAAGAAGATCCCCATAGATGATGAATTGTCTATGGGGATCTTCTTATGTAATGAGATAAATAAAGAGTTATCGTAGAGATTCTTCTTCGAAAATCGGACAAAATCAGATAGCAGTTATAAAGTTTATTCTAATAGACAGACATTGAGGGATTGACTCGGGCTCCGGGTTCTGTAAACAGGAAAGACTAAGAAAAACGAAAGATTACTAAAAACAAAGCAATGCTCGGCAA
>OHEC01001264.1_pt1 | contig 10518 bp, 10 predicted proteins | sample 1567141 | NCBI WGS metagenome assembly OHEC01 (sample SAMEA3879567, study PRJEB24766) | human gut metagenome | biome: human-associated habitat; feature: feces | place: USA | collected 1985/1987 | reverse complement strand
CGGGTACGCTCCCGGCAGCCCATGGCCAGCACGACAGCACCCGCCTGGATCTCCAGCAGTCCGTCCCGGCAATTGACCGCACGAACCGTGTGATCCTCCTCCACAGAGAGCACCATAGTATCCAGCAGGATCTCTACTCCCAGCTCAGAAGCCCGCTGAATAAAACGTCCCGCGTACTCAGGGCCAGTCAGCTCCTCTTTGAAATAGTGCAGTCCAAAGCCGTTGTGAATGCACTGATTCAGAATGCCGCCCGGTTCCTTGTCCCGTTCCAGAACCAGCACCCGCTCCGCTCCCGCCTCACGCGCGCTGCAGGCCGCGGCCAGTCCGGCAGGGCCGCCGCCGACCACTACCACCTGATAGTTAAGCGTCATGGACGGACACCTCCTTGATGGGGGAGCTGAGCAGCCAGGTCCCCTCCTCATCCATTGTTATATCCATTGGGGAAACACCCAACTCACGGGCCAGGATCTCATGCACCCGGGGGCCGCAGAATCCGCCCTGGCAGCGCCCCATACCCGCGTTGCAGCGGCGCTTGATGGCGTCAATGGAACGGGGGACAATGGGACGGTGAATCGCCTCAACGATCTCCCCCTCCGTCACAGTTTCACACCGGCAGATAACCCGGCCGTAGAGCGGATCTTCGGCAATCACCGCGGCCTTCTCCGCATTGCTGAGTTCCCGGAACTTAATGCGCCTGCGCCGGTCGATAAACGTCTCCTTTTCCGTCAGCTCAAGACCGCACCCGGACAGTATGCGCAATCCCTCCAGGGCAATGGCCGGAGCTGCGGAGAGTCCGGGTGACTTGATACCCGCCAGGTTGATGAAATGAGGACAAATGGGGGACTCTTCAATAACAAAGTCTGGTATTTGCGTATTGGGACGCACTCCGGCGTACTCATGAATCGTCTGACGGAAGTCAATGCCCGGAACAGAGCGCAGTCCTCCGCTCTTCACCTGACTCAGATAGGGTTCGACCGTGGCCACATGGTCACCATCCTCCACCTGATATGCGTCGGGACCCACAATCAGGTTTCCATGAACCGTGGGGGCCACCAGGATTCCCTTGAAGCCGTGCTCGTCGGGACAGGGGAATACCACGGAGTTAATGATGCCCCCCTGGCTTTTGTCCAGAACGTAATACTGGCCGCAAAAATTTGTCTGTTTCAGCCCGCGGCCCCCCACCAGCTCATAAACCTGGGCGGAAAAGGCCCCCCCGGCGTTGATAACATAGCGGGCTTCATAGCTTCCGGAACTGGTTGTCACCACAAAGTGATCCTCATTCCGCTCAATCCCGGTTACGCGGGATGACAACTTCACCTCCACGCCATTGCGTACTGCCGTCTCCGCCATGGCAACGGCGTACTCCCAGGGATTAATAATACCGGAGCCAGGGGCATACAGGGCGCCGATCAGCTTGGGATTAAGGCCAGGCTCCAGCCGGAGCGCCTCCTCCCGGTCAATAATACGCACGCCCGGTACGCCATTGGCCACGCCGCGGTCATAGAGCTCCCTTACATACTCCATCTCCCGCTCGTCAAAGGCGATCACAAACGAGGGGATATCCCGGTACTCTACATCTAGTTTCTTGCAGATTTCCCGGGCCATAGCAATGCCCTCCAGGTTCATGCGGGCCTCCAGGCTGCCGGGCGGGCAGTCAAAGCCGGCGTGCAGAATGGCACTGTTGGCCTTGGTTACTCCGTTGGCCACATCGTTGAACCGTTCACATACACAGACCTTCAGTTGATACCGTGACAGCGTATACGCCATGGCAGACCCAATTACTCCGCAGCCGATGATCAGAACGTCATACATTAGTTTGAAAAGCCTCCCTTACCACCATTTGATTTGATCGGTAACATACTGGCGGATTTTGGTAAACTCCGGCGAAGTCACATCGCGGGGCCGCGGAAGGTCTACCTTGAAGTCCTCTTTAATTGTAGTGGGTTTGTTGGACAGGATCAGAATGCGTTCGGCCAGGTAAACAGCCTCCTCAATGTTGTGGGTAATAAACAGCACCGTGCTGCCTGTCTCCTTCCAGAGGCGAACCACCTCGTCCTCCAGGTAGAAGCGGAGTTTGATGTCCATCTGCCCATAGGGTTCATCCATCAGCAGCAGATCCGGGTTCATGGCGAAGGCCCGGCCGATGATAATACGCTGCTCGGTACTCACCGACAACTGGTGCGGATAGGTGTCACGAAAGTTTTGCAGGCCCATCAGCTTAATAATGTTTTCCACCCGCTCGTCGATCTCTTTTTTGGGCAACTTTTTCAGCTCCAGCCCAAAGCGTAGGTTTTCCTCCACCGTCTTCCAGGGAATAGAGGATGGCTCCTGAAACACAAAGGCCAAATTGTGCTTTTTGGGGTCGGCGGACTCTCCGTCGATCAGAAGGTCGCCCTTGGATGGCATGTAAATGCGGGTCAGCAGGTTGAGAAACGTGGTCTTACCGCAGCCGGTAGGGCCCACAATACAGATAAATTCACCCTTTCTGACATTAAAGGAGATGTCGTTGAGCACGTGCAGATCCCCAAAATATTTTGTGAGGTTCTTAACCTCCACCTTGTATTCACTCTTTGGTTCGCTCATCCTTAACCACCTCCGTCAGAGCGCCAGATCCGTGTTGTCACTAATAATTTTTCGCAGGCGCAGGAACTCAGGGCTGACCGTATCTCTGGGCCGGGGCAGGTTGATGTCATAGATTTCCTTGACCTGCGCAGGGTAGTTGGTCAGCAACACAATGCGGTCGGCCAAATAGAGCGCCTCCTCGATATTGTTGGTGACGAAGATAAAGGTGCGCTTTTCACTTTCCCAGATTCGCAGTACCTCGTCCTGCATGGAATATCGGGTCTGGGCGTCCAGCTGTCCGAAGGGCTCGTCCATCAGCATAATCTCCGGATTGTTGGTATAGGCGCGGGCAATGCCTGCCCGCTGCTTCATGCCGCCGGAGAGCTGGCTGGGATAGCTTTTTTCAAAGCCCTGCAGGCCCACCAGGTTGATGTACTTCTGGGCCGTCTCCCGGCGCTGAGCCTTGGGCACACCCTTCATCTTGAGGCCGAACTCTACGTTTTCCATTACGGTTTTCCACGGCATCAGCGCCAGCTTCTGAAACACCATGCCAATACGCTCGTCGCTCCCATGGATCTCCTCTCCATCCAGGAAGAGACTCCCGTCCACCGGCTTTTCCAGCCCGGCTATCATATTCAGCAGTACAGTTTTACCGCAGCGCCCGGGGCCGAGTATGACCAGAAACTCATTGTCGTACACATCCAGAGACACGTCAACCACGGCGTCTGACACCTCATTTTTGACAATGTAGCTCTGAGAAATATGCTCCAGTCTCAGTTTGACTTTTTTGCCGTCCATGGACAAACCATCCTTTCTAAGAGCTGGGTAATGATGGCCAGCAGCGCGCCGACCAAACCGATACACACCATGGACAACAGACACAGGGCATAGTCTCCGGAGTCCATACCGCGGGTGATGAGGAAACCAATGCCGGACTTTCCGCCCAGCATCTCCGCAGCCAGCACCACCATCCAGCCGGCAGAGGTAGAGGTTCTCACACCGGCAAAAATGGCGTCCAGAGCCGATGGAATAGCGATTTCAAAGAGCATCTGCCGCTTGTTGGCGTGGAAAATGGTACCCACATTGAGGTACATGTTCTGCACATTGGAAATGCCCGCCTGCGTGTTGACCACCACCGGCATCAGCGCGCCGATAAATACAATCAGAATTTTGGGAAATTCACCGGTGCCAAACCACATGGTCATCAATGGCACCCAGGCCAGGGGCGGCACGGAGCGAAAGGCGGTAAAGAGGGGCCCCAGTAGTGCGTTGGCCTTCTTGTTCCAGCCGATCAGAATGCCGAAAGAGATCCCAAGCAGCCAGGCAAAGGCCAGGGCAATAAATACGCGCAGAAGGCTGGCCCAAATGTGGCCAAAGAGGTTGAGCTGCTTGATCGGTTTTTCCATCAGCAGCAGGAATCGATTCCAAATATCCACAGGAGAGGGAAAGGTGCTGTTTTCCGCGCCCGCGGCCAAAAACCACAGCAGGATCAGAAGCAGGACGGAAACTACAGGAAACACGGCGTAAATCCGGTTGCGGAGTCTCTCACGGCGCTCCGCGTCGCTCATGACAACAACACTGGTACTGCTCTGTTTCATCGTTTCCACCTCAGCACTTTCTTCTCCAGCAGTCCCAGGACCGAGGTGAAAATGACGCCGATCACGCCGATGACAACAATACCCAGGATAATGATGTCGGCCCGGGCAAACTGTCGGCCCTGGAGGATCATGTACCCAAGTCCGGCATTGGCCGCCAGCATCTCAGCGGCCACCAGCGTGGCCCATGCGTTTCCTAGGGCCACGCGGATGCCAGCAAAGGTCATGGTCATGGCAGACGGAATTCCAATCTTGCGGAACACCGTAAAATTGGAGGCTCCGCAGGTTTTGGCCACATTGATCAGCACCGGGCTGGACTGCTTAATGCCGGTATATGCATTGATAACACAGGGTACAAAGGCTGAAAAGAATACAATAAATGCCTTGGCCTGCAGGCCGATTCCCATCCAGATGATGGTCAGCGGAATCCAGGAAACCGGCGGTATGGGCCGCAGAATTTCAAAGATGGGCCGCATAAATTTGTCGAATCCCCGGAACCAGCCCATAAAAAGCCCCAGAGGAATTCCGATGACAATTGCCAGCAGAAAACCCGTCAGGGCCACCTGGAGGCTGGCCATGATGTGAACCCCCAGTACCGCGCCGTCCGGATTGGGATCCACCAGCTTTGTAGCAAACAGTGCGATAACCTCCGTAGGCGCCGGGACGTAGCGGCTGGGCAGATCACCCGCCAGAACAGCTGCCTGCCAGAGAAGTAGAAAACCCAATATGCCGATGACCGACAGCATGGCCAGTTGGAAGCTGTTGCGCTTTTTCTGCCGCTTGACCACTTCGACGCGCTCCTCGTTGGTCAGCTTCCGGCCCGCGCTGGAAGCATTTTGCATATTACTTCCCCCTTACAACAAGTTTCCCCGCCGTTTGGCAGGCAAGGAGGCTGCACTGCGTGCCTAAGCGGAACGACAATGCAGCCCCGGGTTGCGCAGATGTGCAGCTGATTATTCCAGATAGCCCAGCGTTTTAAGCGTCTCGGCGCACCGCTCCGCCACAGAGGAGTTCACCAGCTCCTTATCAAGGATGGCGGTACGGTCTTCCTCAGTATAGCTGCCGATGGAGATGAAAAAGTCCATTGTCTCCAGCAGATCGTTTTCAGCGGCCAACACCGGACGATCCGCCAAGCTAAGGCGATCCTCTTCCTCTGTAGTCATCACGCTGACGGCCTCAGAGGGGCTGGGGCAGGCAAAGATATCCAAAGCCCGCTGACAGATGCTTTCATTGGATACCACACCCTCGTCCTCGCAGGACTCCACATAGAGTTCCACCGCCTGCGCCATATTGTCCTCGCTCTGCTGGCACCAGTCCCAAGTCAGATAATAGACCATCCAGGCCAGGTCGATCAGGTCGCTCTTATTCTCCATAGCATCCTTTGTGGCCGCCAGGCCGCAGACATTGTTGATGCCCAATTCGCTGACATCGGTAATACGGACGAGTCCGCTGTCCTCGGCGTTGTATGCCACGGCATTCCAAACGCACAGTGCGTCGCCCTCTCCGGCATTGAAGGCGGTCAGCGCGGGCGTAACATCCATATTGGTAATTGTCACGTCATCCGCGGAAAGTCCCAGTGACTGAAGATAGCTGAGGAACATGTACTGCAGGGTCGTACCGGTGGGCAGAATGCACTCAATCCCTTTCCATATTTCAGGATTGGTAGGATCGGCGGCCTGAGGGCTGTCCGGACGGACAAACAGGGCGGTATTGTACTCGTTGTCGCACAGGCCCAGCATCTGGATATCATAGTTCTTCATGCCGTTCAGAATACCGGGAGCACCCACATCACAGATGTCCCAACTGGCGCTGGCCTCCATCATCGCCGGGCCGCCGATAAAGGACTCATACTCCACATCGATGTTTAATTCATCAAAAAATCCCATTCTATCAGCAATATACCAGGGCATGGAGTGGGCAGAGCCGGAGAAAAAACCGATGGTCAGTGTGGTGCGCTCCGGCAGGGGCGTCAGGCCGAAGGTCGTTTCAGCGGCGTCCAGAGGCTGGTTGCTCGAGTTTCCTCCTCCCCCTTTCGGGCCACATCCGGAAATCAGTGTGCAGACAAGAGCAAACGAAAGTACAAGAGACAACAGCTTTTTCATAATCATTCTCCTCGTATAATAAGATTTGCAGATGATTTTAAGTGTATCTGCTTAGTTCACTCCGTGTAACCAACAGGCTTAGAGATACCCGTGATACAATAGCTGTAGGACAGTAGGGTCAAGCTCTTTTGCTCCTCGTTGAGCCACAAGGCTGCTTCATTGAAAGTCCGTCCCCCTGAGCCGGAAGTTAGCTGCAAACTCATTGGCTGTTTGCCGAAGACAAGACCGCCCTTTCAGCAGTGAGGGATATCGCATTGGTCTGCTCCGGAATGATTCTGATATGCGAGGTTGCCAGATGCTCCGGTTATCATGGGTATCTCAAAGCCTGCTGGCCTGAAATCTCCATGCGGGGAGGTGAAAATTGTGAATCCACTATTCGTTGGCATTGATGTGAGCAGCAAGAACAATGTGGCCTACCTGATGAAACCGGACGGCAGCAAACACTCCAGCTTCTCCGTGCAGAATAACCTTGGCGGTGCTAAACTGTTATCAGAGAGAATCGTATCGGCACTTGGCTCCATGCAGCTTGAGCGTGTGGTGATTGGCCTGGAGGCCACCTCCATCTACGGGGACAGCCTAGTCTATGCTCTTCGTGAGGATGGCCGCTTGGGGCGGTTTCAGAGGAAAATCCATGTTCTAAATCCAAAGCAGGTGCGGAAATTCAAGGAAGCCTATTCTGACCTGCCAAAGAACGACTGGGTGGACGCCTTTGTGATTGCCGACCATCTCCGTTTCGGCAGAATCAACAGGGAGGTCTACATGGACGATTACCGCTACAAAGCCCTGCAAACCCTTACCAGAGCCAGATTTGATGTCATCCAAAACTTGACCCGGGAGAAGCAGCGGTTCGCCAACTACTTATTCCTCAAATGCTCCGGCATGGCCCAGGACAAAGACATTCAGAACACCAGCGCCACCACCATCGCACTCATGGAACACTTTGAAACCGTGGATGACTTGGCGAATGCCGACCTGGAGGAACTGACTGCCTTTATTACTGAAACAGGCCGTGGCAAATTTGCTGACCCGGATGCTACCGCCAAGGCAGTTCGGGCTGCAGCCAAAGGCTCCTATCGGCTGCCCAAAACAGTAAACGACACTGTAAACCAAGCAATGGCTGTTTCTATTGCCTCCATGCGCGCCTTGAAAGGGCAGGTCAAAGTATTAGATAAGGCCATTGAACAGCAGTTTGAAATCATTCCGAACACTTTGACCTCCATCCCCGGTATTGGCAAGGTCTACTCCGCCGGTATCATTGCTGAGATTGGTGATATCCACCGTTTTGATTCCCAAGCCTCGGTTGCCAAATACGCCGGCCTTGTCTGGAACAGGAGCCAGTCTGGCGACTTCGAGGCCGAACACTCCAGAATGATTAAATCCGGCAACCGCTATCTCCGCTACTACCTGCTGGAAGCCGCCAACTCCGTGAGAAGATGCGACTCCGAGTTCCGGCGTTACTATGACCTCAAATTCAAAGAGGTCAACAAGTACCAGCATAAACGCGCACTCGCTTTAACTGCCAGAAAACTGGTCCGGTTGGTCTTTCGGCTGCTAAAGGACAACCGCCTGTATATCCCGCCGGAGGGCTGAGAGCGCAGCTTGCCACTCTGACTCATAGGCCCTGTTTCAAAATTTCTCAGGGACAGGGCTTTGGTTGGTGTTGCCTTTTTGCTGTCTACACAGTGCTTTTTACTCTGTTTCGCTTAAAATTTTCTTGCATCACCTACTTGACTTCATACCATTGGACTTTTTCAAAACACCGTTTTATAACGATGTTTTGAATATAGCACTATGGTTTGTATTTGTCAAGAGGAGAGCTCAGAATAAGAGAGCGAAAGACCCCGCAGACCGAATCTGCGGGGTCTTTTCATGTCATTCTATTTCTGTGGCCTCTTGAATAGTTGGATAGATCACCTGCCACGCCGGGAGAAAGTTCAGTTGGGCCAGTGCGTTGCGGAAGGCCCTTGATAATGGGTCTACAAATTCCCTTTGGCTGTGAAGCAGCTCCACGATATAAAGCTCCCATGTGTAGTGGGGGCCCCGCTGCTTTTTCCGTAACAGATAATATGCCCTCTCTGCTCGGAACATCAGAAACTCTACGATTGAGGTGTAGTTCTCGAAGGAATAGAGCTTTGCCATATGGAGCATCCCGGCGCTGTCATAACGCGTTACGGGAAAGTCCACTTCCGCTTCCTCCAATGTAAAGTCAAATGCGGAGGCAGGGAACGCAATCACGGTGTTGAGCAGCACCCTTTGTGCCGCCAGGACCAATGACTTTTCTCGCCGCAAAAAGGCGATATATTCCTCCCATGTGAGGTCGGCCCAAAACCCGTCCACATCGCTTTCTTTTTTCCAGGTGAACAGCGCGTCCTCCACCCGGTAGGTTAAATAGGTCAGGTACCCATATGTTGTTTCTTCATCATACAGCTTTGCATACATGCCGGTGCGAAGGATTTGCTCTACCAGTTCTTTATTTTGATCCCAGTTCATTGTTCCACCTGATCCGTCCATTTGTAGCCCCATTAGAAATTCAGGAAATCAAGCCCGGCGGCTTTTGACATTGCAATTACCTTGTTCGGGTTGTTCTGCAATTCCACCTCCGTCCCAAGCGCGTTCATCAGCAGGCCGAAGGTATCGTGCATCCCCATCTGATTCTGTATATTGTATGTGGCGGCGTACTCCGGGAAATGGGCCCAGATATAGTTCATCAATGCGGGGTAGTCGATTAGGCCGCCAGCCCTTAACTCCTCGTACTGCCCCCATAGTTCAAACAAGGCGAGGCTGCTGGCCCGCTTGGAAAAGAACAGATACCCCAAGGTGTTGTCAATTCCTTCCCGCACATCCTCTTCGGTCTGCTCCGATTGCTTTAATACGGTTTCTGAGAAGTCGCAGTTCCAAATAGGATAGCAGACAGCGAGGACTTCCTCTCCTGTGCCTGTTTCGATCCAGAAGATCCCGTTCATCAGCGGCTTGTAGCGTGCAGTGCGGCCCCGCGGTGTGGCAAGGGGCGCTGGGTAAGGTCCAAAGTATTCCGGATGATACTCCATATTGTAAAAAGCAATATCACGAAGCGAGGTCTGTCCGTCTGCATATATTCCGTGCCGGACCTGGTACCGGTAGATCTCATACTCAATGATTTTATATCCCCGCCGCTCTTCCGCAAACGAATAGAGCAGCACACGGGAGTCCTCTTCAGGCATCCTCCCATATGCCATAGCCTCTTTTGATATGGCTGGCGAGGATTTTTCCACCACATAGTATTCATCTGCCAAAAACTTGCCGTCCTGTTTTCTGGCTGCGATATAGTAGACGCCAGGACACTCCTGGCTTGCCCTTACGATTTCACCAACTGTGTCGTCCAAACAGAACGGTAGCCTCTCCGGGGGCGATTCTTTTTCTCTATCCATGCGTTTCTCTCTTTTCCCGTGTGGCATTTTACCCAATTACAACACCAATAAAGTGCTACTGCATAAAAAAGCACACCATCCGTACCCTAATGTCACACCACAAAAGTGTACCATGGGGAAAATGGTGGTGGAGGAATCGTATATGGAGATGGACTTTATCAGAAACCGTATTACAGAATTACGGGTAAAAAAGGGAGTTTCCGAGTACCAGTTAAGTTATGATTTAGGGCATAGCAAGAACTATATTCATAACATTGTCACCGGGTATTCCCAGCCATCTGTGAAAGAATTGCTCTATTTGATTGACACGCTCGGTATCACGCCCCGTTTGTTTTTCGATGAGGAAGCGGAATATCGAAATCCAATTTTGGTGCAGGAGATCATAGATGGCATCAAGTCGATGAACGATCAGGATTTAGAAGCTGTTTTGTTGATGGTCAGGCGCTTGAATGAGAAGAATTAACAGGCATGAAATTGTGTAATTAAGATATTATACCCGAGATAACGGGAATATTCAAGAGGCAGCATGTCAAATATAATAGAAATCACAAAGGGGTGGTTTCTATTATTACTTACGACCCGCTCTGGAACACTATGCGTCGAAAGGGAATTACAACTTACTCTTTAATAAAGGACTATTCCTTCAGCAAGGGGACATTGGATTCTTTGAAGCAAAACCGAAATATTTCAACCGCAACGCTGAATGACCTTTGCAACATTCTTTCTTGCAGGGTCGAAGATGTTCTTCGTCACATTCCAGATAAAAAATAAACGGCGCTTTGAGGGCATTACCGCTCTGATATGTACCCAGAATTCTGGACACATAAAAAATTGAATTAGGTGCACATGGAT
>OHEC01001234.1_pt1 | contig 10669 bp, 9 predicted proteins | sample 1567141 | NCBI WGS metagenome assembly OHEC01 (sample SAMEA3879567, study PRJEB24766) | human gut metagenome | biome: human-associated habitat; feature: feces | place: USA | collected 1985/1987 | reverse complement strand
CACCATGCCAACGTCCTTGTGAAAGCTGATCTTTCCGCTGTTATTCACGGCGATTCCCGCACTGGCCTGTCCCCGGTGCTGGAGGGCGTATAGGGCCAAATAGGTTTTTTCCGCCACATCTAAATGATCCTGGTTATAAATTCCAAACAGCCCGCATTCTTCATGAGGCTTACCCAACATAGCTTTCCCTCCTGAAATTTACAGCTCTTTGACCTTTTCCTGAATGGCCTGATCCTTCGCCGCAACGCCCTGGGCCATTTGCTCCTTCATGGTTTCCAGCTTTTCGGAAAGCCCGGCGCAGGAAAGGGCTAAAATCTGAATCGCCAGCAGCGCCGCATTATCCGCGCCGTCGATCGCCACAGTGGCAACCGGGATACCCTTGGGCATCTGAACCGTAGCCAGCAGAGCGTCTAAGCCGTCTAAAGTGGAGGACTTGATCGGGATGCCGATCACCGGCAGGGTAGTATGGGCCGCAAGCACGCCGGCAAGGTGGGCCGCTTTTCCCGCCGCCGCGATAATCACGCCAAAGCCGTTTGCCTTCGCCTGAGACGAAAACCGCGCCGCCTCCTCTGGGGTTCTGTGAGCGGACATGACATGCACCTCCACCGGCACCCCATAAGACTTCAGGGTTTTCACCGCGCCGGACACGGTGGAAAAATCGCTGTCGCTGCCCATGATAACCGCTACTTTTTTACAATCCGCCATTTTTACCTCTCCTTTTCTCATCCACAAAAATACAGGCTGCAGCACAAAAAAGCTACAGCCTGCCCGTTAACCTTCTAATCCGGGATTCCCTGCGATTTCGCCATGATTGCTAACCAAAGTGACCATCATGAAAAAACCCATCGCGCATACCCTCCCAGAATCCTACTTTATGTATTCTATTCTATTGCAATTCGGCTTGAAATTCAACCCTTATTTTTCTAGGCGTATCGACATTTTAAATCGAACATATTTTCTAATTTTAGCCTATATTACCATTTTCCAAAATAATTAGAGCCATTTTAGAACCACGGTTCACCGCATTTTTTCCAGCATCTGAGCCACTTCCTCCTGCTTACTTGGATACAAATGAGCATAGGTGTTTAAGGTGGTTTCCACGCTCTCATGGCCTAATCTTTCGGCAATTAAAACCGGGCTGAATCCCATCTCTATCAATAGGCTTGCGTGGCTATGTCTTAGATCGTGGATTCTAATCTTTTTCACGCCGGACTTTTCACAAGCTTGCTGCATAGCGTACTCCAAGGCGTTTCTTGTGAACGGGAATACCCTGTCACCATCTTCTAGCCCGTACATGCGGCTTATATAGCTATCCAGTTCCGCGCAAAGAAATTGCGGTATTGTGATTGTCCGCTTGCTCTTTGTAGTCTTAGGTTCTGTGATTATGTCCTCCCCCTCTATCATTTGGTAGGACTTATTGACCACGATAACACCGCCTTTAGTGTCTATATCAGCTTTATATAAGGCGGTCAATTCCCCCACTCGCATACCGGTATAGTACAGAGTTTCAAAGGCGGCATAGAAGCGTGGTTCCTCCTTGATTGCCTCCGCAAAATGGCAATATTCGTCTTTTGTCCAGAATTGCATTTCCTCTGCCTTGTTTTTCCCCATGCTCCCAGCCTTTTTACAAGGGTTTTCTGCTAGACTGTAATATTTCACTGCATAGTTAAAAAGGGCTGTAAGCTGATTATTGACAATTTTAAGATAGGTTGGAGCGTACCCCTCGCCTATTAATTCATTTTGCCATTTCCTGATATCGGATGCGGTGATCTCGTTTAATGGCTTATGGCCTAGATACGGCTTAATCTTCAGGTCAAACAGTGTCCGCTTATTTACCATCGTGGACTTTCTGAGCCTATGGGCCATATCCTCCAGGTACAAATCAGAAAAAGCCGACAAGTTCATATTAACGCTAGCCGTTTGCATTTGGAGAAAATCCCTCTCCCATTCCAACGCTTCCCGCTTTGTTGCAAATCCACGTTTTTTCTTTTTCTTTCTGGCACCCGTCCAATCCGTATAATAAAACTGCGCTATCCACGTGCCCCTTTTTTCATCTTTATTTGCAGGCATAAAATCACCACCATTTTTTATATCTTGTCCCCCGCCCCCTCTCGTGGTATAATCATAACCACAAAGGGGGTAACGATATGCTAGATCGAAATGATTTACAGGCGATTGCTCAGTTAATGGATATGAAGCTGCAACCCATCAATGAACGATTAGGCAAATTAGAGCAAGGCCAAAATGAACTGCGTGCCGATGTAGCCACACTAAAGGAAGATGTGGAAATCATCAAGGAAGACAGCAAGGTCACACGAAGCGCCGTCAACACACTTCTTGATTGGGCGGAGCAAGCACAGCTTGAAGTCAAGATTCCCTTATACAAAAAAGCTGAATAACTTACATAAATTATTAGCCGAGGGTTTATACCCCCGGCTTTTTTGTTGCCCTTTTCGCCCTGTATGGCTAAAACCTCACGGCGGAATTTTCCGCCGCCAAATATAGGCCACCTAGATTAAATCCGGCCAGCTTGGAAAGTTCTTCGTCGGTTCGCATTGGAGCAGCTTTGTCAGATTTCTGACTAAACTGGGGATTGCTTCCTCCAGTAGATGTTGCTTGCTTCTCTTTCGCCTTTGCCTGGATTACACTTTTCATCTTTAAGGCTAGTTCAGAACGTTGGAAGGAAAGAAGATTTCTGCGGCCAAACTGCTCGTTTATTTTTCCAAGATCTCCACCAGCTCCAAAAGCCAGCCCGGCCTATAATTCCCCTTGGAAATCAATTCCCCATTGGCATACTCTGCAATCTCCACAAAGCCGTTTTCATTGTCAAATAAGGTGACTTCAGGGCCCACCTTACAAGGCTTTCAAACTGCCCCGAAAAACGCCTGTGAACATCTTCCGAGGGGATTATCGTGTCCGCCTTTTGCTACCCGATTTTCAATGCGTTTTATACTTTTCGCCGCACTGGAAATGCCCATATAATACAGTCTGATATAATAGCCGGCCCCTTTTACCTTTAGATTTGTCTGCTCTATACCGCCCGACACCAGAGTGAAGTGGATATCTCTGTCAGCCCTCCAAAATTTCTTTCCCATGTACTGAGCAGTGACCGCCACCGCCATGGAGTAAGGCCAGAAAGGAATTGAGACAAAACTAGCTACACTTGACTCGCCAAGGATGATGCAGAAAGGATGGTCTTCTCCCCTTATCAGCACAACCGACTATGGCGGTGGAAGTTACGGATACGTTAACCATGTTCCACAGAGCGATTGCAAACATCAAACACCTACTGTTTTGTAAAAGCCCTTCTTTTTATAAACCACTATAACCAAAAATCATTAGCTCAAAAAAGCAAGCAGGGTTATTTCAAAAGCGGATTAGGAACTATTTGTGGGCCATTTCTGCTAACCAGTATACTACGGAAGCCCTTACGCTCAATTGATTTGTAATCATGCCCCGCATCAGCTCGGAATGAATAAAAGAAGACTAACGGTGTACTTCCAACGTTTACAGTCCTGTGCGCATACCCTTTGGGTACATAAACAGCCTGTCCGGGCCGAAATTCCATACTTTTTTGCTTGCCGTCTTCATTTTCAATTAAAATATACCCGTTTCCGCGAAGACAATAATACACCTCAGCAGTCATCTTTTTGCTATGAAAGTGACCTTTTGTCATAAAATATTCATCACCGATTTGGCCGGGATACACAATGCTAGTACCAAAAGCAATATCTCCACCGTCAACTGGAGCTTCCAATGCGTAAAACTCGTAAATTAACGGGTCATTTTGGTTTAACGTATCATTAACAGCTATTTTATCATAATACATATCTTTCATCTGGGACAAATAGCGTTTTATCGGCGGTACTTCTTCTGAAACACCAGTAATCTCATCCAAAGAAACCGCAAACCCCTCATCCCAGTTGCACTTAGACTCTATTTTTTCCAAAGTAAACTCCTCCATCTTTCTATACATTACTATCATTTTGCATCATCTTTTTCGCATAATAGGCAGCTCCTAAAATACCTTTTTCAGGCTTTTTAGGTGAATATAAAAACTTAACGCCCTTTGATGCTACGACCGGGCTTGTGTTCTCTAAAATATAATGTTCAAACCTTTCACGAGGAAACCCTAACATTTCTGATACACCACCACCAATGATAACAACATTGGGATCAAAAATTGTCGCCAACATAGCAAAAGGCATTGAACAGGCATATAAAAATTCTTCTATCAACAAATGCTTGCTGTGCCTTATAAAGATATCCTGAATATTTGTTTCAGGAAAATGTGACTGGCGCAATTTCTGCAAATATTGCCCGGAAGCTACTGATTCCAAACAAGATTTCTTTCCGCAGTTGCAAATAGCAGAATTGTGATATAAGGAAACGTGGCCGATTTCCATTGCTCCACCATCTTTTCCCCGCAAAATCTTTCCGTTTAAAAAGACAGCTCCGCCAAATCCAGTTCCAATATATCCACCAATCACAGTTTCCAGGTCCTCTAAATGATTAGAAAGTATATCATAATACAATATGTTATACACATCTTTATTTACAAATACAGGAACGCCAATAATCTCCCGCAAATTATCGGCTATATTCACTTTATCAAAATATCGATTCCCCTGCCGATCCAATAAATTCGGGGCACAATAAACCGTTTTACGATCTTTACAAATAGACGCCGGAACACCAATGGATACTGCATCTATCTGCACTCTTTTGATTTTTCCTAAATATGCTTTTATTATATATGCTAAGCCTTGAATTGGGTCAGAGTGATCGATAAGCACCACACTAGGCATAACCTCACAATCGATAAGAGTATGACCCTTTACTGCGCCTATCCTTAAGTTGGTTCCACCTATATCCAAGCAAACCATAAGCTTTTCTTGTTGCACAACAAAATATCCCCCAACCTATACTTTTATTTTCACACTATTTCTCCGAATAAGTTTAAAATCAATCTCATGATATGCAGGAGAAGAACCGTTGCCATTTAATATTTCCATCAAAATATGCGAAGCGGTATTTCCCACCTCATACGCGTCAAATTTCATTGTAGTCAAGGCGGGACGATAAATCGCCGACATAGGAATATCTGTCATCCCCATTACGGAAATCTGCTCAGGAACTTCAACCCCATTGGAAATCAGAAAATCGATAGCACCAATAGCCATTAGATCAGAAGCGGCTAATACGGCGGTAGGAAGTTTCCTGTTTTCCTCAAAAATCTGCTTCATTCCTCTAACTCCATCTTCAAATAAAAAGGGGCCGAATTTTACATAGTTCTCATAAAAGGGAATATTCGCATCTTCCAACGCTTTACAATATCCCTCAAATCGTTTTCTCCCCGACCCCAAATCATATAGAGGGCCTGACAGCATCGCGATCCGTTCATGGCCGCTTTGAATCAAAAATTGAGTGGCGTCATAGGCTAACTTTATGTTGTCAATATTTACAACATCAAAACCACAGTCAAGCCGTTCTGGATCCTGGCACACCAACACAATGGGAATATGGATGTCGTTCATAGTAGCAATCAATTTTTCGTCAACCGTGACTCCCGCGAAAATGATACCATCAATCTTTCTGTCTCTTAACAGCTGCAGCAATTCTGCTTCTTTAGACGATTTACCCTGTGACTCACATAAAATAAACGTATACTCATACTGTGATAAAACAGCATCGATCCCTTTAATTAAAGTATAGAACACTGGATTAGAAATATCAGGAAGAACAATCCCAACAATATGTGTAGTTTTTGTTACCAATCCTTGAGCGATAGAATTAGGCCGAAAATTATTTTTCTCAATTACCTCGCAAACCCTTTGCCGCAGAGAATCGCTAACTTTCTTGCTATCATTAATTACTCTAGAAACCGTAGATACCGAAACACCCGCCTGTTTGGCAATATCAATAATTGTTACAGCTCTCACTCTAGTCACCCTCTTTACATTCTTCATTCATTATACAAAATATTTTTATATGTTTCCATTCTTTCTTAATAAATTTTACACTTACCATATAGAGGATAACTTATATATCTTAGCATCCAACAAACATATTTCGGCATTTGAAACAAATTTTATAAACTTACTTTTAATACTTGGAAAAATTCGGTGTGAAAAACAAATATCACCGTTATTTATAAAAACTTCCAAGGAACACGAATCCACAAAGGCATGGATTTTTACTCTTCTCGGCTTAATTCCTAAACTATAAGCTTCTTCAGATTGTAGGCAGCCACCACTCTCTCCTGAACGGGTACAATCAACTATAAATAAGCCTTTTTGATACTTTATAGAAGAATATTGTGTTTCATCGCTACTACACCTCAATTTAAGCTCCATAAAAGCCTTCTGAAAATCAAGAATTTCAATCTCTAATAGGCACTCAAAGCAATTCAGCAAAACCCCCTCAAAAGGATTCGTCTTACTTATATCAATCAAGATGTCTTTGATTCTTAATTTTTCTAGTTGCGTTACTGGAGCGCATAAAAGCTTATTCTCTTCGTTTAAGGAACAGGAGAGTGGTATGGACATAGCGCCGCTCCAACCGTATTTACTAGTAGGATAATTTTTGACTCCCCAATGCTGCATCCAAGCCAGTATTATGATTTCTTCTTCATTAGTGTAAAACACCTGTGGCGCGTAAAACTCCTGGCTGGAATTCATTTTGTAGAAATGCTCCGAATGGAACTTTCCAGTGCTATAATCTAATTTTCCTACAAAATAAGCAGTCGTAATACCCTTCTTTTCCAAACCCATTGGAGAAAACATTAATACATCCTTCTCACCCATAGGAATTAAATTAGGACATTCCCACATATTTCCTTGTGTCTCTGACGACTCAGCTTTCAGCATTTCACCAACATATTCCCAATGCAACAGATCAATCGACTTATACAAGAGTACTTTTCCAAGATTTTCTTTTGAACTGCCTATAACACAATACCAAGCATTGCCATGCTTCCAAACTTTAGGATCCCGAAAATGTTCTGAACCGGCTTCTGGATAATGTAAAATCACCGGATCCTTTAATTTCTGAAATTGGAATCCATCTTCAGATATTGCCACACATTGTACTTGCTGTGTTCCATTAAGCGTATCTCTTGCAGCTGTATACATAGCATAAAGCAGTCCATCTTTCTCCGCAACACTTCCCGAAAAGCATCCCCCACTAGGATAATCTCCAACGCTCTTGTCTGATAATTCCCATTCTGTACTCGGGCTCAACGCTAGAGGTTGGTGCTCCCAATGTATCAAATCTTTACTAGTAGCGTGTCCCCAATGCATCAATCCCGGTTCAGGTTTAAAAGGATAACACTGATAGTACATATGATAGATTCCTTTGAACTTTACTAACCCATTGGGGTCATTCATCCAACCTGCCGGCGGCATAAAATGATAGCTCAATCGTTGTGGATCTTTTATAACTGATTGTAATTGCTCAGTAGTATATAGCGAATCAATTGGCATCTCTTTGCTCCCTTGACTTTACTTATGATTGAAATTACTCCTTAACGCCCCCTGAAGTAAGGCCAGCAATAATTTTTTGTTGGAAAATAAGCACAACTATAATTAAAGGCACCACGACCACAACCGATGCAGCCGCAATATCTCCCCAAGGCAAATCATAGTTACCAGGGAATAACGCAATTCCCACGGGAACCGTACGCATTTGATCCTTGGTCATAAACGTTAACGCATAGAGATACTCATTCCATGCAGTAATAAAAGTAATCAAGGCTGCCGCAAAGATTCCTGGTGCGCCTAATGGGAGAACAATGGTAGCAAAGCATCGATAAATACCGCAGCCATCCATACCTGCCGCCTCCTCAAGTCCTTTGGGGATATCCTTAAAAAAGTTGGTCAGCAACCAAACAGTAAGTGTCAAGGACATCGCTGTATAAGGAATAATCAATGCCAAGTAAGTATTAATCAACTTCATATTTTTCATAAATACAAACAGAGGGCTTAAATTAGCAATTGGAGGAAACATAGACACCATTAACACGACGGTTAAAATAATCTTTTTCCCCCGGCAGCGAAGTCGGGCTAGTGCATAGGCACAAGATGCCCCAATTAAAACACTAATAAGTGTTGTAACCCCAGATACAATAAAACTATTCAAAAGGTAATTTAAAAAAGGGCGCTTAGTAAAAACATTAACATAATACTCCAAATTCAGCTCACTGGGAAGCCACTTCGGAGGCATAGAACTAATCTCGCTTAGCGGCTTAAAAGAGGTCAATATTTGCCACAAAAAAGGAAAGACGATGATAATGGCAAAAACAACTATTAAAAAATAAAATATTAGCCTCCCAATGCGTTTGTTCATTTGAACTTTCATTGTCACCATACCCCTTTTATCAATCAACATCAGTCAGCTTATTACCCATAAGCTTCATATAAATCATACTAATCAAAAAGATAACCACAAAAGTAACTACAGCGACTGTAGACCCATAACCAAAATCCATATAACTCATCAAGTTAGTATAGGCATACATTGACATCGTTTCCGTACTTCCACCTGGTCCACCGTTAGTCATAACTTGAATCATATCAAACGCGCGGAAAGCATCTAAAGTTCTAAACAGCATAGCAACCAAAATTGTATTTTTAATAACTGGAATAGTGATCTTAAAAAACCTAGTAAATACGCCGGCACCATCTATTTTCGCCGATTCATACATTGATTCCGGAACCATCTGTAAGCCGGCTAAAATTAGCAACCCCATATAAGCCGACGTTTTCCAAACGTCAGCAAAAACAACTGCGAAAAATGCGCCTCCAGGTGTACCAAGCCACGCGATATAGTGATCGCTTAATCCTAACCGTACAATCACGTCATTAAAAACACCATATTGATCATTAAAAAAGAATTTCATCATTAACGCTGCCACAGAGGTTGGAACAGCCCATGGGACCAACATTGTTGCTCGAAAAAGTCCTCTTCCCTTAAACGTTTTATTCATTAAAACAGCAATTACCATTCCCAAAATTAATTCAAGGAAAACGGAAGTTACTGTAAACAGAAAGGTAAATCCCAGCGCCCCTAAAGCTTCCGTATTTTGAAAGAACTTAATATAATGATCTAAAAAGACAAACGGCTGCCCATCTTGAGGTTTTGTCAACACCATTTCATGCATACTCATATAAAAGGTGTTCATAACAGGCCAAATTGCGACTACAGCAATTACGATTAGCGCTGGAGCCATCATAACCCACGCGGCTCTGGCCTCTCGTTTTTCCATCGTTCCTTTCATAAGAAATACCCCTTTTACTTTTAGGGCTACCTGGCCATTTGCAGGTAGCCCTTTAACTTGTGTTTGTGTTAATCGATTTGATGGCAAAGTCTACATCATACCATCTTTACATGTTTCAGACCAACTTTCTTTCGGAAGCGTCCTTGCCATCATCTTTCCTTAATTAACTGAAATCTCAATAAACATATGTAGAATAATAAAAGTGCTTATTCCTACAAAACCTCACAAAGATCCCAGTTTTCGATTTTAACCGATAGCTTCCAATTCGGATTCCAAATTTGAAATAGCGGTTTCCACATCAGTCTGCCCAGTAAGTGCTTGGTGGATATTCTTCTGAATTGCATCGGTCACTTTAGCGTAATCGAGTACAGCAGGACGCTCCTTAGAATCTTCAATATACTTATCATAACCGTCAAATACCGGAGAAGCCTCTAAAACTTCGGAATCCGCATAAGAAGATGCCAGAACAGGCGGGAACGCATAATTAGCGCCCATAATTCTCTGTCCCTCTTCACTCAGCAAATAGCGAATAAAATCCACACACGCCGTTTTCTTCGAATCACTAGAGTTTACATTAATACTTAAGCTCAGACCGCCTTGCATAGTATAACCTTTATCCCCATCCGGTCCTGCCGGCAACTGGCAGTAACCAACCTTGCCAGCTACTTTGGAACCTTCGGCATTGGATTTAGCCCAGACATAGGGCGAATTGCGATGGAACAGCGCTTTACCCTCTAAAAAGACTTGTTCGCTTTCAGTTTCCTGATAGGTAGTAATACCCTCTGGCGCATAATTCTTCGCCAAATTGACCATAAACTCAGTGCCATCAATAACATTCTGTGAGCCGACTGTCAGATTGCCATTTTCATCATACACGTCTCCGCCATTGCTCCAGATATATTCAAGCCAGCAGCATACCATTCCCTCATATTGCGCCCCTTGGAAAGTGATACCATATTCGGTACCTCCCTGGCCTGTCAAATCCTTACACATCTGCTCCAATTCCTCAAAAGTTTTTGGAGGTTCCAGACCATTATCTTCCAATATGTCGGAACGATAAAATAACATGTTTGCATTTGTAAACCATGCGATAGCAGTCATTTGACCGTTATAGTAGCTAGCCATATTAGTAGCAGAAATAAACTGTGACATATAATCTTCGTCAAAATATTCATCCAAAGGCTGTAGCCAGCCGGCTGCGCTGAATTCCGGGATAAACGTTTTATCTACCGCAAATAAATCTACAGTATCATCACCGGTAGCAAGCTTTGTTGCGAAATCATCATGAACCTGGTTTGTGTTTTGAGGCAGATCGATAGTCTCAACTGTCACAAGGTCTTGTGAGGCATTGTAGTTTTCCACTAACTCGCTAACCGCATCCCCGACACCACG
>OHEC01001233.1_pt1 | contig 10670 bp, 10 predicted proteins | sample 1567141 | NCBI WGS metagenome assembly OHEC01 (sample SAMEA3879567, study PRJEB24766) | human gut metagenome | biome: human-associated habitat; feature: feces | place: USA | collected 1985/1987 | reverse complement strand
GTGGACATCCCCTTGACGATACGGTATACTCAAATTATCAATTCCGAACTCAGCAGCAGTTCGATCACTCTGAAGGAGATGTAATGATACAATGAATCATCTGGCTGTTACCTCAATACTCACTGTTGTAGCACATATCATCTGGTTTGCTTCTATGACAGAACGAAAATATCCGATCAAAAAAACGGTTCTGCTCTATGGACTTTACGCTATATTCTTCACTGTATGGGCCATACTTGCATATTCCCTGCTTGGCAAAGACTCTCCGTATGTGATTCCATTTTCATTTGTCGGAACCATCCTGCCAGCAATTCTACTTTTCCTATATACTTCATCTGATAGTTTCAGCAAAAAAATATTTTTGATCCTTACTTATGCAAATTTGTTCTGCATCATCATTTGCCTTTCTATTTTGATCTGTGATGGATTATTTCCGGATTTATCCATTGTAAAACAGATGTATATACGAAGCTTGGTACGAATACTGTTGAATGTTCCTGCAGTCCTGCTGTATCTGTGGTTTGCGCGACCTTATATGCGTACAGTGCCCGGAGACAGAAAACGGACCTGGTACTCTATTTCCCTCGTGTCCTTTCTGTTTTTAACCGTGTTTGCAACGCTTATCAACTTCCTCATGCATGATGGTCATACCGTCGAACAGATGATCCTGTTTATCACAACCATGATGATTTATTGTGCAGTACTGTGGATTGTATTTGGCACGATCCAACACATGAATGCCGAAGTGAAGATGGAACTGATCACTCAAAATGTACAATACCTGCAAGGACAGCTTGCCATGGCCAAAGAACATGCATCAACCGCCAAAGCCATGCGTCATGATTTTCGACATCACATGCAAAATATTGACCTGCTTCTGAAACAACAGAAGCCACAAGAAGCGATACATTATATAGAAGAATTTATCCAAAGCCTGGATGTGGCAAGTCAGATTGATTTTTGCCCACATATTACAGCCAACGCCATTTTAAACAACTTTTATAATCAAGCACAGAAAGAAGGAATTACGATCTCTATAACTGCCGACACACCGGAGCATATAACAATTGCAGATATGGATTTTGTTGCGATCCTTTCAAATCTTCTGGAAAATGCAGTAAACGGATGTATCGAATGCGGTTCCCGGGATGAGATCACAGTAAATCTCCGTATGAAAAAGGAGAAACTTGTGATCGTGTGCAGTAACCCTTGTAAAACGGACCTTGTGATCGAAAATGATATCATCAAGCCAAAAGGAACCGGGATAGAAAGTATCCTGATGGCTATTGATAAATACGATGGAAATATCCGTTATCAGATGGAAGACGGTATTCTGACAGCATGCGTCATCCTTAACTGCTGATCTTTGCAGAAAATCAGATCACTATTTCACGCAGAAAAAACATGGTTTCACGAAAGGAACACGTTTTTTCTGCATTTTTCTTTTATACTTACACATAATAAAACATTCTTTGGATCGTTACTCATTGTGACCCAAATTTACGAAGAAAGGATCTGATTTAAATGATGAACTCAAATGTACAGGCTGCTATGCCAAAATTCGCCGGATTATCCCATGTATGTATTTTCGTGGATGATATGATGGAGGCGGTTGACTATTACCAGAAACTGTTGGGCGTTGTACCGGATCATTACCTGTCCCACTGGAGAAACGAAGGTTTCTTTAAAGCCGGCGGATTTGTCAAAGAAGCTGCCGACGGCGATGTCTCTATCGCTTTTGTAAATGTACCGGGCACAAAACTGACACTGGAACTCATGCAGTACCATTCACCGGAAGGACGAAAAGAACCTGTCTTCTTCGCTGCCAACGATGTCAGTGGCGCACGTCATGTAGCACTGAAAATCACGAACATCGACGAAGCATTTTTACATATTAAATCCATGCCGGACACACGACTGATCAATGAGACTGACGATTATCAAGTATTCCAGATCAGCGAGACCTATCCGGATGAAGTTCATTTCTTCGATCAGAATATGAAAGAAATGGATGAAAGGAAGCAGCAGACAGCTAAAATCCTCAGTGAAGTGCGCTATTTCTACTTTATTGACAAATACGGTCTTCAATGGGAGTTCGAGCAGGGACATACTGATATCGGTGATTAAGTAAAAAGATGAAACAGGAGTCGGTTTGCGTTACCCGTGTTGTACGCAGCGACTCCTGTTTTTTATTTATCTTATTATTTTTTCTTTACCAGGCAACGCTTTTTATAGAATGCAACACAAGATAGTTTTCTATGGAAGTAACTATCCTTTAAAATCAGATATTTGAAAAAACAAACTTCCTCAATCACATAATCTTCAAACAATATTCATCTTTTGGGTGGATACCTTTCTTCCAATGCGGGAATGACGGATCATCCTGCTCCTGATCAATCAAATTCCAGTACAGTGATCTTATTTTGTAAAAATCTTCTTTTTCTGCCTTACGGAATATCATTTTGCCTACCTCTTTACTCATGCAGTTCCAACGGCAGCCCGTCCGGGTCATGGAAGAAAGTCATCTTCTTTCCGGTATAATCGTCAATCCGAATCGGCTCACACTCAATACCGACTTCTGCCAACTCATTCACCGTCTGCTCCACGCTATCAACGCAGAACGCAAGATGACGCAGACCACAGGCCTCCGGCCGGTTTACACGCTTCGGAGGATTTGCCTCGGAGAAAATCTCCAGCTCTGTTTGCTTATTGACACGCAGATCCAGCTTCCAGTCCTTGCGCTCCGGGCGATAGTTTTCTCTGATGACAGAGAAACCCAGCTTGTTTACATAGAAATCCTTAGCTGCTTCGTAGTCAGATACGATGATTGCAATATGATGTATTTTTGATAAATTCATTTTTCTCACGCTCCATTTCTTTTATTTCCATCACAAACTATATAGTGACCTCCAAAAAGACCGTATTGTTAACTTCCAGTATTTTTACGACTCATTTTAAAGATATACCGATTTATTAATCAAATGGTAACTCCTCCGTGTCCTGTATAGCCTTCTCCACATAGTCTTCAGCTTCTACAAGAAGGCCCTTTGTTTCTAAAAATTTTTCCATATGCACTCAGCACAACTTTTTGTGTTTTTTGACACTGCATGATCCAATCGGTATATCTTATCCAGTTGTCTTATCATTTCGATTTTCTCAAGTTCCCTAATTGCTGCCGAAACAGTTGGAAGTTAACAAACCTCCTCATCAAACGCCTGCCGAACTGCGTCCTCATCATACATTGCCACAATCTGTTTCTCTTTCAGCTTTTTCTTAAGTTCCTTTTTTGATAATCCCGTCAGTCTCCTAACATCATCAAACGTCAGATAACTCTTAGGCCCTCCAACGCTCATCATTGATTCATCCGGAAGATCAACCGGGTACTCTTCCTCCGGATGATCCTCCAGATGAAAGGCAATATAAAATCTCTGTGTACTCTTCAGATAACCGCATAGCCTCTGGTAAATATAAGTGATAGATCGTGCATAATCTTCATCCGGATTATATTGAAATGCATAGTGATTGATCTCACCTTCGTCATCCGTCACAATATTCCCCCTCACAATTTCATCTTTTAATTTGAAATATGCCCGATTGATCGACTCTTCATCTGTCAAATCTGCATCTGATCCCACCTGCATGATTCCTACTGTTGTATGTCTTCCCGACCGCACTTTTATTCTCTCCAGTTTTCTTTTGAATTTGCCTCTGTTATAATTTTCAAAAATCATAATTGAAAAAAGCAAAATCCAGATTCGGTTATCATTTTCCGTAATCTGAATAATATCTTTATACTTCTTGTAAAAATAATTAAATCGATTACTGATATATTTGTCCAGTCTTGATTCACTCACGACCTTTTTCTGTGTATACACTTTATCAAGAAAAACGGTCATAAATTTGTATACCACAGCAATTACAACGAGCCAGAATTCATTCACAAGTTCAGAAGCCGGTATAAATACTTTTTCCGGTTCGCAGAGGAAATACTTAATCAGAAAACAGGCTGCTCCGATTCCCAATACTGCATTTAAAAGTTCATATCGAACATTATATAATTCTCTTCTGTTCAATAAAATACAAATAAGAAATGCACGATACACATAATATGCTACCACGTAAACAATCAAGAAATTTCTGCCAAAGGCTAATTCCTTCACATGATAACAAAGCATTGACAGAAAGATCAAAATGATATTTGGAATCAAAATATTCATTAAAATATTTGTTGACATTCCTTTGTCCTGATCCGCGCGAAATGTAAATACTGCATACGGTCTTCCACTATTAGTGACACTGTGTAATACACTTCCACACCAGGAAATAGTATGTACGGTAATAGCGGCAAGGATAAGCAGGGATAGCAGGAAAAGCCAGTCTTTGAGATTGTATGAGAATATTGAGGTTAAAATGGTGTTTATCATTTGTGTATGCCTTTTTCCGTAAAGTTTATAAGAACTTTACCATATTAATATAAAATTTCTAAGATTCAAAAATTATTTTATTTAAAAGCAAAAGCTATCGTATCTAATATATCTTTCATTGGATCTTTTGACAATTTTCTACATCTCCTTCCTCCACATCGGCAAACAATATTCCTCAAAAAATTTCTCTTTCTTTTCCACAAATATCGCTCTATGCAATGCCTGACCTGATTTTGTAAAAAGTACATTCCCTATTCCTACCGTTTTTGTTTCTTTCTCCATCTCATACTCTGAATCAAAATAATGAACCTTTATCGGATTACTTTCACTTTCGATAACATATCCTGGTGCTATCGGGCCTAAATTTGCCTCTATTAAACCTAATGAAACCAAACTTATAATTTTATCAAATGTTATTCCCCACTTTTTATATTCATCGAATCTGTGGCACCAAATAACCGGCTCATATTCATCATCTACTTTTACTGCCAAAGAACACAGTGTGGTAAATGTCTCCGCATCTTCTCGATCCATTTGTGCTAATGTATATAATAATTTTTTTGGTATAGTGTTATTATCATTACACTCTTCAGCGAGAATCTTTCCCCATATACTTTGAAATACTTCATCCGAAATAAGTCGTGCCTGATTCATAAATAAAGCAATCCAATCGTCATCGACTTTTTGTGGATTAGCTCCTTCCCTTAATTCATTAATTGCAAATCCAACTACATCTTTCTGATTACAATATTCTTTTATCGTCTTTTTTGCCTGACTAATCAATGCAGCCTTAAGCAATGAGTCATAATCACTATTTTTAATATCCTCAATATCTGTTTTCATATTTCCATTATCTTTCGGTATTTCTACCAATCTTTCCAATTTCGGCTTACCTGACATAATAATGTCTTTTAATCCACATCGTTAAGCCATCTAATCCAGGGCATGTAATCCTTTCATTAATATTCATTTGATCAAGCATGTCTCTTATGCGCCACTTCAGTTTTTTATCTATAACATACTTTGTTGTATTATCTGTTTCATTATCAAGAAATTGTTCAATGTCGTTCATCTTAGACGGAATCATGGAAAAATACGCAATTTAATGGGGTCTGACCACAATGTGAAAACGGTCTTATGACAGAGCAACATGTTAAAATTCCAACTAACAATCCTAACCATGACAATTTTATATCAAAATATCTTGTAAATTATACAGTTGATATACTTTGACATCAAGCCGGCTGAACAACCGTTATCGCTCTCCGAACCTGCTCTATTGACAATTTTGTAGTTCTTGAGATCTTATCAAGATCATGTTCGCCTTCTGACCACAAATTCAGTGCTATATCCATTCTTGCCTTAACATCAGCGTCATCACGTTCTCTGTCTACAATTTTCTGCATCGTTTCGCACATTTCAGTCACTCCTTTCGGTTCTTCCTTAAAATATCTGACTCTTTCTGCAATCTTAGGATTGTGCATCTCACGATAATCTTTACAGTTAAAATCGTGCATCAACCATCCAACTTCATCATTTCCTCTATAAGAACCATTTACATAAACAATATGTGCTTTGTCTCCGAACAGTTCTCCTGTTTCCTGTATAGTTCTTTCTATTGTATATACCGGAAGTCCTCCCTTTAAAACATCATTAGATGTAATAAAAATAATGTATGTCTCCGGCATTTCTTTATATTTTTCTCCTGCTGTGGTAAGCCTTGAATCAAATAATGCACTGTTAAGTCTGGCTCGTTCAGGAACAGCTCCACTGTCATCCTGCTGTACTTCAATATCATACTGTTTTCCTGTAGCATCATTGGCATAGATATCAAGTCTCACAGATCGTCCAAACAGATTTCCTATTGTCAACTGTGTAACTGATTTTATCACAGATAAATCAGTTCTCTTTAATATTATTTTCAAAAGTTCTTCTGTACATTCTAAATCGCCTGAAAAAACCTGCGTCATAAAGGTATCATCCATTAATGTAAATTTGTTAATAGCCTCCATACGCTCTGTATTTTTTTCTTCCAGATTTAATACCTGCATTTTCTCACCGTCTTTTCTATATTATATCTATTATCTGGTTTTTGCACAACTACATTTTGTCCGTTACATCCCTTTTCTGCTCTGTTTTTCTTTTCCACCAATCTTTTTTCCAAGTGCTTTACAATACTGCTGAATCTCCTGCTGTTCTTTCCAATGCCTGTTATCAGAATCCGGCTTTTTATCAAATAAATACGTATATCTTTCATGGAGTCTGACCCCAATGTAATCTCTTTTACGGAAGTCCAAACCTTCTTCCGTCATCAGAATGTCACACGCCGTTCCTCCAATGATGGTATATTGTTCTTCACTGCTCTTGAACCATTCCTTAAAACTCTCAATCCCTGTAACCATCTATCTTCCTCCACAGTTCATTCAGCATTTCTTCTACTGCTTCTTCAACCCGTTCATCCGCATCTTCTCTCAATGCCAATGCCAGCGAAAGTTCGTCCACAGTATTTCGTGTGGACAATTTTCGGGGATTATATCTCCACATTTCTACAGCCACTTGCACCTGTGAATCTTGCAAACGGTTTGTCATAACATCTTTCCATTGAGAGATTCTTTCTGTTGCATAGTATTTGACGTTCGGTGCATTCAGCATGGAACACTCTGCCAATGCCGAATATCCACTTTCTAACAAAGCTGTCCCCACAAATTCTTTCGGAATATAAACCGTTCGTTTTATTGGATTCAGCAACTTATCTCCTGCTTTTTGGAACAGTATTTTCGGAGAATCCTCGGATTTTAAAATCCGCTGTACACCTCTTTTCTTTATATGCAGCAATCCCATTTCTTCAAGCTGTTTCGATGCCCTTGATATAGAAGTAGGTGTCAGTTCCAAGTTCTTCGCGGCTTGACTTGTAGATAGTTCCTGTGCGCCTCCATAAATGAAATGCAGTAGAAGCATCTGCGCCGATGGAAGTATTTCTTCCCTTGTCTTTTTTTCGGCGCTGCACCGTTCCTGCAAATACACTGCCATAAAAGGCAAATAAATTTGCTTTCCATCTACAATAAATGGAATCTTCTCACGAATCAAATATTCTTTCTGGCGAAAGCTAAGTTCTTTTAGCACCAGCACAACAGGCAAGTTCTCATTTTTCTGTATCCGAGCAATATGTTTTTTCAGTACTTCAATCTGCTCCAGTTCTGTCTTAGGATAAAGAAAAATCATCTTCTGTTCAATCATTGACACCATCCTTAAACGGTACCTTGTGGCTATAAAATTGGGCAAATGCTTAAACTCCACATCATCATAGGTAACCTTGACTCCCAGAACTTTATCGAGATATTCCATGTCATCACCTGCAATCTTAACTCTTTTTCTGTATTATAACTCTTTTTAAGTTAAGATGCAATATTTGAGTTAAGAGCAGTTAAAAATCAACATTATTAAAAATTATTTTTACAAAAAAAACCGATGCAACATGAGCATTACACCCACACTGCACCGGACAGTTCGATCAGCAAATCACTCATGCTCACTCTATCATGGGTACAGCCAATGATAAGTCCTATGACACAACCCATGATAACTTAGAGGATGACACCCATCAAGATATCCACCAAGTTAGCCACCAAGATTCAATGCCGTCAGCAGTTATATTGCGCCTAATACCACATTTCCAACTCGTCCAAAAGGGAATCCTGCGGAAGCGAGGCAAACACATCATTCTCGACCGCACAGCGTAAAGAGTCTGTATTTCGTTTCAGTACATCCGATGCAGAAACAGCAGAAACCTGATATACATCTTCCTCCAGATGCTTACGCAAAAACACATAACTATGTTTCGGCAGGTTCAAATCCAGCATATCTGTATTATGCGTTGTAAAAATCAACTGTTCATCATCTCCGATACGATCCAGCATAATACCGAAAATCCGTTTTTCAATATCGCTCTGAATATAAGAAAAATGTTCATCACAATAATAGAAACTGCTTTCTTTTGTCGCCATTGCAGCAAGGAACATTGCGACATCTATTCCTTCTGCTGTACCACTGGACAGTATCTCCCGATTCAGCAGTTTACCTTCCTGAATGATGATTTCCGTTCCACCGCGCCGAATAATAAAGGTATCCTTCAAATCTTTTGATAAACTAACGTCCTGCAATGTAGGATCAAGCGTTCCAATAACAGCACGCAGTGTCTTCAACAAAATGCTTATATTTGCACCTGTAAGTTTCAAAGATTTTTCTATTTCAGGATATGCAAAACGATATCGAACAGCACCTACCATTTTCTTAAGTGCTGTAGCGGTTCTGGTTGCCTCTATCGTTTGATTTTTCAGCTTCTTTACACATTTTTCATACGAATCCATCGTATCAATGTCTGCGGTCTGATACTGAATGTCAATCTCCTGATTAGAAGCATCAATCTGAGCTGACAACCGCTGCAGGCGGTAATCACCATTTACAAAATCAATACTGAAGTATCCCTTATCGCCTGCAACCATATCATACAGCGGTGTTGGATTTCCATCAGTCATATATCCGAAAATACGAAGCAAAGCCTTTCCAAGGCTGGTCTTTCCTGTAGCATTTGCACCCATAAGAATTACAGCCTTCTTATAGCGAAACCGCTCTCTTCCTTTCAGATATTCCTGATCGATAATCGAATTGACAATCTTTTTGGGATAACTGAAATTGATATGAAAATCATTGAATCCATAAATTCCTTTTAACTCAAGGTCTAATACGATCATGTCAGAGCCTCCATTTCATTATTTCGCTTTATCCGAACTAATGATATCATATTTAAAGGAGCATTTCAAGGACAATAGTCCACATATCCAAGCAATATTTACATCTATGCTGTATATTATTCTCCATATTCCACGCCTTTATATCGTGTATTGGGCGTGTAGTTTAAGGACGTAATCGACATTTACGAGAACCGTCCTCATTCCGCCAAAGCTTATCTGAAATTTCTCGTCGAGTTTTGTATTATATCAGTTATAACTTATAAATTTACAATTTCGCCATTGAGATTCACCTGTAAGTGCGCTATACTATAGTCAGCCACGGAAAGGAGGCTAAGACTTATGATCAAACGAGAACTGTATATGAGCCGTATCCGTCCTTTTATCGGAACAGAGCTGATTAAAGTCATGACCGGTATTCGCCGCTGCGGGAAGTCGGTCATGTTGGAGCTGATCAAGCAGGAACTCACGGAGTCCGGCATCAGCCCGACACAGTTTATCTCCATCAACTTTGAAGATATGAGCTATTCCCACCTGCAAACCGCACAGGCTCTGCATGACGAGATCACCGCAAGAGCCGCCGAAATAGATGGCAAGGTCTATTTGTTCTTTGATGAAATACAGGAGGTCAAGGACTGGGAAAAGTGCATCAACTCTCTCCGTGTTTCTCTGGATTGTGATATCTACATCACCGGCTCCAATGCAAAGCTGCTGTCCGGTGAGCTTGCAACTTATTTGGGCGGTCGGTATGTGGAGTTTGTGATCTACCCGTTCTCATTCGGGGAGTTCATGGAGCTTTACCGTTCGATTGTGCCCGATGCGCCCATCCAGCAGTGTTTCCAAAAGTACCTGCTTGCCGGAGGTATGCCCTACCTCGCAAACCTTCGCTATGCAGATGCTCCGTCCAAGCAATACCTTCATGATCTATTCAACTCTGTCCAGCTCAAGGACATCGTGAAGCGGAATAAAATCCGGGATGTTGACTTGCTGGAACGGATCATTGCCTATGTGATTGCCAATGTGGGTACGACCTTTTCTGCGACCTCGCTTGCGAAGTTTCTGAAAAACGAGCAGCGTACCGTTGCCCCGGAGACGATCCTGAATTATATCAAATACTGCTGCGAAGCATACCTGTTCTATCAGGTGAAGCGGGAAGATTTGCAGGGTAAACAGATCCTTGCCTCCAATGAGAAGTATTATATTGCCGACCACGGCATCCGCGAGGCGGTCTTTGGCGGCAATATGCGGGACATCAATCTCATCTTGGAGAATATCGTGTATCTGGAATTGCTGCGCCGGGGCTATGAAGTGACCGTTGGCAGAACAGGCGATAAGGAAATTGATTTTGTATGCGACAAGCGCAGCGAAAAGCTGTATGTTCAGGTCACCTATCTGCTGGCATCGGAAGAAACGGTCAACCGTGAGTTTGGCGCATATGATAACATTCGAGACAACTTCCCGAAGTACGTTGTTTCGCTCGATGAGTTTGATATGAGTC
>OHEC01001231.1_pt1 | contig 10690 bp, 9 predicted proteins | sample 1567141 | NCBI WGS metagenome assembly OHEC01 (sample SAMEA3879567, study PRJEB24766) | human gut metagenome | biome: human-associated habitat; feature: feces | place: USA | collected 1985/1987 | reverse complement strand
CCCCAGGATATTCCTCAAAATCTTCATGGTAAAACCGTGTGGTGTTCAGGATGTAGATTCTCATTTCCTCAATCAGTATCAAGTCCTTTCTCTGTTAAGGTTTTGGGGAGTTACGCTCCCCAAGCCCCTAGTGGACTTCCGCCATGAAGCAATCAGAGCTTGCTCCATAACGGAAGTGTGATATGTTTTTTTCTATGCACCGATAATCTTATTGAACAGTTCCAGTAAGATGTCCTTTACACCATCCGCATTGAAGACAAGACCAACCGCTATAAGGGACACCACCAGAAAACCGATAAGTTTGGAAAATTCCCTCTTAAATCCGAGGTACAGTCCAATCACCACGATTGCCAGCAGCACAAGGGACTGGGCGTTGGATAAAAACCAGTTGTAAAGATTCTGTCCGAAATTCATAAAAGCTCCTTTCTTTCCTGTAAGAGTTCTTAGGTTCCAAGATTGCCGCCGTTAAAGCACCACCTCCTTTGCAGCGGCGGCTTGCTGCTTCAGGATTTTTTCGTGCTTCTCCGTCAGCTTTGCATGGGTGATGATGTCATGGACAATCTGGGTGTGGTTCATCTTATCCAGACGGAGAGCCAGCTTTAATGTGGGGGCTACCTGATGGGAGAGCCAGTGCAGGGTGCGTTCAAAGGAATAGGGTTCCGGTTTGGTTGTCAGTTTCAGGCTTCCCCTGTGTTCCCCTATAAACCACGCCCATTCCTCACTGATACGCCAGTCAGAACGGGGCTTCGTATCGTCCCTGTCCACGAACCGGACATAGCGGTTGATGATTTGAAAGGCTGTCCGTTCTGGATTGTCATGTTCTAACAGGTCACGGATGGCGTAAAAGGCACGCTCATTTTTCAGCCGGATTTCAAAGCGGTTCTTTACCTCTGCGTCCGCAATGGGAATATCATGTTTTTTGTACTGCTCATAATCCTTTTCGTAAATGCAGAAGTACACCTCACTCTGGAGAGAGCCGATATACAGGGTGTTCCCCATACATTCTTTTTCCCCACGCCGTACCAGTTCGCCGCTGCGGTAGCTTTTGAAGCTGCGGAAGACCGAGATACATTCCTCATTCCGGCACTTCTCTGTCAGATGGGGAATGTTCAGGATTCCCGTTTTATCATTGATAGCAAGGTCAAGTCGCTTCATTACGCCGTCCTCCATGAGAATGTCCATGAAAAACTCATACCAGCTCCGTTCCTGTGCCAGCAGATAGCTTTCAAACTGGCGGCAGCCACGCCCTTTCAGTTCCAGCAGCACCCCTTTTTCCAGTTCCGGCGATACCAGAACGAAAATATCACCCAGATAGTAATGCTCCGTGTAAGAGTAGAATCCGTAGTCTTCATGGATAAAGTAAGGCAGCTTTAGCCGCAGTACGTCTTCCACGATATGCTTCACATCCGTAGTGGGAAAACGAATCCGCACATAATCAAAGAGCATTTCAAGAGGAGTGTCTGGGTTGAAGCGTTCCAGAGCTTCCGTGATGGCTTCCTGTAATGCTTCGGATGGGTGAGCCTTGCCCGTTTCAATATCGCTCAGGTACGGACGGGTGATTCCGGCAGCTAACGCAAGTTTCTGTTGTGAGATACCGTAAGCTGCCCGTTTCTCCCTGATGTCCCGTACCCATGTTTCTTCATTCAGTGAAAATCCCTCCTGTCTAAAAAAGCGTATGTCAACTTTCAGAGCCTTGTTGACACACGCCGGATATGGGGAAAATCCCTTGTGTACCGTGGGATTCTGCCCTGTTGTTTGGTTGTTGCCTGTCGATTTGTACCCCTCTGTTAGATACGAGGGGTTCCTGCTGGCGTGCCTTGCGGCACACCAGCCACAGCAGGTCAGTCCGTTTCTGCGGCTTTTGCTTCGCACGCCGCCTGCACTCCCTGCCTGCTGTCTGTCAGTTTTTTTATTTCTTTGAGGAAATCGTGTCCTTTTGGTACAAGGGGCGTGTAAAACTCCGAGATAACGCTGGTTCCCACATCCACATAGCCACGCCCTTTTATCTGCTTTAGGAAGAAATCCTTTGTGGTTTCCCCGAACATCATCCCATAGCCCATTTCCGACATCCGCCCCAGAGCCACACGGAAATTGAACTGGTCACGGATTCCGTCCCCCAGATACTTTGCGTCCGGACGCTGGCAGGCGAGAATCAGGAAGAAGCCAGCCTGCCGCCCAAGCATAACGATTTGCTTTAATTTGTTGAGGACGGCGGCATTTTCTTTTGTGCCGAGCATTTCCATAAATGCCACATATTCATCAAAGATAAGGAAATTTGCCGGAAGTCCCAAGTAAGCATAGTTTTCCCCTGTCCGGTAATTCTCCATGAGCTTCATGTCTTCGCTGCGTTTCATCATTTCTTCATAGAAACGGTCAATGCAGGCGAGCATATCTTCCTTTTTGTAATACACATCCGGCATAACCGCCTGTAAATCCGCAAGGTCGGCGTTCTTCGGGTCTAACACGAACAGGACGGCGTTGGTGCGGAGCAGGGCTTCAATGAGGGTCAGGATAAAGTAGGTCTTTCCGCCGCCGGTTCCTCCGGCAATGAGCATATGGGGGAGCTTGTCATACTCCCACCAGACATTTTCCATAAGCCGGAGCCTGCCGTCCTTTGCCTGTACATCCTCAATGGAAATACGGTTGGCAATGGTATCATAAAGCAGGGTGTACTCCACATAGGAATCCTTTAATTCCTTATCCGTCAGCTCACAGTACAAGCCGCTTTCCAGCTTTTTCTCCAAGTGTAAGAGCTGCTCCTGATATTTCCCCAAGGTGATTTCCACACGGATATGGAGCAAGCCCTGTTTCATCCGGTAGTAGATTTTGGGAAAGTAAGTGATGGTTTCTTTGGAACGGCTGGAAGACAAGTCCTTGAAAAAAGCGTCTTCCTTTCTCTGCTCCGATTCATACCACTTGTTTTCCAACACCATCCTTGCCAGCTTTTGGCGGTGGATGAGCTGCTTTACTTCATCCCTGCGGTATCGCCAGAACAGAAGAATTACTGCAAGACACACCAGCCCTGCCACGCCCATGCTGAATAACAGGTAAGGGATATTTATGTCCTGTGCTATCTGGGAAAGAGACACTTCCTGCCAGTTGGTTCCGGCTATTTGCCGGATATGAAACAGCAGGACAACCAGCAGGAAGACAGGGAACAGGGCGGCAAGGGCAGTATGGAACACAAGGTCTTTATCCGTGGGACGGATACGTTTTCCACGGGGAAAAAGCTGCTTCATGGGAACAATCCTCCTTTCCATAAAAAAAGCAACTAATCATTATAGACTAGCTGCTTATGGTATTGGATATGAAATTGTAGAATAAACAAAAATGTTATGGCAACTGAACTCCTTTTGAAGTCAAATACATCTTAATTGCATTATATAAAATAGGTATTCCAGCAGTAATTCCAGTTACTGCAACATCTCCACCTTTATCTTTAACATAATCCCAAAGTGGATGGTTTGTATCTATTTGTTTTTGCACAAACTGCATAATTTCTTTTTCAACAGCTACACCATCTTCGCCAGAGGCAAAAATATTTTTTAGAATTGATAACTGCTGCTCACTAAACTCAAGTTGCTGTGCTTGTATAGATAGTTGTTCTTTTAAAATATCAATATACTCATTTTGTTTTTCTACAACTTTCTGTAATAGGAGATTAGTTTGTGCAGTATTATCTGCGGTTTGCTTAACAGCTTTTTGCATTTTTTGTTGATTACGATAGGCTCCATCGGCAGCTTGCTTCATTAGTCTGTTATTTTTTTCGATTTCAGCTTGAACCCCCAATACCATATTGGTTGTATGAGATAAGTCAAGGGGTGGTAACTTATCTAAGTTTACTTTAGAAAAAATATCATTTGCCATGTTTTCTCCTTCCTTATCAATAATGTAATTAGATAGTTATAGGCAAGACTATCTGGCACTATTTTCTAACAATATTATACAACCGTTTAATATCTCTTACAATTAAAATATAATCCCCTTATTTTATTTGTGGGAGTTGTTGGTTATAGCTTTGCAGGTTTCAAGTTGGCTGAACATTCTTTTTTCAGGACAATATCATCTGCCTTGATGTACCAGTCCACTTCTGCCCCTTGAAAGGTAGCCGTTGCCACGGTGTCTGCCACAGGATGGATGATTTCCACCTCTGCGTTGTAATCAAATTCCTTTAATGGCACGCTGGCAGGGATGGAAACCTGAATCATACGCCCCTGTCCTCTGGATTTTAAGTCATAGGTACGCTCCTTGATTTCTTCTGATACCGAGCCGTCTTCATTCTGGAGGTGAACCTCACGGCGGAGGGCAGAAAATTTCAATGCCCCGAATGTTGCTTCCTTGTCAATCACGATTCCGTTTGCTAATCTCATAGTCTGATGTCCTCCTTTTCCTTACGCTTTTACCATATCGTCAGCGTGCAAAATGTAGTTGGTAAAGCCCCGTGTGCCGATTTTATAGCCCTCTGCGGTGATACGGGGATTGACGAGCTTCACACGTTCCTCAAAGTCAAAATGTTTCTCTCCGGCTTCGGCAGGGAGGATAACCACAATATCATCCGCCCTCTGTACGTCTGAATAAAGGTTGAAGCTGCGAGAGAGTACCGCCATGCGTCCGTTGATTCTTCTCTGTTCTGTTTTGTCTTCTCCGGCAAACTCCAAGTTGCCGAATGTCTTTTCCATGTTGGGGATAACGAATTTTAATTCCATATAGATGTACCTGTCCTTTCTGAATGTTGTGTTTGATGGTTAGTTTTGGGTTCTGGTTTGAAAGCCGGAGGGGAACGCTCCGGCGGTGGTGGTTTCTTCGTAGTATCACGTCCTTTCTGGTTTTGGGGTAAAAAAATAGACGCTCAGTTTTGAACGTCTATAAGGGAAATACTTATTAACTTTTTAGTCTTCTGCTGGATGTTTTGAAAGATAACGGGAATAATCTGTGTCAAATTGTAAAGATTTCAACTGTTCATCTATAATTTGTAATAGGTTTTTATCGTTAAGGATTGCTTCAAATTCTTTTATAGAGAAATCAATAATGCAATATTTATCTTCCAATTTCTCCTTATGGAGATAAAATTTTTTTATTAGTCCAGCACCATTACTCCATCCGGTTCCGCTAGTACCATAATACGAAAATAAAATGCCTATTTTTATGTTGGTTGTCAAAAGCAAACTACAAAATTTTCCTATGTATGTAACACTAACGGCTTTGTCGTAATTTTTACATTCTCCTAAAAAGGTATCGAGTTTTGGGTCAATCAGATGATATGTCAACAAAACTTTCCCTTGAGGAGTTAAAGTAACGATTTGGTCTATTTCATTCGTTGAAGTTCGTAAGTTTCTATCTACATTAAAAATATTTCCAGAGATAGTTAAGAGATAAGAAACTAAATTTTCTAAAGCTTCTCCCTTTAAGTTATGTAAATTTTTAGGTGCATTGTCTGTAGGGGAACTGTCATGAAGCTGTTTGAATTTTTCAAGTAATTCTTTATAAATGTTTTTTTGAGCTTCACTAATTTCACAAATTTTTTCGTATCTTAATTTATCAGATATACTATTAAGGACATTTAATGCCTTAGAAATTTCTTTATCATCTGGCATAATATCAATCATCACGTACCACCATATATATTAAAAATGAATTTTCTATTGAGGAAAGTTCGCTATGGCAGAGTTCACATTCAAAAGTTTCAGGTAACTCATTAAACAAACGTACTGTCCCCATAGATTTTTGGCAATTACTACAATATAATTCATAATAACTTTGCAAAATTCCTTGCTTTTCCAATTCAGATAAAAAATCATAGATTTCAGGAATAGATAAGGAAAATTTTCTTTTCAAAACGCCAGGATAAATCCACATATTTTTTCTATAATTCTTGAAAAAATTAGTTAAGGCAATGCTATCTATATTTTTATTCATTTTGTGTTGTATCGTCATTTCTATGATTGACAATGTATTCGATAACATAATTCATTCGCTCCATTCCAATTAGCACATTACTATAGTAATATTGTATTAAACAATAAGATTTATTCATGTAATTAAAGACAAACTTAACACGGTTACTTCGTGTTTTTATTTCATTTTCCCATAACAATTCAATCCAAGGATAATCGGACATTTCTTCCATTTCAAACATAAATTGTTCTAAGGCTTCTCTGAAATCAGGTACTTTTTCTAATTCTGCCTGATTGTCATTTAATAGTGAGCGTAGTTCTCCGATAAATGGTAATATATATTCTTGATTGTTGCCGACATCCAGTTGTGCGTTTCCACCATTAGGTAATTTCATGGATTGAGCAATAAGTTTTACATTTTCATCACGTTTGCATACATTAACCATAAAGTCTAAATTTAGCGGAATCAAATCGCACTCAAAATGTTCTTTAAAATAATCAGACATTTCCGCAATTAAGTTGGAATATATAGTCGGTTCTTTTTTGTCGGATAAAAAGACCCTTTTTAAAACATCAAAACGAAATTCTATCAATTCTCCTTTTTCATGAAATACAACTAAAAAGGGATATTTAGTTAAAAATTCTTCCTGTGTGAGAGGATGAATAGCTGCATATGCCAAATTAAATTTCAAAAAATAGTATCCATCCATAGAGTATGCAACAGGTTTTACGAAAGATGTATATAAGTAATCATTTTCATAAGTGTTTTCAAGAGGAATGATTTCCTTTGCTTTTTTTAACGTTGATGAAAAATCGTCGCAGGTAAAAATAACGGAATACTTATAATCTTTTAAAAACTCCCATTTTTCTAAAGCATATCCAGCTCTTTTGCTTTGGTGAATGCAGGTTACAAGCTGTTCGGATAATGTTTTTTCTGAAATATCTACAGTTTCTAGCCCCTCTATGTATAACTGTCCCGAAGTATCTGTTTGTTTAGTCGCAATTCCGTGCTGAATGAATTGTTTTACTAAATGGCGTTTTACTTTATCTGAATAAGCCATTACTGTTTTTTCAAGATATTCTAAATAGTTGTTTAACTGCATACAATCCCTCTTTTCTGTGCATATATCTTTCGTTATCCTGATTATACTTGATATAAGTGCAAAAAGCCATGCACAAATCAAAATTTTTATAGGATTTTCGATATATACATAATAATAAAAGTTTTGGTGCTATTGCATATATAAATCGAGTAGGAGGAAGGCGATTATTTCGCCTTCCGACCTCTCACACCACCGTACGTACCGTTCGGTATACGGCGGTTCAATCAACTTAACATGTAACAGCCTTTTCGGCGTAGTAGTCTTCCATGGATACAAGACCAAACTTAGCTAGTCTCTCTTTACTGATACAAATGTGGAGATTCCAGCTTCTGCACACTCTGGCATATCCTTTGGCATATGAAATGCCATGTGCCGCATTTGGCGGCAGACCAAGTTTGATAAGATTCTTTTCCCTGTTCTTTGGCGTTTTCCAGTGTTTCCATATGCACATGCGCAGTCGATACCGAATCTGTCCGTCCATTTTTGCGCACAGCCTTTTCATGCTTCCGATTTTGAAATAATTTATCCACCCTCGGATAAGCCGGTTGAGTTTCCCAATTTTATAACCATTGCCCACTCCCCAGCTCCTGCTTGTATATTTCTTCATCTGCGCCTTGAACTTTGCTGCCGCTTTCGGGTGTGGTCTGGCTTTGTACCCTTTGGCAAATGAGTCATAGTAAAATCCAAACCCCAGATACTTAATGCCCTTTGGTTTATCAACCCTGCTCTTTTCCGCGTTCACTTTCAGTCCAAGCTTTTCCTCTATAAACCGAGCCACGCTCTTCATTACCCGCTCTGCCGCCTGTCTGCTCCCGACCATTATAATAAGGTCATCTGCATACCGGACGAAATCCAGCCTCCTTGCTTCCAGTTCTTTGTCCAGCTCATTTAACATGATATTTGCTAACAGCGGCGAGATATTTCCACCCTGCGGTGTGCCGACTACCGTATCTTCATACTCATCATCAATCATTACGCCGCTGACCAGAATCTTTCTTACCACCGATATGACATCTCCGTCCTTTATTGTCCGTCCGAAAATCGTCATCAGCTTGTCATGGTCTACTGTGTCAAAGAATTTCGCTAGGTCGATATCCACTATCCAGTTGTGTCCGTCATTCATCATTTCCAATGCTTTAAGGACTGCCTGCTGTGCACACCGCTTGGGTCTGAATCCATAGCTGTGGTCGTGAAACTGCTCCTCAAATATCGGGGTAAGCACCTGTGCCACCGCCTGCTGTACAAAGCGGTCTACTGCTGTTGGCACTCCAAGATTTCTTGTACCACCATCGGGTTTGGGTATCTCCACCCTGCGGACTGGCTTCGGCTTATACTTCCTCGTCCGCAACTGTTCCTTAATGTTTTCGCCGTTTTCCGAAAGATATGCGCCAAGTTCTTCAACGGTCATCCCGTCCACGCCTGCCGCTCCTTTATTCCTTACGACTTGCAGATACGCCGCATTTAGATTATCCCTGCTTAATATCTGCTCCATGAGACTGCTTGTGTCCATGCGTTGTTTCCTTTCTGCCCCTTTTGCCTTTGCCGCCTTTGAAGTCATCGACAGGCGTATGCTCCGGCTACGAAGTGGAACGTACTTCAACTGATTGATTGTTCAGCCCTTCGCTCCGTCCCCATTACAGGAACTTCCTCACTACTATGGCTTCTGCTGACTTCTCACAATTCGTTGTTACTACGGCTAATGAGACCGCCTGTGAGACCTCCCCAGTTAAGGTGCGTGTTCTTTTCCTCCATGTACCTGCCGCATTTACTCGTACTTCCGGCAACCTTTTGGACTTCAGTGCCTTTTGCCACCTTATCCGTATTTCCGAGCCTTATATGCGGTTCCTGTCCGTCAGGTCAGAGGTTTGCTTACAGCTTCTTTCAGATTCCGTCTCACGGCGGACACCCTTGCTGTTCGGCTATGTGCTTCGTTGTTGCCTACGCGCACTTGGGACTTTCACCCATTAGAAAACGCCCATGCTGGGCAAACAAAATAGACGTTTCATGTTTTCACACAAAACGTCTATTCCTTGCATTATGGAAAAGAGTATCGTATAATCTTGATAAATGGTTTCCTAGCTGGAACTGAGCCAGCTAACACGTTGCTAACACTTTTGTTACCAGTACAGGACATTTCGTGAATCTATCTTCCGCACAGACCTCACGCTTTTCCTGTATTATAAGGTGTTAGAGGGTATTACAGGAGGTTAGAAACTACTTGCTGCAAAAGGACCTTTAGAACTCCTAAGCGGAAGGCCAGCGGTTCGAATCCGCTCAGGAACACTGGATACAGAGCCGAAAGCCTGGTTTTACCTGGTTTTCGGCTTTTTTGTTTTGGTGATCCTTTCAAAATCTGATGATAGAATTGTGTCCTTACCCATTAAAATTCTGTTTGCTTAGCCCTGCCAACGCAAAAATTATTTTGACATAGTAAACAAGTACATTTCAGCCGGTCCCATTGACATTTGGCGCAAACAAGATTGCGAATTTTTTATTTTACTGGTATGTTATAAGCATTAGCGAGGTAATGAAGTATGCTTCAGATAGCGGTAGTAGATGATGAAAGAAACATTATTTCTGAAATTACACAAAAATTAGAACAATATTTTAGTGAACAGTCTGTTTTATATAGGGTCCATCCATTTGAAAATGGACAAGACTTTCTTGCCCATGAACAGACCTTTGATATAATTTTCCTTGACATACGGCTGGATGGGCTGTCCGGCATGGATGTAGCAAAAACATTGCGGCAGGGAGGAGTAAAAAGCGCTATTATTTTTATTACTGTACTGCATGAATATGTTTATGATGCATTTGAAGTGGAAGCATCTGATTTTTTATTGAAGCCTTTAAATGATTTACGTTTTTCACGCACAATGGATAGGATTTGTAATAATCTCCGGCATATTGATTATAAATGCCTATCATTAATTTCCAAAGGAAACACCTGCAGACTTCTTCGCCTTAAAGATATATATTACTGCGAGGCAATCAATCACAGAATCGAAATTCACATGAATGGCATTGTACATGAGTGTTCTTTAAAGATAAAGGAATTATCACAACAGCTTGACAGCCGCTTTTTTCTCTGCCACCGAAGTTATTTTGTCAACCTGGATTTTGTTGTAGGATATGCTGATGGACAAGCGATTTTAACGAATGGTGAAAAAATTCCCGTATCCCGTTTGCGCGGACAGGAGTTTTCAAAAGCTGTCCTTCGCCGTATGAAAGAGGATAAATTATGAATGGTGCACAGATTGTTTATGACATATTCTACTTAGTGATTTTCAATATCGTTGTGGCCGGTATGGAATTTAATTTTTTTCTCCGGTTTTCTGAACACAAGCAGAAACTTGTACCCTATATCTGTTATATCAGCCTGACACTTTTAGTAAGTGTACTTGAAATAAAGGTACATCCTGCGCCTTTATTGCTGTTGTTTCTCATCGCAAGAATTGCACTCCTGTTAGGAATGGGAGTAATATTCTTAAAAATCCCTTTGACTATGTCACTATTAGGAGCCACGATCACAAAATTAGTTTCATATCTGGCAAGCGGTACAAGTGCATCTGTCACTTTTTTAATAGCTCCGCTTTGGATTCAAGCGAAATTCGGATTGGCAGTATTAGGCGTAGTACAATCCTTTTTCTCTTTCCTGATTATAGCAATCATCTATCAGATAATCCTTAAAAA
>OHEC01001224.1_pt1 | contig 10718 bp, 7 predicted proteins | sample 1567141 | NCBI WGS metagenome assembly OHEC01 (sample SAMEA3879567, study PRJEB24766) | human gut metagenome | biome: human-associated habitat; feature: feces | place: USA | collected 1985/1987 | reverse complement strand
CTGCGTCCAGAAAGGGCTCCACGCCCCGGTTGTCCAGCAGCTCCTGTAGGAGGGCCCCCTCCCGCTGCTGAATGAGGAGGTCCACGTCCACAAACTGAAAGCCCAGAGACTTGGCCAGCAGGACGCCCACGGTGCTCTTGCCCGAGCCGGGCATGCCGATGAGAGTGATGTTATTCAATCTGATTTGCTCCTTTTTACACGGTTCCGACCGCGCCCCAGGGCAGCTCCAGGGGAATCTGATGGACGGCAGAGGGGGTGCTGCTGTCCGGCTCCCCCTCGTACAAAGCCAGCACGGCCCCGCCGGAGGCATCCTCGGGGACAAAGAAGATCATCTGGCCGTACAGGGGGTCCTCCCACTGGGCGTCGGAGAGGGTGACCAGATATACCCCCGCGTCCTTGAGCTGCCGGGCCAGGGAGGCGTCGTCCTCCGCCAGAAGGGCGGTGCCGTCCTCCAGCCGCAGCTCGGCGGGAAAAAAGGTCAGGTCGTCCCGGCGCTCGCCCCCCTCCACCCAGAGATCCACGGCCAGGCAGCGGAAGCCCTCCCGCCGGGCCAGGGGTACGTAGGTCAGATCCACCTCCCAGGGGTCCTCCACGGTCACCTGCTGGGTACCGTGAATGGAAAAGGGCTCCCAAAGGGCGTGAGTCCCGCCGGCGGGCTCCGCCTGGGCAACCGCCCCCGGCTCTGGGCGGCGGCCCGCAAAGGCTTCGGACAGGTTAAGCATAAGACCCAACACGAAGGGCAGGACAATGCAGAGGAGGAACAGCGACACGAGCACGAGCACCAGAAGCTTGAGCGGGGAGCGCTGCCTCCGTGCGGGGGGCTCCTCCCAGGGCGTCCCTCCCTGGGGGCCGCCGTAGGACACCGTCCGGGGGCCCACCGGTGGGGTCTTGGGCTGGGCCGCCGGGCGCGGCCGGTCCTTGGAAGCGGCCGAAACGCGGGCGGGCGGAGCCTGCGCCGGGCGGGCCCCTGCGCGGTCCGGCGGGGGATTGTAGCTGCCGCACTTGGGACAGAAGTCGTCGCTGTCGTAGTCGTAGGGCCGGCCGCAACTCGCACAGGTCACCTTCCGCATGAAAATGCCCCCTTCTCGGATTTTCCTTAGAGTTAATTCCATTATAACAGAAAGCAGGCCCGGCGGCAACCGTCCTCCGGCCATGACCAAGGCTTCATACCGCACTTGACGGCCGACAGTGGTTTCTTATACCATAAAGCGGTACGGAATGGTATAATGGAGCCAGACTTTGCGCCATCTGTACCGGTCGCAGGCCGGAGAAACAGCCATGAGAAAGAGAGGACATTTATCCATGACCAACCGCTTGGACCGCGACTTCCACCTGCCGGGGCTGCTGCGCTTTGCCCTGCCCACCATTATTATGATGCTGGTGGTCAGCCTCTACACCATCGTGGACGGGGTGCTGATTGCCCGCCTGGTGGGAGAGAACGCCCTGGCCGCCGCCAATGTGGCCTATCCTGCCATCAGCTTTACCCTGGCCATGGGGATCATGCTGGGCACCGGCGGCTCCGCCGTGGTGGCCCACAAGATGGGGGCTGGATATCTGGAGGAGGCCCGGAGGGACTTCGGCTTTCTGGCCCTGGTGGCGGTGTGCATCGGCCTGGCGGTCTGCCTGGCGGGGGCCCTGTTCGCCGGGCCGCTGGCCCGGCTGCTGGGGGCCAGCGATCTGCTGCTGGACGATACGGTCACCTATCTGCGGGTGCAGCTCTGCTTTGCACCCATGGCCATGCTCCAGCTCCTCTTTGAGAGCTTCTTTGTCACTGCCGGGCGGCCCGGCCTGGGCCTGGGGCTGGCGACTGCGGCGGGCGTCACCAACGCCGTGCTGGACTATCTCTATATGGGGCCTATGCAGATGGGCATACTGGGCGCTGCCCTGGGCACTGTTACGGGCTACTCGATTCCCGCCGTGGCGGGGGTGCTCTTTTTCCTGCTCCGCCGGCAGGGGCTCCGCTTTGGCCGCCCCCACGGGGATCTGCGCATGCTGGGCCGGGCCTGCTTCAACGGCGCGTCCGAGATGGTGACGAACCTGTCCATGGCGGTGACTACCTTTCTCTTTAACGCTATTATGATGGCCTACCTGGGGGAGGCGGGCGTGTCCGCCATCACCATCGTGCTCTATGCCCAGTTCCTTCTGGTGGCCCTGTATATGGGCTTCTCCATGGGGGTGGCCCCGGTGTTCAGCTTCAACCGGGGGGCGGGGCGGTATGACCGGATGCGGCGTATTTTCGGCTACTGCCTGCGGTTTATCCTGGTTTCGTCCGTGGCTATTCTGGCGGTGGCCCTGGCCCTGTCCGGGGTGGTGGTGGGGATCTTCTCCACACCCGGCTCTCCGGTGTACGCCATCGCCCTGGACGGCTTTCGACGGTTTGCCCCCGCTTTCCTCTTTGCCGGGGTAAATATCTTCTCCTCCGCCCTCTTTACCGCCCTGTCCGATGGGCGCACCTCCGCCATTATCTCGTTTGCCCGCACCTTCGGCTTCCTGCTGCTGGGGCTGCTTCTGCTGCCCCGGCTGCTGGAGGTGGACGGCGTGTGGCTGGCCGTGCCGCTGGCGGAGCTGCTCTCCTGCCTGCTGTCGGTCTGGTTCCTCCGCCGCAAGCGGGCCGACTTCGGCTTCGGCGGTGGGGATCTCCCCCGACACGGTGGACGCGGCGGCGGACGGATCTGACGGAAGCGAAGCCATTATAAAAGCCCCCGGCGCAACGCGCCGGGGGCCTCTCATTGTACTTTTTAGAAGGTAATAATGCCCTTTTTCAGAATCTTGCGGTCCAGCAGCTTCTGGTAGGCCTCCACGGCCTGGTCAAAGGTGAAGTAGTCGGAAATAAAGTCCTTAATGTTCAGCTCACCGGAGCGCATCCACTCTACCACCTGGGCGTGGGCCTCGCCTTCCTCGCGCTTGCGGGGCATCTGCTGGTAAATGACGCGCCAGTTGTAGTCGGCAGGGCTGAAGTCGATGGTGACCTCCTCCTTTTCGGGCACGCCGTAGCACAGCACTGAGCCACGGTCCTTGATAAGCCCCATGCCCTGGTTTACAATGGCGGGGGAACCGGCCGCGTCCAGCACGTAGTCCACACCGCCGGGGAAGAGCTTGCGCACCTCGGCGCGCACATCGCACTCCTTGCTGTTAATGAGGTGAGTAGCGCCGTAATTCCTGGCCTGCTCCAGTTTTTCGGGCAGGATGTCGCAGGCCACCAGATCCTTTACACCCAGCAGGCTCATAAACTTCAGGTATGTAAGACCCACAGGGCCGCAGCCAAACACTACCACGGAGTCCTGGGGCTGGATACCGAAATAGCGGATGTTGGAGAGCACCTCACGGAAGGTGACGATCATAGTGGCGTCCACGGGGTCCAGATCGTCGTCCAGCACCGTCTGAGCAAAGGCGCAGTCGGGAGCGCCGCCGGGCCAGGGGGCTTTGGGATCGCACACCACAGCGTACTCACTCAACGCGCCCCAGCCGGAGCCCAGCCCAGGCAGGTTTTCCGGGTCAGGATCCACAAAGGGTAGCAGCACCTTGTCGCCCACTTTAAGGCCTTTGACCTTGGAGCCCACCTCCACGACTTCGCCCACGCCCTCATGGCCCAGCATAATGGGGTAGACCGATTCGGGGAAGCCCTTAAAGGTGCGGTGGATGAGCTTGATGTCGGTACCGCACATGCCGCAGGCAATGGTCTTAACCAGCGCCTGATACTCGTTGTACCGGGGCTTGTTGACCTCGTGAACGGTAATCCTGCCATCTCTCTCGACGACCAGCGTTTTCATAAAAAAGGCCCTCCTTTAATGAATATCGTAATATTGGAATGTCACTACATAACAAGATAAAAAACAAAGCAGCATGTATTTACAAGAGAGATCATAACACAAAGCATTTAAAAATGCAACTAAATTGGATGCAAAAATAAAATGAGTTTTATACATATTTCCATGGAAAAGGAAGGAAATAAGCGGTATGATACTGCATATATTATGATACAAAAACGGTTCCTATTACGCTTGTGTGCAGAATCAATAATTTGGACAGTGAAAAAACGTAAATTATGCACCAATTTATAAAAGCTATATTGACAAGTTTAAAATTTGAGCTATACTAAGGGCAACGATATGTTACTACATAGTATCAATGCAACGCAGTCCGGCGCAAACCGGATACCATAAACACAAAGTCGGCCGCGGACAACGGCCGTTTTGTAAGCAAGGCAACCCAATACAAGAAGGAGGAACACCCGAATGAAGAAGAAGAAACTCATTGCAACGGTCCTCTCCGCATCCATGCTGGTCGGACTGCTGGCCGGCTGCGGCAGCAGCACAGATCCGGCTGAAAGCCCCACTGGCGGCGGTGAAACCACCCCGGCTCAGGGCGAGACCACTCCCGCCCAGAACGACGTAGACTATGCCAATTTTGTGATCGATCCCGCCCAGATCCCACAGGAAAAGCTGGACACCACCCTGTACCTGGCCGTCTCTGTCCGCGGTCTGGAGAACCCGTACATCGCCACGATCAACGAGGGCATGAAGCTCTTTGCCGAATATCTGGATTCCATCGGTCAGAAGTATGAGATGCAGGTGCTGGATTCCCAGGGCGACAGCGCCAAGGAAGTCGACAACATGCGCCAGTTTGCGGCCAAGGCCAACGGCAACGCCATTGCCTACGCCGATCCCAACGAGGACACCATTGCCTACTCCCTGGCTGAAGCCATGGCGGAGTCCGGCGGCTATCTGGGCACGGCCTGGAACAAGCCCGCCGATGTGGGCCCCTCCGATCTGGACCCCAACTGGGTGATCCACACCTCCCCCGACAACGTGGTGAACGGCTACAATATCGCCAAGGCCCTGTTCGACTCCATGGGCGGCGAGGGCCAGATCTTCGTGGTGCAGGGCCTGCTGGGCAACACCGCGTCCAACGCCCGTTATGAGGGCCTTCAGAAGGCTCTGGAGGAGTATCCCAACATTGAGGTCGTGGCGGACGACACGGCCAACTGGAACACCGACGAGGCTCTGGCTCTGGTCGAAACCTGGCTGACCCAGTACCCCGACGTGGGCGGCATCTGGTGCGCCAACGACAATATGGCCACTGGAGCCCTGCAGGCGCTGGACGCGGCGGGCCTGAAGGGTAAGGTTGGCGTGTGCGGCATTGACGCCAACACCGATATTGTGGAGGCCATTGCCAACGGCGAGGCCACCGCTACCGTCTCCTCCAATGGATACCTCCAGGGCGGCTATACCCTGGCCATCTGCTACGCGGCCTGGGCCGGCCTGCTGGACCCCGCCGCGCTGCCCGCCGACTTCCGCGAGTTTGCCACCCCCACTGTGCTGATTGACAGCCCCGAGGCCGCAAAGGATTGGCAGAACTACAAGCCGGAGTTTGACTTCAGCCGTCCCTTTGACTGCCGCGTGGCCGGGTGACCGGCCGGAGCACCAATCCTGAATAACGGATAGTCAGAACGGCCGGGGCTGGGATCGTGGTCCCAGCCCCGGCTTCATATTAAGTCTCGCCGTCAGAGATCGCTGCCGTGGTGTGAGGGAGTGGTCCGTCCTAGAGCGAAATTGGAGCGACGATTATGATGAAATTAAATCCTGCGGCGACCATCACGGAAGAGTTCGCCGAACGCATCAAGAGTGAAAACCGCAGCGCAAAAATGATGAAGCTGGCACCGTTGATCGTGCTGGCCTGTCTTGTGGTTGTCTTTCTCATTGTCTGTGGGGCCAGCTTCCTCTCCCCCAAGAATATTATGAATATTCTCAACCAGATGGCCCTGCCCCTGGTAGTGGCCCTGGGACTGACCTTTGTCATTATGCTGGGCAGCATTGATCTGTCCATTGACGGAAGCGTGGGCATGGCGGGCTCCCTGTTTGCCTGCTTTGTCCTCAACAGTGAATTTGCGTACGATCTGGGTTTCCTCAGCGTGGTTATTGCGGTAGGTGTGAGCATGCTCTGCGGTCTGCTCATCGGCCTGTGCCACGTCTACCTCAAAATCCCCTCCTTCATGGCCTCCTTTGCCTTTATGTACATCTGCAAGGGCATCGGTATGGTCTCTTACCAGGGGCATCCTCCCACGATCAAGGACCCCGTTATTACGGCTCTGCCTACCACCACCTTCCTGGGCATCCCCTTTATCACCTGGGTTGCCATTGTGATGTTCCTGCTGTGCTTTTTTATTCAGGAGTATACCGCCTTCGGCCGGCATATTTACGCCGTGGGCACCAATGAGAACATTCCGCGCTCCGTGGGCGTCAGCGTGGAAAAAGTCAAAATCGGCGTGTTTACCCTGGCCGGTTTCCTGTTCGGCGTGGCGGGCGTCATGGGACTGCTTGTCGGCGGCCTGAGTTCGGGCTTCGTGCTGGCCGTGTTCATGGCCAATGCGGGCGGCGCGTGGGACAATGCCAAGAAGATGGTCGAGGAGGGGCATTTCGGCGGCAAAGGCTCCGAATGCCACAAGGCCACCGTGGTGGGCGATACCGTCGGCGACCCGTTCAAGGACACTTCGGGCCCGTCGCTTAACATCCTTATCAAGCTGATGTCGATGGTTTCCATCGTCATGGCCGGGCTGACGGTGGCTTGCCACCTGTTCTGACCCATGTGACGATAAAGGCAATAAGAAAAGCCACCCGGGGAAGGTGGCTTTTTTTATGGCCTTGCAGCGGGGCTATTTCTTGCTCGCGCCGCTTTCGAGGATCGAGACGATGGAGTAGAGCGTGAAGCAGATGGCTCCGAAACCCGTCAGGACGCGTGCGGGGACGAAATATTTGGGTTCGGAGAGCGCCGCCTCGTAGAGGAATGCCGCGAGGAACAGGCAGGCCAGCGCCGTAAGCACCGGGATGATCGGGATGCGGTTGGCCAGCGGGAAATCGGCGTGCCAGATCTTTGCCAGCAGGATGACCTTGCTCGATATGCTCCAGCAGATCAGTGCCAGCCCTATGAGCACGAAGCCCACGAAGCTGATCGCCTCGCCCCGGAGCGTGAAGAGGAGGATCAGCCCCAGCACGAAGGCCAGGCCGCCCATCGCGAGCACCAGCCCCATCCACCGGCGGCGTTCCTCCATCGTGTAGCTGCCCCGTGCCTGGCGTGCGATACTGGCCACCAGCGCGATGAGCGACGTGCAGACACAGGCGATGCCGAACATGACGCTTCCCGCCACGATATGCGCCGGGAGCGTTCCCAGCGCGAAGAGCAGGATGCACCACACCCATGCCCCGGCGGCTATGGCCGACACGATGAAGATCAGCAGCGAACTCTGCCCGCGGGTGAAGCCTGCGGGGTTGACCGAGAAGGTGCTGTCACCCGAGTTCTTGGGGATCAGGCTGAAACGCGTCGAGGAGGTGGCCGCCGTCGAGACGCACGCCGTGATGAGCCCCAGCCCGCAGACGACATGCCCCGTGACGTATGCGCCCGTCATGTTCGACGTGATGATGAAGATTCCGCAGATGACCGTCATGGCGGCGACCGCATAGCCGATGGCCGGGAAAAGGTATTTCGCGGCGGCGGTATAGGTGCCGATGATCTGGCGGATGATGGTGGCGGCGGTACAGTAAAGCGCGACGCAGATCGAGCCCAGGAAAAAGAGCACGGGGCCTGCCGTGAGCCGCGAGGGGTCGTCGCCGGCGGCGAAAACGTAGGCGCCGTAAGCGAAACAGAAGGCTGCCATCGCAAGGGGAATGGCGCGGAAGAGGATGCTTATGCCATAGTTCATAATCGGAGTTTTTGTTATGCGCCAGCCTGCAAATCATGAACCAAACGAAAAAATGGCTATCTTTGCCCCATGGAAAATATCGTTTTCGACCTGGGCGGAGTACTTTTTGCCCGCGACAGAAGTAAGTGTACGCAAGAATTCCACGACTTTTTCAGTTTCATCCGTTCGGAGCCCATGCCGGCTTTCTGGGAGGATTACGACCGGGGCGTGCTGACGCTCGACGAGGTGACCGGCATCCTTTCCGGGGTCAACGCCTGCCCGCGTGCGAAATGCGAGGAGTACCTGCGCCTGTCGATCGACATGCAGGAACCCGTGAAGCCTACCGAACAGCTTGTCCGCGACCTGAAGGCCGCCGGCTACAAGTTGTATGTGCTTTCGAACATGTCGCGCGAGTTCATCGACTTCCTGCGCCGTTTCCCCGTCTACGGGCTTTTCGACGGTGAGGTGGTCTCCTGCGAGGAGGGCGTGGTGAAACCCGAGCCGGAAATCTACCGGCGACTGCTCGGCCGCTACGGACTCGATCCTGCGCAGACGCTCTTTATCGATGACCGCCCGGCCAATATCGCCGCCGCAGCGGCGCTGGGTATCCGCGGGCAGTTGTTCGACCATTCGGCGCCGGCCGCAACCTGCGACCTGCTGCGCCGCAGGCTGTTGCCCGAAATAGTAGGGTAGCAGCCCGAGACCATATCCGGGTACTCCGTCCGTATAGCCGTACCCGCAGGCCGTTCGCTCCGCCCGCACGAATCGTCGGCTTCCCCTTTTGCAGCGGTTTTCCCTGTCCCTTGATCCGATCCGTCCGATGATTGAAAAATAAAAAGGGCCACTCGTTAGAGCGGCCCTTTGCTTTGGATCGGATTCCGTTATTCGAAGTTGGCATCCTTCATCAGTTCATACTCCGGCGAGAGTGCGTACATGCGTACGTATTCGAACTTGCCGGTGTCGACGAGCTTGAACTCGAATGCGTGCGTCACCTTGCCCGTGCCCGAGCCGATGTGCTGCGTGTAGAGCATCATCTGTACGGTGTAGATCACGTCGATGCCGGAGATCATCTTGACATCGGGGTAGAGCGTACCCAGGGCGGCCGACATTACCTCGCCGAAACGCTTTTCGACTTCGTCGTAGAACGCCTGGTACGATGCGCGCATGGCGTCCTTGTCTTCCGACCCCCAGTTGTCGTAGGCTGATATGTCTTCACCGGCTTCGCTCCAGTAGTATTTCGGAAGCGTGTTGATACGCCAGTTCAGGTTGGTGTAGCTTGCCGCGCAACCGCTGTAATACTCCGCATCCGTGAGGCGGCTGCCGCTGCGGTTGTCCGTCGTATAGGCGGCGTCCTTGTTCTGGAGTACCCAGTCCACGCAAGCCTGGTAGAAGCTCTTGCTGTAAGCGCTGCGGTCGGGGGCCACGACGAGCGTCATGCTGGGGTCGAAGTTCCATTTGCCGCTGACCTTCTTGAACGGGCCGTCGAGCGTCTCGGTGTCCTCGGTCTTGATCCAGTCCGCACCGTCGTAAGTGTACTCGTCGGCGAAGAGCAGGGTTACCTTGTCCGTCGAGTCGTAGAAGTGGTATGCCACGTTCATCTTCTCCTCGGCCAGGGCGTAGGGATATTTGTACTTCAGGTAGAGGGGCAGGTAGGTGTCCTGCGAGAACGACGAACTGAAGTTGGGATTGGTGGCGCCCATCTGCGTGTAGTCCTCGGGGTTGACCATCGTGGTGTTTTCTGCGGCTGCCCACGACGTGCCGTCGAAGGTGTAAATCGCATAGCGGTTCTTGGTCACCGCGGCGCGGGTCATGCCGAAGGAAGCTGCCGAAGCATTGGCTGCCGGCTTGACAGAAGTGACCATCGTATTGAGGAACTTGCTGCCCGATACGCCGATCGCATAGCCTTCCACGACGACTTCCTGTCCGTCGAGTGCTGGGTCTACGGCGCCGTCCAGGACATACGAGAGGCTGCCTTGTGCCGTCAGCGCTTCGTCGTTGATGACGTTGTAGTAGTTGCCGTCAATTTTCAGCGTACCCGTGTAACGCACGTACTGCGCCGTGGTCAGCGTCAGGTAACCGTCCATGTCGGTACCGTCCATTTCGCGGATCGCGGGGTAGGTGAACTTATTGGCCTCGGTATTGAGTTTGGTGACGGTCGATGCCGGGGGGTACTGGTTCAGCCCGGCATAAGCCGAAGTGGTACCTTCCACGCTGACCAGATCGCCGATGGCATAGGTTCCGGTCGGGTCGGCATTGGTATAGATGAGGATCGACCCTGTGCCGTCGTTGATGAGGAAGCCGCGCTTGTAGGTCGCTGCGATCTGTCCCGTCACGCTGAACGTGCCGGGATCGGCCGATGCGACGACGCCCACGGGCGTGAATGCGGGCTGCGAACCCTCCTCGGCGATCGTGGCGACCATCATGTTGGCGAATTTGGGTGCGTCGCCGCTCTTGCTGACGGAGAAGAGGTAACCGGTCGCGGTGACCTTCTTACCGTCCAGGCTCTCGTCGATCTGCCCCTTGTTGGGGAAGGAGAGGCTGCCGGTGGCCGTCGCGGCACCGTCCACCTTGAGGTTGTAATAGTTGCCGCTGATCGAGAGCGTACCCGTCAGGCTGACGAATTTGATCGACGTTGCGGTCAGGTAGGCGTCGAGCTCGCTGCCCGACATGGCCTGTGCCGTGGGGAAGGCGAAATTCTTGGTTTTCTCCACGAGCGTGATCTCGGCCGTGTTGCCGAATTGCATGCCGCTGTTGTATTCCGTAACGGCACCCTTGACCTTCACTACATCGCCTAGCGAGTAGTTCGACGGGGCGTTCAGATATACCAGAATAGCCCCCGTGGTGTCGTCGACGATAAAGCCGCGGGCATAGGCAGCCGAAACGGTGCCCTGCACGGTATAGTCGCCGGGGGCAATGATTTCGCTGATCTTGTTGATGGTCTCGGGGATTTCGCCGCCTCCGGTCGAAGGCTCCTGCTCGGAGTAGGCGTATTCGGCGATGACGTAGTCGCCGGCCTCGGCGTTCTTGACGGCCTCCTTGAGGA
>OHEC01001223.1_pt1 | contig 10721 bp, 12 predicted proteins | sample 1567141 | NCBI WGS metagenome assembly OHEC01 (sample SAMEA3879567, study PRJEB24766) | human gut metagenome | biome: human-associated habitat; feature: feces | place: USA | collected 1985/1987 | reverse complement strand
ATAAACCATCCTCCGATATTTTTACCTTTTTTTCGCATTTTTTAATATAGTTCGTGCTTTTACCTTTCACATACTTCGCTTCTTGTCACTTCCTGTCATTCTTTCAGCCGGTCAATGGTCTTTCGGATGCCGTATGCGACCGATGTCATGTTGTTCTTGATGGATGACAGCGCGGAAGACAGGGTCGATACCGAAACGGAACGTGTCCCGTCCTTGGACTGCAGGAATGCACCCTTGCCGAGAACATTCTGCCACCGGGACTGGATAAGCGAGTTTTCAAGAAGCGCGTCGAACAGGATTACCACACGGCGGATATTGTTCACTCGGATGGAAAAGCCTTTCTTACAGGCGAAAAGAGCCTCCATGTCTTCAATGCGTACAGAAACACAGAACAGATGATAAGTATTGGCACAAGCCACAATACTTTCCATCTGTTCCGGGGTAAAATCACAGCCAAAAGAAAGGGAGAGATCTGCCGGTCGGTCAATGTGGGGCGGACCGAGCGGAGGCAACGATTCCGAGGTATCATACATCCGTTTCAGCTTCATGCACTCGTCAAACGTGAAATTCGGCGTAGCAAAGCAAATCTGGACGAAACGGGCGTACTCGGTCAGCAGCCCCTTGACGATGTGGATGTTCATTTCGTGGCAGTTCCGGCAGGCCGCATGGTCGCAGTCTATGTACCGGTGTCCGTTTACGAAATCGTCCACATAACGGTGGTACTGTTTACCACCCGACACAACATCGTGGAGATAAACTGTTTTTGCTTCGGTTAGCAGGGCGAAAAGTTCATTCGCCACATCCTTCTCCGCAGCGAAGTGCTGCAGGTGTTGGCTCCCTCCAAAAAGAGAGAAGGCCGTCTTCAGGTCTTTTCATGTCGATTTACCTTTTTGAGTTTATAATATGTGATGAAAGCATTAACTTCGGTTGCGTTCACAACCGGAGCAATGCCATAAATTGATGTTTGTAAATTAGACATGAACCACATAGTGCCGTCAATTAGTGAAACAAACCGTTTACAAGATTCACTGCCTCGTCCTTCTTCTTGTTGATAATCTTGGCATACACCTGTGTCATTTTTACGTCGGCATGACCGAGCAACTTCGAGACGGTATATAAATCCGCGCCGAGCGTCAGCATCATGGTGGCGAATGTATGCCGGCTGGTGTGATAGGAGAACCGCTTGGAGATTCCGGCTGCTTTCGCCCAAGGTTTGAGCTGCATCCTGATTGTATTGGCGGACGGCAGGTCGAACACATTATCTTCCGATGATTTTCCCCCACGTTCCGGCATCCACTTCAACGCTTCAGGAGAGAGGGGCAGGTAAATAGGCTCTTTGGTCTTTTTCATGGACACGGCCAAACGGTACTGTCCCCGGTCAACGAACACGTCTTTCCATTTCAACTTGATTATATCGCTGATGCGCAATCCGCAGAAGCAGGAGAACAGATACGCGCATTTTACTATCTCGTATTCCTCGTGGGGCATAGGAGTGTCAATCAACGCCTGTACCTCTTCGATGGTCATGTACGACCGCATACTCTCCGGCTTACGGATTTTCTCCGACTTCTCAAGCTCGTTGAAAGGGTTGGCCTTCATCTTTTTCTTCCTGACGGCAGAGTTCAACGCACCGTTCAACGCACGGTAATAATTGTGAAGCGTGTAGTTTGATATGTCCTTGCCTTTCGGATGATATTCCGTCAACAGATAAGTGATGTAGCCCCGGCAGAAGTCCCCGTCAATCTGATCCAGTGTGACCATTTCTCCGGCATAGTCTTTCAGTATGCGCATGGCAATCTTGATTTGGTTGCCGTCTTTCTTGCCCGCACTCTCTTGGGCTTCCATGTAAACCTTCATCCAGTCCAACAGATAAGTCTTGTCCTTACGGAATACGATTCCTGCCTCATTGCTGGTCAGTTCGATAATACGTTTCGACTTGATGGCATTGGCGGCATCCATTGTCGCCTGATTCTGCCTACGGGCATTATTATCCGTCTCCGGGATAATATACATCTTGAGGTATTCATACGTCCGCTTTCCATCGCGGTATATATCCAGATATAGACTCTTGCTGCCATCGCTCAACGGCTTCATCCGAAGACGAATCGGCTCTTTGACTTTTGTATGATTCTTAACTCGTGCCATAGGGATTCCTTTCTCATTTTTCCTATTGCAAATATACGGATAAGTATCGAGATTAAGAAACAAATAAGAAACAAAATTGCACCAAATAAGAGCCAATTCACTGAAAGTACTGAAAACAACTGAAAATAAAAATAGGCTTATAAAACACTGATTTATAGCTTATTTATTATCACTTTATTGGGTGTTGTTTGCATTTTGTATATATACTGCGTAAATCTGGTAAATTGAAACTACGGAGACGATTGCGTGATGCTTATGCTATGCCTACGCATAGCGTGCATTCACGTACTCTCCGTAAAGGCTTTACCAGAGCCATCGCTTGAAAGTAGTGTGAATTGCACGCTACTTTTTTGCCTCGCCAAAAAGGAAAGGAAATACGTTATGGCGAAAATACAATTACTTGCCGTTATCTCAATAGATGGCTGTCCGATGAAACTGCATCCCCGGAAGCGGTTGCTTCAAACCGAAGATTACGGTATGGATGAAATACGTGCCAATGCCCTGTATAAGCTGACATCCGACTATTCGGTATCCGTGCTTCAAGAATGGAGGGAGGAAGGTGGAAGCATTTGCCATTTGTTGGAAGTAACTGCCGGGAATACCGAATATGCCAACGGACTGTTACGGATGAACGTGATAGATGAAATCATACTATACGTTGTTCCAACCATCGACGGAAACGGAGCGCATTTTTTCAAGTCAGCACTACCTATGAATGACTGGCGGCTTATGGAGAACAAAACTTATAGGGACGGAGTAATCCGGCTTACCTATCATAAAGAGCCACGGGCATAAAATGTTCAGATTATGAACATCTTGGCGGGATTTCCGTGCTCAGAAAGTGAACACATGTTCAGAATCTGAACACATTTCACAAGGGATGCAATCAAGGATAAAATTATTTTTGAATTTTATCTTTCTGAAAAACAATGTAGTACAATTTTCTCACAATCTTTTCTCGTGTTTAGGGCTATGATTTGCACCATATATCAGTGTGCGCACACTGATAAACAAGTGTAAACCCTCAAAACAGAAAAGATAATGAACCATCTCATACTGGCGGAAACACAGTTTTTCGCCATGATAAACGGAAAAGACAACGGTAGCACGGAAACGGCATACGGCGGATTCGTGCAGGAAGTAATAAACCTGTGCTACGGCGGCAATGATGCCAAGCATATTATTGTGGCGTTGGCTTTTGCCGAAATCGAATTACAGCACCATCCGCAGAACTTGTCGGCATCGGAGGAGAATGTCGTCACTGTGTATATCCGCAAGGCGTTATCCTTCATCCGAAAGATGCAGAAGATGGTATCCGCTTCTGCAATTACCTCCGTGCCACCACTAACATCCACATCCGAAACCAAAGCCACAGTCCCAGCCTTGCAATGGACCGGTAATGCCGTCGAGTTGGTAGAACTAATCTATGCCCTCTACGCCACCGGCTGCATCAATGGCGGCAAGGCTTCGCTGAAAGAGCTTGCTCCTGTCCTCTATTCCTTTTTCGGTGTGGAGTCCAAAGACTGCTACCGCTTCTATACGGACATCAAACGCAGGAAAAGCGACAGTCGCACCTACTTCCTTGAAAAGATGCAGGACAAACTGAACGCGAAGATGCGACATGACGATGAATTGGAGCGGATGAGGAGATAAACGAATGCCAAACAAAGGATAAGCGGCCGGATTATACGGTTTCTTATCCTTCTTCATTTACAATCACTCTATTATCTGCCGGAAAGCCGATTAAAATCATTAACTTTGCAAGTATTAATCAATGACGGATGAAAATAGATAACCTCGAAATATTGAACGGACTGATTGCCGGAGCCGAAGGCGGGACAGTTGAGTTCAAAGAAACTACCGGGCAGTTGGAGCGTGGAATGGAAACTCTTTGTGCCTTCTTGAACGGTACGGGCGGCACGGTGCTGTTCGGTGTAACCGACAAGGGAAAGATTATCGGTCAGGAAGTGAGCGACAAGACGAAGCGCGATATTGCGGAAACCATCAGACGAATCGAGCCGTTTGCGACCATTGATATATCCTATACAGACATTCCGGGAACGAACAAAAGTGTTATAGCTTTATCAGCGGAAGAACAACGATATATGCGCCCGTTCACCTATAAGGGGAGGGCTTATCAACGGATAGAGAGCGTTACATCTGCCATGCCGCAGGGTATATACAACCTGTTGGTTATGCAGCGAGGCGGAACCTATGCTTGGGATTCCATGCAAAATCCCGGCTTGAAAATATCCGACCTTGACGAAACGGCAATCTTGGGCGCAGTACGTGGAGGAATCAGAGGCGGACGTTTGCCGGAAGGTTCTATGCAGGAGGATGTCCGAACCATCCTTGAAAAATTTGACTTGTTGAATGATGGAAAGCTGAACAATGCTTCCGTTGTCCTATTCGGACGGAACTTCTACCATTATCCCCAATGTCTGCTCCGTTTAGCCCGGTTCAAAGGAACGACAAAAGATGAATTTTTAGATAATCAGCGTGTGACAGGCAATATATTCAACTTGCTGGATGCTGCAATGGCATTTTTCTTCAAGCATTTGTCCCTTTCCGGTAAAATTGAAGGTTTGTACAGAGAAGAGGAACTGAATGTGCCATATAAGGCATTGAGAGAATGTTGCATAAATGCTTTTGCACATCGTGTTTACCATCGCCCCGGCAGTTCAGTCGGGATTGCTATCTATGATGACCGCGTGGAGATTGAAAACAGCGGAACATTTCCGCCTGATATTACCATTGAGAAACTGTTGGGTGGCCACAATTCCGAACCACAAAATCTGATAGTAGCCAATGTGCTGTACAAAAGTGCAGTATTGGAGAGTTGGGGACGTGGCATAGCCCTTATGGTAAACGAATGTCGCCGTGTCGGTATTCCGGATCCGGAGTTTCATACCGACGGCAATGCTGTATGGATTGTGTTTCATTATACAAGAACTACAGTAGGACAAGACCCCACAGCAACCCCACAGCAACCCTATAGTAACCCCACAGTAACCCCACAGTTAGGAAAACTGTTGTCTGCTATTGGGAACAACACTCTCTCTGCTAAAGAAATCATGGAGAAAACGGGAATGAAAGATAAAAGGAATTTCTTAAAGAACTATATCCATCCGGCAATAAATTCCGGTTTGGTCCTTTCACTTTATCCCATAGGCTCCAAGAGTCCGCAACAGAAATACTATCTTACTGATAAAGGTAAAGGTTTCCTGCAACAATAACGGGTATGGCTAAAAAGAAGAAACATAAGAATGATGTAAAAACTGATTTACCGATAATCATGGATTATGGTATCGGCAGTATATCCGTTTATGACCCGGCAGACATAATGCCATACAACGAGCCGCCAATTAGCGAACAAATCCGCTTCAAGAAACTCGGCAAAGAGATGAAATCCGAGTTCAAGTGGCTGGTATCTTCCGTAGTGATTGAGTATTGGTAAGAAAACCGACAGATACCTTTCGGTGAAGAAATGTCGAAACTCAGAACCAGACTGTTGAGAATGTTTGCCGAAGAATACAGCATACTGCTTAAAGACGATACAGAGCTGAAAAATTATTTGCTGACGCTTGCCATTACCACCATCAACAAGCATCTCAAATCTGAGAATAAAAAGAGGGTGTCAAAACTCTCTTTTTAACAAAATTACCCTTGCTACAGATATCTGTGACAGGGGTAATTTTCATATTTTGGGTGTTTTGACACATCCCCTTTTTCACATATAAAGGAATCTGTTATTTCTGCTGCAACAGGTGTTTCAAGTTTTCATCATTTGCGATACGTTCCAGTTCCTCTTGAACAATCTGCTTCACTTCCTCCTTGATGCGCCTGTAATTCGCCTGAACCGTTTCCTTCATGCGGTCGTTGCCGTCCCCGTCCGTAAAGTCGGTAATGACGGGGATTTTCTTGTAGGCTTTCTCCTCGCGCCTCACCTTCTCGGCATCCACGACAATCTCGCAATGGAAAATCTTCTGCTCGATACGCTCGTTGAAGTTGTCGGACACCGAACCGACAAACATACCCTGCGTCAAGCCGGAAATCTTGCTCGGCGGGATGAGTGAATCCATCTGCGTGTTGATGGAGGTGGAAACATCCTGCCGGTTGATGGAAATGGACTGCCGTTTCTGCAACACCTTACCGAAGCGTTCGGAAAGCGTCTTGGCGGTTTCACCCACCACCTGACCGGAAAAGATATTGCCGACGGTGTTCATCACGACCTTCGCTTCTTTATCACCGTAGTCGCGCACCAACTGGCTGAAATCCTGAAAGCCCAGACACACGGCAACCTTGTTGCTTCGCGCGGTGGCGATAAGGTTGTCCAACCCCTTGAAATAAATCGTGGGCAGCTCGTCGATGATGACCGACGACTTCAGCATCCCTTTCTTGTTGATGAGTTTCACGATACGGGAGTTATACAGACCGAGAGCGGCCCCGTAGATATTCTGACGGTCGGGATTGTTGCCCACACAGAGTATTTTCGGTTCTTCGGGGTTGTTGATGTCCAGCGTGAACTCGCTGTCCGACATCACCCAATAGAGCTGCGGGGAAATCATCCTTGACAAAGGGATTTTCGCGCTTGCTATCTGCCCCATCAACTGCTCCGCAGCCCCTCCGAGCCATGCGTCCATGAACGGAGAAAGATAGTTTTCCAATTCCGGGTAAGAGGTCAGTATCGGGAAAATATCCTCATAGCGGCGGTTCAGGAACTCAATCGCATGGGGGAATGTACAATACTTGCCGTTCTGGAAAATTTTGAGATACCAGATAATAGCCGCGAAAAGGATGATGGGCGATTCTACGAAAAAGTCGCCCTGCTTTTGCACCCAACTTTTATTTAAGTTGAGCATAATGGTGTACGCACTCTCATAAGCGTCCGTAATATCCTCCATGAAGTCCGGGTGAATGGGATTGCAACGGTGCGAACGTCGCGGGTCATCGAAGTTTATCACATAAAACTTCGGTTTCACCTTGTAGCCCTCCGGGTGGTTCAGCAGATGGTTGTATGCTATCGTGGACAAGTCGCTGAATTTGAAGTCGTACACATACATCGAGAAGCCCTTTTCTATCTGCTGCTTGATGAAATTCAGATGTTGGATTGCTTTGAAGCTGTTCTGAATGGTTACCTTCGTAAAGATAATATGGATGTATTTGTGACCGGAAGTAACGCAAAACTCCTGTCCAAAGATATAGCCACTGAGTTTGCCGGTCGTGGTGACGAGGTTCATATGTATCCCCTGAGCTTTGCCGAGTTTATGACTATTTACAACGGTGATAAGTATATGGGATTATCTGAATATATGCTATATGGCGGTATCCCTCTGGTTGTTCTTCGAGAGGGAGCAAACGATAAGGCAGTTGTATTGCAGAATCTGTTCAATGAGATTTATCTTCGAGATATTACCAAGCGTAACAGAGTAAAGAACATCGGAGAACTGGAAGATCTTCTGAACATTCTTTCCTCTGCCATTGGTTCGCCGACCAATCCTGAAAAATTGAAGAATACTTTCAAGACGGTAAAGAAATCCAGAATTACTTCCGCTACCATTAAGAAATATCTGGATTATTTTGAGGATTCTTTCTTGATTGAATCAGCACAAAGATATGACATTAAAGGAAAAGCATATATTGAAACACCAAAGAAATATTACTTTTCCGATCTTGGACTTCGCAATGCCAGAATCAATTTCCGACAGTTCGAGCAGACCCATTCTATGGAGAATGTAATTTATAACGAACTTCGTATGCGTGGCTACGGCGTGGATGTAGGTGTAATACCGATTGCGGAACGCAATCAGGAAGGTAAGGTTATCCGCAAACAACTTGAAGTTGATTTTGTATGCAATCTTGGTTCTTCCAGATACTATATCCAGTCAGCATATTCACTTCCTGATGAAGCGAAGCGTACTCAGGAAATCAGACCGTTCAGAAAGATTGATGATTCTTTCAAAAAGATTGTTGTTACCAAAGACATCGTTCAGCCACACTACGATGAGTATGGTATTTTGACTGTGAACATTTATGACTTCCTTCTTGATCCGCAGATTCTTGAAAAATAAACAATGTAAACTCATGTTGCGGGATGTAAAGCTGATGTGGTGGAGTTACTTGATAGTATTAGGTACAATGAAATCACAAAAGCAAAGTCCAGCTAAGAAATGTCAAGAGGTGATATGAAAAAAGGTAACCTTAACAGACCATTCCGATATATTGGATTGGTCGCGAACGAAATATTGAGAGTACCGTGTTGATTATGCGGCTTGCAGTATCTTGTCTGGATGCTCCGCAGCGAATTGCTGGCAGTGCTCTTCCGGGGTGATGATCTCGAAAGGTTTGTTATCCCGAAGCATGGCAAAGATGATGCTGCAGATCTTATGCATGACAGCGCCCATTGCTGCCGGTCTTTTCTTGCCGGAGCACTTCCGGGTGTAGTAGTCGTAAACTACAGGATTCACAGGTGTGCCGCTCCCTTTATCAACCTTTACGTTATTGAGTGTGACCATGTGAAGAACCCGTCTGGCAAGGTTGGAACCGCGTTTGGACATATGGATTTTTCTTTTGTTTCTATTAATACTGAAGATGATGACGAAACAGAGGAATTGGTGGACTTTTCCGATGTGGATTATGAGGATGACCGCCTGGGAAAAACTAATATTTTGGATAAATTTGCAAGAGAGCAGTATCAGCAGTATATTTATATTAATATGATTGGGGAGTCAGGAGAATATTTTCTGGAATGTTACGAAAAGGCGTATCATCGAAGAAATGTACAGGACGAGGCAGAAAATGGCATGGCCGCAGTACTGAAGACGTATGCTCCTAACTTTGTAGACAGCAGGGAGACAATCGTTGTTATTGATGAGATACAGGAGTCTCCGGTGATCTACAGCCGAATTCGCGAATTTGCCAGGGAATTTTCCTGCGATTTTATTGTAACAGGAAGTTATTTGGGAAAGACACGGGAAAAAGAATTTTTCCTTTCTGCTGGAGATACGGATACCCTGGTTATGGGGACCCTGTCTTTTCCAGAGTTTTTGGGAGCATTTGGAAAGAGGGATCTGTATGAGACCCTTACTCTGGACGGGAAGGACGATCATGCCAGGTATGATGAAATCAAGGATTATTTCGATTTATACTGCCAGCTTGGCGGTTATCCAAGAGTTGTCCAAAACTACTTGGAAACCGAAGATCTGAGCCAAAGCCGAAGACTAGTGGAGCGGATTATCGATATTTTTATCAAGGAGTCATCCAGATATTTTGAATCCAAACTGGATATTGAGATATTCGGGCAGTTATTCCAGGCAATCGCAATTATGCTTTTAAAGGAGAAGAGAGGTACGGAAGATCTGGTAACAGACTTATCCAAAATCGTCTTTAAAGAAGAAAGTGGACGGGTTTCTAAGAAGATGATAAATCATGCCAGAAGCTGGCTGTATTTATCTCACGTAATCGGTTATTGCAGCAAAAGTATTAATTGCGATCATTTAAGCATTGTAGATAACTGCAGATATTATTATATGGATTTGGGAGTTGCTGCTTATTTTCTGAGAAAGACCGGAGAACCAGATACAGCTATAAAAGGAATTCTATGCGAAAACTTTGTGTATTTGGAACTTTTGAATCGGTTGAGGAACACAGACAGCATTGCAGGAACCGTGCCATGGTTTGCTGTATACCAGCAGACAGGAGGGGAACTGGATTTTTATGTCAGAAGCCTGCTGGATTATAAAAATTATGGCTTGGAGGTAAAGGCAGGAAAGAGCGCAGGAAATACAGCGTCCACTTTACTGGAAGCAGGCCTACTGGATTTTTTGTATTATCTAAAAGGTAATACCTACGGTGGAATTACGGAGGATGGAAAAATCCAGACAGTACCGCTCTATTTGGCTGGTAGGATCAGGTTTGATAAGGGAGTGTGATTCTTACAGGGTTACCGGAAGGGGCCGAGTATACGGTGACTGAGTTAGATGCGAATACAGATGGCTATATAACAGATCCATCTGGAGGGGCCATATGAACCTGTTCGAGCAGACGTTTAGGAAAATGTAAATATTCCGGAAAAAATGGATGTGGTGGAAATTACGGATACGCCTGTCGGATCAGATGTAACAGAGAATGTTAAAATACCTAAAACCGGAGACGCCAACCGGGCATGGCTGTGGGGACTTTTAGGTATCACATCATTGATAGGATTATGTTCGGTATGCATTTATTGGATCTTTAGAATAAAAGATACACAAAAGAAGTAAAGTAAGAAATTTTATAAAGGTGCCGCAATGTATCATATTTAATGATTGTGCGGCACCTTTGCTTTTATTTTTCAATTTTTTCTGTTTATTCTTCCCATCCCTCTAATTTTATTTTATAATAGACATATTGAGGGAGGGGATTACAACTACATGAAGACAAAAGAACGACTGCAAACGACTCTGGACCGCCTGCCCTACGGGCCGGAAGGCATGCCGGAGGACCAGAAGGTAAGCAAAAAACTCCCGGAGGGCGTCCGGTCCCGGGAACTGTACGAGGACATTGTCCGCATCGCCGGGCCCAGCTTTGTGGAGCTC
>OHEC01001214.1_pt1 | contig 10798 bp, 10 predicted proteins | sample 1567141 | NCBI WGS metagenome assembly OHEC01 (sample SAMEA3879567, study PRJEB24766) | human gut metagenome | biome: human-associated habitat; feature: feces | place: USA | collected 1985/1987 | reverse complement strand
ACCTACTACGGCCAGCAGATCGACCCCATCACCCAGCAGTATTACCTGCGGGCCCGGTTCTACAACCCGGTTATTGGCCGCTTCACCCAGGAGGACACCTACCGGGGCGATGGACTCAATCTGTATGCGTACTGTGCGAATAACCCAGTATTCTACACTGATCCCGGCGGATATGCTTGCGATGGTAAGGATCCGTTAACATCTGCTCAGAGGGTTACTTATGATGCTGCACGAGTTGAAGGTAAAACTGCATCACAGGCATATGCGATTGCCACTGGGACAAATCCACTTGTCCCCAGAATGTCTTGGAACGAATTTCAACATAATAATCGAGGATATTGGACGAAACATGGATTAAGTGAGGCATATAGTAGGTACTTGAGTACAATTGTTGATTTGGGTGAAGGCAGCCATTATCTGCATAGGCCAACGATTCGTTCCGATGTGAGAAGAATAATTGAGGGGCAAGGTAAAACAACCGTTAATGGGGAGACTTGGTATTACGATCCGATTTATGGTGACTATCTGCCTGGTCCATTTGACATCGGGCACGTTGCTGGTAAAGAATTCTCTCGTTTGAGAGATGCTGCAGAAAAGGCTGGGCTCTCCCAAACTCAGTTTAATGATTTGTGTAACGACCCAGTTCTCTATTTTATGCAGAATCGTGTGCTTAACCAAAGTCATCTAGGAGAGCAGAAGATAGGGTTAAGTCCAGAACAGATAGCGCGAAATATCCAAAAATACTTGGAATTGGCTGATGAGATTATTGACGGAATGATTGGTTAGATAACCTTTTACCATGGAGGTGAAATTATATGAACTTGAAAAAAGACGGATATGGGCGAACTGAATTATCCTATGCAATTATTGACCATAAGATTCAAGAAGCGCTACTTTTATTGAAGCAAGATATGGATGTTAATGATAGTGATAATGGTGGCCACTCATATTTATTTTTTGCTGCTCAAGAATGTGAAATAGAAGTGGTCGATGCGCTTTTAAAGCTTGGTGCTGACCCCAATATTGAGACATTATCCGGAGTAACACCATTGAGTGCAGTGCTATTTGCGTCACAAAAATATTCCGTTGATCAGGCATATCAAATAGTCAAGCTACTATTAGCAGCGGGGGCCAATCCTGATCACAAAAATCGTAGAGGTGTAAGTATTCGGCAGCTCTCTAAACGGCTAGCACCGGGAAAAATTTCTAGTTATATTTGCTCATATCAATAACGAGAAAAAATTCTCTTGGCGAGGGCCACACCACTCAATATGAGTACAACCGCATGGGGAAGATCTCGGCCATCGTGGACCCCACCTGGGAGCGGGAAACCTATCACTACGACGGCCAGGGGCGGCTCATCCGCAGGACGGACCGCAACGGCGTGACGGTGGAGCTGGGGTACAACCTCTATGGTGCTCCCCTGTTCAAAAAGGAAAAAGACGGCGCTCAGGGTGATTTTTACGAATACACCCCGGAGGGCTTACTCAAGTGCGCCATTTCCGCCGGGATGCGGTACGCCTATGAGTATGACGAGATGGGCCGCATGACCCGCAAGAGCGCCAGCGGGCGCACCCTGCTGGCCCTGGAGTATGACCGGAATGGCAACAAGGTACGGCAGATCGACGTCACGGGCAAATTGACCGGCTTCGACTATGACCCCATGGGGCAGCTTCTGCGCCTCACCGATGACGGGCAGGAGCTGGCGGCCTATACCTATAACCCGGACGGCACGCCCAGGGCCGTGGCCCACGGCCCCATCCGGCAGGAATACGCCTACGACCTGGACAAGAACCTGACGGGCCTCACCGTCCGCTCCGGGGAGGCCCTGCTCTCCCATGCCAGCTATGCCTATGATGGAAACGGCAACCGAATCCGAAAACAGGCCCTGGACGGGACCACTCTGTACCAATACGACGCCCTCAATCAGCTCCAGCGGGTGGACTACCCGGCCTATTCTGAGGAGCTGTTCTACGACCGGGCAGGCAACCGCTCTCGGCGGCTGGTGGACGGGGAGGAGGAGCTATATCAGTACGACCCCCGCAACCGCCTGATGGCCCTGACCCGGGGCGGCGTGACCGCCCCCTTCCAGTATGACAACGCCGGCAACCTGCTCCAGGACGACAAGGCCCGGTACAGCTACGACGCCTTCAACCGGACGGTGAAGGTGGAGACCTTTGACGGCAATGTGCAGGTAAACCGCTATGACGCGGAGGGCCTGCGCCACGAGATGGAGGAGAACGGGCGGCTGGTGCGGTTTATCTTCCATAAGGGAGAGGCCGTGGCGGAGCAGGAGGAGAACAGCAATGTGATCCGCCTGATCCGTGGCTCGGAGCTGATCGCCCGCAGCAGCGACAGCGAGAGCGCCCGGACGTACTACCACTACGCCAGCGACGAGATGGGGTCAACGACCCATATCGTTGATGAAAACGGCAATGTCCAAAACCGCTATGCCTACGACGCCTGGGGAAAAATTGAGGTCAAGGAGGAGGCCGTTCCCAACCGCTTCACCTACTACGGCCAGCAGATCGATCCCATCACCCAGCAGTATTACCTGCGGACCCGGTTCTACAACCCGGTTATTGGCCGCTTTACTCAGGAGGACACTTACCGGAGTGACGGGCTGAATCTATATACGTACTGTGCGAACAACCCTGTGTTTTATGTTGATCCATCTGGGTACGTTGCCCAAAATTTTGCCCCCAAGATTATGCTGAATTCTTTAGAATGGATTTTGGCGTAGCACTGACAGAAGATGATTATAAACATTTTTCAGTGTTGCGTAGCAACCCAAACGAAATTTCTGATGCATGTGATATTTGTGCAGTGTCTAGCACAAATAATCAAAAAATCGATGAAATTATATATGGGAAGCAACTAACAAATATTGAGCAGAAACGACAATATGTAAATCCGAAAGCGGGGTGTCCATAATGGATTGGATTCCGTTGGGGCAGGAGGAATACAACTCTATTTGCCAAAAAGTAAACTATTTGGAAATCAAAAATAGGCCAGGCAGACTATACCAAGAAGTCTCAAAACTTCCGTGTACGTTAGAAAGTAAAGTGAAATTTATTCTTCAGCACTGGGGATGGGATGGCCTCCCAAGAGATGAAGGGAAGTTGGTGATTTCTCAAATAAATAATTTTAGATTAACATTTACCTCGGAGGTAAAGGAATTTATTCATCAAATATATGGCTTATCTTTACCCATGAAAAAGACAAGGAGTTTGGGAACTGTTGAAGATATTTATGGCGGTGTTTTAAGGTTTAAGTATCCAGAGAGTGGATGGAAGGATTTGTTTATTACATCAAAATGCCTCGGCTTAAAATTCCACGATGATGTTACCCCGATTGGATATATGTTAAACTATAATGGTTTCTCTTTGTCAGGGCAACAGATAGATGGCTGGGAAAATCCCAACTATAAACCAGTTGGAGCTTGGACCTATGAATTATATCTTGGAAACAACGAAAAGATTTATTTTTGGGACAGTGAAAACTCTGATGGCATAGGCATTGAAGCCGACAGTTTAATTTCATTCTTTGCATGTGCGTTTGGATTGATTGTGGATACCGAGAAAGTTTATGGATATGCCACCGAAGAAGATTTTGAACTGATGGACGAGATTGAGAGATCATGGAATCAAGGTTAAAAATTGTGAGTAAAGTCTAAGTTGAAGTATATTAAGTATATACATTTACAATGGTATCGGCGACCGTATCTGCGAACAAGCCATTATGTAATGTGAAAACAATCAAAACTGAATCATGTACCGATGCGCTTTCCAGCGTAGACCAAGCCAAGGCCCGCCTATGCTGACAGCATGGGCGGGCCTTGAGTATTATTAAACGGAAGGATGGCGATTGAGATGTCCTATCTGGATGAAGATTTTTTGAAGCTAAAAAGGCGGGAAAAATACGCTAAATACAGCACATTGGAAACTGGTATTTATATCAAGGATGAATTGGTCGAATTTGAGCCGCGGGATATTCCAGAGTTGAATATCAACGCCTCCTTGCCGAAAACATTTGTGCGGATGCCGCTTTCCATTGCTAAAATAAAATATCCCTCCGAAACACGTCCGCAGATGATATTCACAAGTTTGGACACGACTGTGAATTTTACCTTCAGCGTGTATCCACAGGATGTTCCTTTGGATCAGGTGAAGCGTGTCGCGGAGCAGATGAAAGCCATGCTCAAAAAAGTTAATCCAGCCAATATTTTCTATGATCTCCAAGCGGAAGTTGCAGAAAACCGTGCTTTGTGCTGGTTTAACTATAAAAGCTATGCGATTGATGACCAGATTTATACGATTATGTATTTGCTGGCAGCAGAAAAAGGAAAAATTCTGCATGGAACATTCAGTTGTAGATTTGACTCGATGAACGAGTGGAACCGAGCGGCAATTCAAGTCATTCAATCCGTCAAAGTAATGGATACTTAGGAGGTGTTCGCTATGCGGGAAGTATTGATAAAGGCAATTCCTTTCGATGATCTCAAGATTACTGAGCTGGAAGGCGTACAACAGGTAAATGAACATGGAGAATTGGTTTTCTCAGGACTGATGCGCGGAGAAAAAGAGAGCGAGTATATCTCCTGGGCGTTAAAGAAGAATCCTCTGGTTTCAGTCAATGTTTGCAGCGATAGCGGTGAGGAAAAGATACTATTCCAAGGAGTGCTGGTTGACTTTGAGATTCAGGCTCAAAACGATGTTAGATATTTAACTGGGGTATTAAGGACGAATACCTACTTGCTGGATTTGATTCCGCATAAGCGTTCGTTCCAAGCAGACAGACTACAATATCAAAATCTATTGACGACTGTGAATAATGGCTATACCGATTCCATTTTCATCATGGCAAAGGGAGCGGGCTCAAATATTCCTGGGCTTGTTATGCAGTATGATGAAACCGACTGGGCATTTATAAAGAGAATGGCAAGCCGCTTTCATACTGTTGTGATACCTGATTCACAACGCGACCATATCGCATATACCTTTGGGCTTCCCGAAGATGGAGTTCATTATGCTGTTGAAACAAACATATTTTCGATTGCAAAAAACGCGGGCCAAATCATTGAGAGCGAAGATCAGCGGATGCCAAGAGCGGATACTTTCTTTTATGTGCTGAACTCAAGGGAAATCTACCGCCTTGGAGACTGCGTGACATTGAACGGGGTCCCGCTGCGTGTGTACTCCATTAAAACCAAAATGGAAGGCAGCGAGCTGTACCATACATACTATTTGACCAGCGAGAGCGGATTTGAAACTGAGGAAGTTTTCAATGAAAATCTCATTGGGCTCTCTCTTGATGCGCAGGTAACTTCCGTGGAGCGAGATACTGTCCAGGTTTTGATTGGATGTGATGAAAACCAAGCAGGCTGCGGCACCCGCGTCTTCCCGTACGCTACAGTGTACTCCACTCCGGATGGGACCGGCTGGTATTGTATGCCTGAAATTGGGGATGCTGTCAGGCTGTACTTTCCATGTGAAAAGGACGCGGATGCATATGTGGCAAGCTCCGTCCATCTCCAATCCTCCGCAGGCGACGAGCGCATAAACCCTGACTTCAAATCCATCATGAACAAGCAGAAGAAGGAAATCCTTTTCACCCCTGGGAGCTTGCTGCTTACCAATAATGCCGGGATGTCCATCGAACTGTCTGATGCAGAGGGAATTAAGATTATCAGCGACAAGGCAATCGTTGTGCAGTCGCAGGAAGCTGTTGACATTTCAAGCGCGACAAGTTCCCTCAGTATCAGTGCGCCACAGCGTATTATATTCCAACAGGGCAATACGCAGATGAGTCTTGAAGAAAAGCTACATTTTGGAGGTGCGCAAGTTCGGATAGACTGAAAGGGCGTGAGTACAAATGGGCCGAAAAGAAGAAATGTTCCAATATGCCAGGGAAAAGCTTACTCCATACATTTCCGAACGGGCAAATTTGCTCCGGAAAGACTGCGCCGCATATCTGGAAATGAAACGGGAATATCATAGAATTGTTTCTGATCTGCTCCAGACAGCACAAAAGAGGCAGGCTGCTGGGACGCTTGGACAGATTCACTACTTTTCTATATTCTATCTACAGAGCAGCGCCGTAACACAGAGCTATGATTTTGCGCTCTCTTTGACCAATGAGCGATATTGCCTGGATCAGAACGGGCTGTTGTGTTTTTGGTGCCCACAACGTCTATTTCAGGCAGTCGAGGAAGACTTGAGTTTCTTTGAAAAAGATGCCAGACAAATGTGGATACGAATTCGCCCATATGAGTTGGAAGAAATCCGCCGGGCCTATATCAATAACTTGTATCAGCTGGCCGGCTTCTTCTTTGGTGAGGAATCTTTGGATGCTGCTGTCTTAGGCGGAATCGCAAGGCTAGACTGCTGTGATGAAGTGAGATTTTCGTTCGGCGGTTACATGGATCAAACAATTCAGTTTGCGTTGTTCAGAAAGGGGGATGAACATGAGATACTTTCTCCTGAAAACCGACCCAAAGTATAACACGTCCCCCGTGATTGAAAATTGGTACCCGAAAATAGATGTGCGCTTAATCCGCAAGGAAACAGGACACAAATTGCCAAAGCGCGAGCTGCTGTTTATACAGTCAAACCCTGATACCATTTTTACGGACATTATTGATTTCCCCTTTTTCCTTGGAACGAAGATGGTCCGAGATGTCATTAAAATGTATGAGCCTACAACACAATTTAAGGAGATTATTTTACTGGATCGTAAAAATGCGACAAGCGAAATTTACTACATTCCCCTTTTAGAGCACTGCGATTGCCTGGCACCGGAAAGTGAACTCTCCCGCGGGCGGGATACCCTGATAACCGCTGTACTTGACCCTGAAAAAATTGAGGACCGGAGTATTTTCTATTTAGGCGGATTTTCTAAGCTCTATGCTGTGGCGCGGCTAGATTTAGTGGAGAGCCTATTGAGGCGTGGTGGCCGTGGTATTGGCTTGGAACGCTGTATAATTGCAAATCCATATCAGCATATATCGGTTTCATAGAGGAATGTGCTATGAATAAATTTCTGAAAATATCAGTAATCATGCTTTTTGTGATTGCTTTATTGATTACTGGAGGGATATTGATGAGTAAGGATAAAAAACCGCTACACGAACAAATTGCCGAATATATGTTTAATTCGCGTGCGTTACCTAAATTGGAGTACTGTGTTGAAAAATATGGAGAAGAGTTTGTATTAACAGATACTGGTGATGTAATTTCGACAAGATTTCCAAACTTTCAAGTATATTTAGAATGGTCAGAAGAAAATCAGACATATCAAGATAATTATATTGTCTATTTGCGCCAGCATGATTTAGAAGAAATTTTGACCCCGGTTGCCAATGACGTTTTTGGTGAATGTAAGCTCTTTGCTTATGGTTATTCTGTTTGCCCTCCAGATTTTGGGAAAGAAACAACAGCTATTGAACTATTAGGTGTTTCCGAAGAATATGCGCCAGTAGTTCAGGTTGATATTTTTACAGTCAAAGATCCCAAGCAAAAGAATAATGATATGCAAAAATTTATAATTGCTATTCAAAATAGTGGTTACTCAATTTGTGTAAATGTAGAATATCTATCAGAAGCTAATTATAACAATATAAATTCAGATAACCACCAAAATTTAGAAACATTAGATAGTGGATTTTATAAATATAGCTGTAGCGTAATCATTTTGCCTGACACCACTAAATGGCGTTTTGGTGGATGGGAGGAGGGTGAAGGATGAGCTTAATTTATGGTGTGCCTGAAATGGCAGAGGAAGAAGTTTTAGAGCAAATTGCATTTCAAGCGGTACAATATTTGCGGCTGGATGACCCAAAATATAAAAAAGCTGATACACTATCTAAAATATTGGTAGCAGCTAAGGACAAACCCAAAGAGGATGAAATCGTATATATTGAAGCACTCGAATCTATTATTGGAGAGAATGGTTCCTACAAAGATTTGGGAGATGCAAAAATTGTAGATAAGAGTTGGGATACTGAGGGAACACAATTTAATATTAAAGGTTTCCAAGCATGTGCTTTCGAGTTTAATGGAGAAATCAATGTGTGCTTTCGCGGTACTCCTGATGGTGCATGGATTGACAATGGTTATGGAATGGCCGGTGGAGACTATCTGATCCCCTATGAAAATGCAGAGCAGGGAGTTTCAAATCTTGGAGTCTCACCTATGCAGCATAATGCGTTGGAGTATATGCAGAGCATTGTTGATAAGAATGAGGGAAAGGTAATCAATATCAGCGGACATTCCAAGGGTGGAAATGAGACGCAGCTAGCAGCTTTAGTTTTTGCTGACAAGATCAATGCGGCATATAATTTTGACGGCCAAGGGTTTCCTCCAGACGTGGTAGAGCAGCTTAAGGATTTACCTGGCTGGGAAGAAGGGCTGAAAAAGCTATACTCTATCCATGCCGACAACGACTATGTGCATGGATTAGGCCAGACAATCACATTGCCTGAAAACACGGTCTATCTATATACTCCTGATATTGGGACGATTCCAACGGATGAGATGGAATCGCTGCTCGTGAATCATTATATAACTGCGTTATTAACGGATGATGGGCACTTACAGCGGCAGACAATTGAGGGGCCTTTAGCCAAAGCAGTAGGGGATCTATCCAATGCAATAATGTCGATTGATGACCCAGAAATGCGCGCAAACATATGTTTGGGCATCATGGCGCTTCTTCAGGAGTTTTACAGTGGCGATCCGCCTGTTGGTGGAACAGAAACGAGCATGGACATACTGATAGACAACACATTGTCTCTGTTGGGGAAAGTGACAACCAATCCGAAGACATACGCAGTCCTGGCATTGCTGTCCATTCCAGCAGCAAGGAGAAATATTGGGACTTCGTTATTGACGGCGATTGCAAACTCTGACCTTACTGAATACTTATTGACTGGACAATCAGATATAGACAAATTCCTTGCAGAACATGATTTCAAAACAGAAGAAGATATTGCTAATTTCTTGAAAGAACATACAGAGAGTGGAAAGCAGGAATATTTGGTCCGGGGTGCATTGCTTCGCTGCCGTTACGGTACCCATGCAAGACAACTCAACTTGAAAAAATGCCATGGTATATATGTGCACGGTCATCCATGCATTCATGCACGTAACTGCCTTGTGGGGGAAGAGGAAAATATCACTTGGTATGGAATATGTAAAGCTCCGTCTCCGCCTCCCACGGAAGTCGTGCATCTCACAAAAGATGTGCCTAGAAACCCTCAGACGGGAGACCGCACTGGGGATGCGCCAGGGGGACACGAAAGCGGGCACAAATGCCAGCCCGAAATCGTAGGCGCTGTCTGGATGGATGCCTATGAACAGACTCCTATTGTAGATAATGGGGACTTAGATCCCGCTGACCGTGCAAGAGTCAAACCTATGCCGGAGAATTTTTCAGAACTTACAGACGAAGAGCAGGCCGAGGCTTTAGCGTCTCCTCAAGGAATTCCGACTACAACTACGCTTTCTTTCCTAATTTGTAAGTATGGCGGCTTGATCGAGCCCTACAATTCTGGGCAGCAGTATGACCCAGACGAGCCGTTGGATTGAATCTATGACTGATGCTATGAGAGAAAGGCCCGCTCCCTATATACAAAACCATGTGAGCTGGTGTTGGGCTACCGCAGCCAAAATTGTAGGCTTCCATTTTCTTATGTCTACGGGAAAAAGTATCCCTATTAAACCGGAGCAGGGCATTATTGTAGAGAGCATGGTCGGTTTTCGTTGGGATTACGTTAGGAAGTCTTGCGAACATATTTTTGCAGATGCTTGGCAATATGACATTGTAAAAGCAGCAAGGAGTCCAATTTTTAATCCATCTGGTGACAAACCAGAGGGAGACGTTGGCAAGGAGCGAGCACTTAAATATGTAATCGCCGGTGATCCAGACAGTGAAACACCTGTGATAAGGACGCTCGGAAAATATGATGATAAACATTCCCTTTATCAGATTTATGGACAATCTCTTTTTGATCTCTTGGATTGCTCCGGTTGTGTCATTGGGAACTATCAGAAATTAAATGGGTCTTATCATTCAGTGGTACTGAGCAGAACAGAAAAAGGACTTAAACTCTTTGATCCATGGGATGGCTTTGCTGATGAGTTTACAGTTGAGCAGATTTTTCAAAGTGGTTTTTTATCAAACAGTGGCCCGGGCATCGTAAAATGGATTCAGTATGTTGCAGAATAATAGTGGAGGTGGAATTGTGGGTACCATATGTCTGGACAGCCTTCTTCTCCAAGGGCCAATTCAATTCAAATCTGTATCCAAGCTCTCGTTCTCAATCAAAGGCAATGAACATGGTCACCTCGTTGTTACTGGTTTTTTAGATGAGGATAGTGGCAGTTCAGCGGTCTACAAAGACCTTGAAGGCCAGCCATTTGGGATTTATTCAACGATGGTTGGCGTGATCCCTATTTTTATCGGGGTTATTAAGCGGTTATTTGTGCATCAAATAAACCGCCAGTATCTGGCAGAGGCACATGTTGTGACGCTTTCCGCCAAACTTGACGAGAAGAAAAAAAGCCGTTCTTTCCAAAATCCTGATATGACCTATGCCGAGCTCATCCGCACCGTATTACAGGATACTCCTAACGCTGCGGCGATATGCTCGGCTGGTGAAGGCATCACGATTGGTCGCCCCATATTTCAATATAAGGAAACCGACTGGGAATTTATCAAGCGAATGGCCAGCGAGTTGAACATGAAGGTATTTCCAGCACGGGAAAGTACAGTTTACAAGGGACTACACAGGGTAGGT
>OHEC01001212.1_pt1 | contig 10813 bp, 7 predicted proteins | sample 1567141 | NCBI WGS metagenome assembly OHEC01 (sample SAMEA3879567, study PRJEB24766) | human gut metagenome | biome: human-associated habitat; feature: feces | place: USA | collected 1985/1987 | reverse complement strand
AATTATAAAAATAGTATAAAATCATCATTGATGTTTTTGATTTTCTATGGGAAAATAGAAAAGAAGATTTCAATAAATAAAGAAGATTTTTTACATAGGGAGGAAGAGAGAATGAAAGAACCTGTATTAATTGTAATGGCAGCAGGAATGGGAAGTCGTTATGGCGGTTTAAAGCAGATGGATCCAGTAGATGTGCAGGGACATGCTATTTTAGACTTCAGTGTGTATGATGCAAAACGTGCTGGTTTTAAGAAAGTTGTTTTTATTATTAAGCATGCGATTGAGAAAGATTTTAAAGAAATCGTCGGTAAAAGAATCGAACCATTTATGGAAGTAGAATATGTTTTCCAGGAACTTGATAAGCTGCCGGAAGGATATCACGTACCGGAAGGAAGAGAAAAACCATTTGGGACAGGTCATGCACTACTGTGCTGTAAGGATGTTGTAGATGCACCATTTGCAGTAATCAATGCGGATGATTATTATGGACCAAAGGCATTTCAGATGTTATATGATTATCTGACAACGCATGAAGATGATGAGCTGTATCGTTATGTTATGATTGCGTTCCATATTGAGAAAACAATTACTGAGAATGGTCATGTATCAAGAGGGATATGCCAGGTTGATGAAAATCATTTCTTAAAAGAAATTACAGAAAGAACAAGAATCGAAAAACGAGGAGAAGAAGCAGCGTATACATTGGATGACGGAGCAAGCTGGATACCGGTTCCGGATAAAACGCCAGTTTCTATGAACTGCTGGGGATTTACACCGGGATTTTTAAAAGTGCTTGAAGAAAAATTCCCTGCGTTCTTAGATAAAGGTTTAAAAGAGAATCCTATGAAGTGTGAATATTTCCTTCCAAGTGTAGTGGAAGAATTACTTCAAGAAAAGAAAGCTACTGTAGAGGTAATGGAATCTGAAGAAAAGTGGTATGGAGTTACTTACAAAGAAGATAAGAAGTCGGTTATGGATGCGATTGCTGCCATGAAAGTACAGGGAACTTATCCGGAAAATTTATGGAAATAGACGGATGGAAATAGACGGTTCACCTGCAGGGACGATAAAGAGTAGAAGAAAAATTCAAGAATGCCGAGGCATTCTTGAATTTTTAATTTGAAAAAATTAATATTTTATATCAGATGGAGAAAGTGGATTCTCCAAATCTATCTGTTCATAAATCGGATCTTTTTTAGAGGAGCGTACCATCTTTTGATATTGAGAAGGAGACATACCGGTAATTTTTTTAAATTGTTTTGAAAAATAATAGATGGAGGTATAGCCAAGTGCGGCTGCAGTATCGGTCAGGTTCATTTTGTTTTCACGAATACAGCGTTTCGCGACACTGATCCTCATCTGGCAGAAGTATTCTATGGCACCATAACCGGTCTGTTCTCTGAATATTCTTTGTAAATGGGAGCGTCCGATCGCAAATTCTTTACAAAGGTGTTCTACTTTAATATGTTCTGTGATATGTGCTTCATAATAATCAGTAATTCGATTAAAAAGAATAGAGTCTGTTTTCAGGAGGGCTGGAGAAAGATTGTTTTCTTTTTCAGGCTGATCCATACTCTTTTTTTGATCTTTTTGTTCTTCGGAAGAAGTATACTGGCGCATAAGGCTGATAAGAAGCATTTCAAGATAAATACTGATTAGCTGTTCTCCGCCAAATGGCTGATTATATCTTCGTTCAAGGGCGGCAGGAGATACCGGGTTAATCTTAGGAGAAAAATTATTTTTTCCTTCTAGAGCAAGGTCCTGTAATAGGGTTGCTTCTTTTTTCTGACAGTGAAACTTTTTGTTAGAAAGATTAGAAAGAAGAGCAGGATGTTGGGTGTCGCAATAAAAGCCAGCTGTAAAAAGGACAGCGATTTTCCCTGGTGCTGCTTTAAAGGAATAATATTCATCAGGAGATTGTATAAATAAATCTCCCTTTTCTAAAATTACTGGAGAAAGCTTTTTATTAGAAAATGTAATTTCAGCGCTTCCATCCTCGACATAAAGTAATTTCCAGTAGTCATGATATTCACTTTTAAAAATGAAATCGCTTTTATATTCAAAATAATGAAGAGAAGCTATCTTTTGTATTTCAAATTCTTTTTTCAATTGCAATGATTCAGGAGACATAAAAAAATCCTCATTTCTGTTATTTACAAAAATCTATATAGTTTTCCATAATTATATCTTATAATATTTTCAGATAGAAATCAAATAGAGACTGCAAGTAAAAACCAATAAATCACCCTCTTTGAGAAATGCTTTTTTTCTGCTATAATCGTATACAGGATGATGTCAGTAGCGTTAGCTATGGAGTAATTCGTGATATCATACAAGATAGAAATACAAAGAGGAAATTTCTGTCAATAAACAAGGATTGAATGAGGTGTAAAGAGTTGATTGCTACTTTTACTATGGAAGCCGGTCTTGTGATCGCAGCGGTATTAGCTGTGGCAGGTGTCGTTCAATGGAAGCGGCAGAGCGGAAGGCAGCAGAAGGAAAAATACATATTGGATTATGCTGGTCAGGTTTCTGAACTGGAGAGTCAGAGAAGAGAAGAGGAGCGGCAGTTAAAACAGGAAGAAGAAAAGAAGCAGAGAGATCGTGTATTTGGGATGGATTTTCTGATCACACATGGTTCTGCTTTTGGAGGATGTGCGGCTGTTTGTGCAGATGGAACGATTCGAAAAGATAAAGTTGCACTTGATAATATTCTTATGTATGGTAAGCATCCGTCAGGTAAAGAATTTACTTATTATATCGAAGATCAGGGGTTGGAAATCTGTGCATCAGATCAGCCGGAAGAACTGATCATTGTTTCTAAGCAGCAGCCTTTTGAAATCAGGGAAGCCGGTCTTTCAAGAGATCAGGGGATTTCTACAAAGAAAGCTGTCATAAAACAGGATGTGACGTATTATATTATTTTGGAATCGAAACATGAGATTTCGATAAAAGCAACAAAGAGATGTTAGACGGGAGAGATACTAATGCAGGAGACAAAAACAATACGAGTGAAGAAATGTCCTTACTGTTTTCGGAACATTTCGAATGAAGATGCAGGATTTCTTTTAAGAACCGATGGAGTGCGATTTCAGTCCCCGGCGCTGAATGAAGTATTTTCCTATAAAACAGACGTATCTTATTTATATTTTTGGAGTGCCATGGGAATCCCGGAAGAACAGATTGATGCCCGAAGAATCATTATTGATAATGAAGTTATGACAGAGTTGAATCAGGAGCTTACGGCAGCGGGAAATGAACTGGCAGTGAAGCGTTTTGATCCGGATAGCTGTGGATACACATTTCATGTGGAAGAGGGAGCGGTGACGATGTTTTCAAATACAATGGTATGTCCACATTGTCATAATGTTCTTCCACAGAACTTTTTTAAATATGAGATGCTTATGATTGGTTTAGCAGGAAGTGTTGCATCTGGTAAGACAGTCTATCTGTGTTCGCTTATGATGAATGGATTTGATGTGATGCAAAGACAGAACCTTACCATTCGTAATGCTTACGGAAATCCGAATGATGATTATAAGATGGAGATGGAACGGAATGCGGATAAGTTGTTACGCTATGGAATCTGTCCGGAATCAACGAGCAAGGCATTTAAGAAACCGATATTTTTGGAAGTGACCTATCGGATCGGTCAGAAGAATCTCCACATGATCACTTCAATTTATGATGTGGCAGGAGAATTAATACGTGATAGTGCCGGAACCGGAAGAACCGGTTTTGTTCGTCATATGGATGGATTTATCTGCCTGGTAGATCCGGCACAGATGCATTTGGAACATTCTCTTATTAATAAGCAGATTCCGGATGAGGAACGGGTTCTTGAGAAGCTATATGTTATGAGTAAGGAAGAACAGATGTCCATTCAGCGTATGAGTAATGAGAACGGAAAACAGGTAATGAATCAGGCAGATTTCATGATGGAGAATACAATAAGTGATGAGTATTTCTATGAGAGAAAAGCGGATACCATTTTAGATTCTATTCGTTCTGTTTTAGGAGATCATGAACTAAAGCAAAAATATATGGCACTTACGATCGCAAAAAGTGATTTGTTAGAAGAACTCGGAGAAATAAAGGAATATCGAGGAAGCAGTCTTTTATTTGAAAGAAAGCAGGTGTCCTACGGCTTTATGAATATGGATCATCATTTTTTAAGACAGGAAATATTAAAACAGATTTTTGATCAGAAGGTTTTTCGTCTGCAGCGTAATCTGGATGATTATAAAGAAAGTGGACTTTTTGCAGTTTCAGCACTTGGATGTGAAACAGAAGAGACGATGGAGGGAACGCAGAAGGAAGTAAGGACGGTTGGAAGAGTACGGCCGATCAGGACGGAGGAACCAATCTTATGGATGATAATGAAGTTTATGCAGGAAAGAGGGTGGCTTGAGTAATGAAGATAGAATATTTAATTCATGAATATACATGGTCCAATCATTGTATTTCCGGGAATAAACTCGGTTGGGGAATTGTAGCTTCTTCCATACCGGAAGACAGGACATATTTAAGAGAATTAGAGAAAGTAGCGCAGGCAGCGGTGGTTGATAAAACAGGAAGGATCGAAGTAGAAGAACTTGTATACAGCCCTGTCTGTGGGTTTGTCAAGATGACATCTATTCCCTGTGAATCAGGAGAAGATAAACGTCAGAATAAAAGGGTAAGATTATATCAGCCCAAAGCGCCGGATCATAATCCGGCAGTATATCTTGCTCCAGGAATAGAATGGACGGAGGGGGAGAGTACAGGATTTCTTCCAACATTAACATTAGAAGAAGCCAAATTTGATCGAGAAGATATCTTACGAGAGCTGTGTCTTGAAGAGAGACTACCTGAATTTATGCAGGTGGTCTTTTGGTGTTTGTCAGGACATTCGGAAGGTCTTAATATTGTTGCTCCGAACTGGAAGGAAGAAGAGTTTGCCGCGAATACACAGAAAGTTATGTATGTGATCCACAGTTTACTTCCACAGTGTATTAGGGAGAAGGCAGGATATGTTTCATTTACAAGAGAAGCCATTCCATCAGTACCTTTTTATTTTTCCCCAAAAGTATGTGGAACCTATTCCTATTCTCTTTCTGAAAAGAATGGGTGGGATGCTGACTGGGATGCACTGGATCAGTATTTTTATCATGGCATTGCAAAGGCAAGTGAGAAACAAGATTCTATTTATCAGGACTTTCAGCAGGCAGCAGCAGAGTATTTAAAAAATGTGCGTGATACTGGAAATCTTTTGAAAAAAGTAGAATGGATTTTTTATGATATTGCAAGAAAACATGGAAAGAATCCCCTCTCCATGGAATATCTTAGTAAAAATATACCAGAGCTGCTATACTGGGTTTGTAAAGATAAAGAATTAAAATTTGTGGCAGAAGATATTTTGGCAGAAGTACATCAGCATCCATTTTCACAGGCAGAGAGACAAATCTATATCGAAAGTCTCATTGCGGGAGTAACAGGACGTTCTAAAAAAGTCATTTTAATGGAAATGGATCATATTTTAAGAGAAGTTTATGATGAAGATAAAAAGGAGTTTGCTTCTTTGTTATCTATGATTCGAGAAAGAAATAAAGAATTATATACAGGTTTGTTATGTGGTGGAGATTTTCAGAAAGAACAGTCAGAGTACAGTCGGCGTATGTATCATCTTAATGCTTCCGATATGGAAAGCCTTTACAGGTATGTAAGGGAGTTTAGCGAGCAGAGTATACCGGGAGAGCGAAAAGACGATATTTTAAGAACCGGAATCGGATTACTCAATGCGAATCTTTTTGATCAAAAAGGTTATGAACTGTTCGATAAGATTGCTGTTCATCTGAACAGAAAAGAGCAGTGGATAAAGATACTTGAAGATTTTGTAGGACAGCTTCAGGCACATGCCTCATTATTTGACAGAAAGCAGATGGAGACGGCCTGTTATATAGAGGATATGCTTTATATGTATAAGCCGGAGATGACAAGGGTACTGCGGGAAGAACGTGGACGAAGAGGTCATAAAGTAAGAAAAGACGGAAGAACAAAGGACAGCGGTGAGGAGGAATGTGACATGGGACGTAGACATAAAGAAGATGCGTCGATAGAGGAGCCTGTAAGCAATGCTGTGGAAGGTGTGGAGGCAGAATCTGTGGAAGAAGAACAGGAAGGCCCGATGATTCCATTTTTATTCATAGGTTTCCCACAAGGATTTCTGACGGGCTGTATTATGTATTTATCTCATTATTCTCTGATGATTGGACACTGGAAGATCGCTCTTGGTATGGCAGGAATGTGGGTACTCCTCATGTTGAATTATGAGGGGGTAATTCTTCAGAGAAAAGAGAGATATCCTTTATGGAAGGTAATCGGGCTTTGCCTGGTAGAAGGATGGATTATAGAAGCGGCAGGCTGGTTCTTCCGTTCACAGAAAGTAAGACTGTATTATTTTATTGTTCTTGGAGTGGTCGCAGTATGTATTCAGATCGTTAATCTGATCCAGATGCAGAAAGCGAGAAAAAAGCAGGAAGAATATAAAAAGTAACAGGTAAATAAGCGCAGATAAGAATGAGGGAATTATGGAAAGATTAGCAGACGATACAATAGAATCTTTTATGAATGCAATAGAAGAACGGCTGGCTGAAGGACAGAAGAATAAGATTCCGTTTTCCAGATTTTTAGAGGAAAAAATGGATGCTTTTGACTATAGTAATACCTCGCTGGCCAAAAAGGTGTTTCATCGAGTAGAAAAGAAAAAGGAAGGAACCGTTACGTATGTTCCTGTGACCAGACAGGCAATTGGAGCCTGGCTTCGGGGTTCCATGCCATCTTCCAGAGATATTTATGTTACACTTGGAATGGCATTTCAGATGAATCTGGAAGAAATTAATCATATTCTTTTAGAAAATTATATGGGGTACGGGCTGTACTGTAAAAATATAGATGATGCCCTGTGGATCGCATTGATCAACGGACTTTTTTCGATAGATTCTTTTGAAGCTGTCAGAGAGAAGATTGAGGATATTTTAGAAGAAAATGTGCAGCAGGACAGCAGAAGTCTTGCGACGATGGACTTGTGGGTAATGCTTTCTGAAGCAGGGACGTTAGAAGAATTTTATGAACTGATACGGATTTATAAAGATGAATTTCGTGATGGGGCAAGAAAGTTTGGACAGTGTCTTGAGGAAGTGATTGAAGAAGAATATGGATATTATGATAAGGCGGCCTGGTTTTTAAGAGATATTGGATGTCTACATTGTGAAGCGCAGTTTTCAAAAATAAGAGCAGGAAAGGCTGTTGTCACAAGAGAGTGGCTTCTTCGTTTCTGTATTGCCCTGCAGCCAACCTATGAATCTATTGAAAAACTTCTTGCAAAGGCGCAGATGGAGCCGCTTGGTATCACTCCGGCAGAAGTCATTATTGAGATGATCGCCCGATATAAGTCGAATTCTGTAGCAAACAGCCAGGAAATATGGATCATGATTGAATCGGCTGCAGAGAGACTTCGTCAGAAGGGCTATGAAATTGAGGAAGATTTATGCCGTAAATATAATTCCGTTTATGAACTTCCGGTTTCACAGAAGTGGTGGTTTTCTTTCTGTATTGGAAAGCAGCTTTTACAGAATGAAAAGAACAAAGAGTTTGGTTATGAAAAGAACGGATATTGCCGTTTTGCTATGGAAGATAAGTTACTTTTTGATGATATGAATCGAAATAAAAAGAATGTCTCTTTTAAGAAAAGTGCCGCAGAATATATGGAAACAGGAATTCCTGACTGGAAACAGGCAGAATTTCAGGAAATACCGGCGCTTTCTATTGAGAAGAATTCTGTGCCGGATGCCCTTGATATGGAAAAGTTTGAGGATTACTGTTACGTGAGAAGACCAAGCCGGTTTACAAAAGACTTTTTGCGTAATGATATGTATTTTTACGCAGCGACATTGTATTCAGTGTGGACTGGAAAGTGTTATCAGAAAGAGAATGGAAAGCGTAATGTAGAAGAAATCAGACAGGAGTTTGAAAAACATTCTCTTGAAGGAGAAGAATTCCTGACAGTACTTACAAAGATGATCGGACATGAGGAAGTACTTTTAGAAGGAAATCTTGCCTCTATGGTAGAAGCCGTTGCAAAAGTAAGACAGCGTCAGTAAAAGTTCGGAAAGCAAATATTTGAATAAAGATACTATTTATGGTATGCTCCTGTTGAAAGTGATTGTTACAAATAACGAAAGGCAGGAGCTATATTTATGTCTATTATTTCTCAGATAGGGGTTGTCATTTTAATTGCATTTATTGTATTAGTGTTGATTCGTTCGAATAAGAATCTTAAGAAAGCTTCCGAAGAGGAGGAGAGTTTCGTAGATGAGTGGGCACTGAGACAGGAGAAGAAGGAGGAAATCAAGCAAAAGCGTGAGGAGAAGAAGTTAGAAGTACAAAAAGAGAAAATACAAAAACAGGAGAAACGAAAAGAAAATCCGATTTACGAGAATACAGGTGAGCAGTCAGAAGATATGCCAATTTATGAGGATGCAGAGGAACAAGCAGAAGATAGGACATTCTATGATAATGCAGAAGAACAGCAGGAAGACTGGTCTTTCTATGACAATATAGAAGAACAGCCAAGAGAAGACCGTCCGGGATATGATGGAGAGAGTCTTCGTGTGAATACAGACTGGTTATATGATTATGAAGAGAAAGAGAAACAGCGTCAGGAACAGACCAGAGCGGAACAGTATAGGTCTGCAGGTGATAAAGCAGAAGAACAAAGTAGTAAGATCGTTCTGATGAAGAAGCGTCAGACAACGGGAATCACATTGATGAAGCTTGATGCGAATCATCGGGTGATGGCAAGATACCGCGTAAATCAGATTCCATTTACGATCGGAAGGAGTACCAATAATGACCTGGTTCTTGATGATTTGTGTGTGGCAAGAAATCATTGCCGTATCGTGGAAAAAGATGGAAGATACATTTTGGAAGATGTAGGAACAATGAATAAGTTATATGTGAATGGGATGATGACAAGTCAGGTTCCTTTATCAGATGGTGTTCGTGTCTATATTGGTAATGAAGAATTTCAGATCGAAGTAGAAGGCAGAAGAAGCCAGTCTACCAGATTATATAAAAACGTGGAGGGTATTTATGAGTAGACATGATACCGGAACGAAGTCATTTTCGTTTGAGAGAGTTCTGTGGGAGATACAAAGAGCCTTTTATTCTTTTAAGAATAGCCCTGTTCTTGCTCTTTTGCTAATGCAGGCAGCAGCATTCATTTTTGTGCAGGCAAAAGGAGCAGGAAAGATTTATCTTGATATGATAGGAATCCTGCTTGGAATTACGTTATTATCCTGGTTTTTTACGTCAGTGATCCATGGAAATAAAAAGATTGTCATTTATACTTTACTGCTTCTTACCGTAGGAACGATGCTTCAATGTATTTTCAGGGAAGAACAGGTTTTAAAGAATCCACAGTATTATGAGACACATAATCCGGCTGCCTCTTTGCAATTTCAATATATTCTTGGATTTGTAATGGCGCTTGTAGCGGCATTCCTTTATCTGAATTGTAAGAATCTGTCCTCAACAAAGGCTCTGAAGAAGTTAAATTTATCGTCTGTAAAGGTTTGCAGAATGTTCTTTTATTTTTCATTGTTTTTATCAGTGATTACACTTGCTCTTGCAAAGAGTGTAGGAAACGTAAGGAACTGGATTACAATCGGAGGAGTGTCGCTGCAGACAACAGAATTTATCAAGTTTTTGTATGTATTTATTGCAGCGGGACTACTTGGAACAAAGGAGAATCCAGATAAAGAAAATATCAGAGCATTTTATATCGTGACGTTCATAGAAGTATTATTTCTGGCATTACAGAGCGAGTTTGGTACGATGCTCTTGATTCTCATGTTATTTTTGACGTTTATATTTTTATTTATACCGAATATACGGTGTTTTATCGGAACAGTGCTTGTTATGGCAGCAGGATCTTTAGGGCTTTCGGTTATTGGAATACAGTTGACAAAGTGGAAAGCTGCGGGAGTATTTCTTGGAACGAATACGATTGCACAGATTTTTCTTTCAAATTATAACAAGATTGCAAATCGTTTTATTTACTGGCTTCACCCTGAAAAAGATGCATTAGGACTTGGCTACCAGCTTCTTAAGGCAAAAGAATCGATCGTTCTTGGTGGATGGTTTGGAACATCTTCTGTTACAGAACTTCCGGTTAAGACAAGTGATCTTGTGTATCCGGCGCTGATTCAGCGATGTGGCATGGTGTTTGCTTTGCTTGTATTTATTGTATTTATTATGATGTGGCTTGAAGGTGTTCAGCTGTTTGTAAGAAAGCAGGACCGCTATCACAGGGCGGTGGGAGCTGGTTTTGTCTTCATGCTTTTTGATCAGACATTGATCATTATTGCCGGAAGTACCGGTCTTTGTCCACTTACCGGAATTACATTGCCATTTATTTCAAGTGGCGGAAGTTCTCTGATGATCAGTTTTATGATCGTGGGATTGATCGTAGCTGTATCAAGTAATGTCAAATGGAAAGGAACGCTAGAAGATGAAGAAGAACAAGATAAATTTTTTAAGGAGAACGCAGTTACTGCAAAGTGCCACACTTATCTGCGTCATCTTAATGATCATTTCCCTCGTAAGAGTTTCCGCGCTGCTGCCGGGCGTGTCCGAAGAAGCGGACAAAAAGAAGAGTCAGGCGAAGGCAAAGGTGTATGAGAAAGAGTATGTCAGAGGGTCTATTTTAGATCGGAATGGAAATACAATCGCATTTTCTCAGAAGCCGGGAGGTACACGTACGTATTCTCAT
>OHEC01001194.1_pt1 | contig 10943 bp, 7 predicted proteins | sample 1567141 | NCBI WGS metagenome assembly OHEC01 (sample SAMEA3879567, study PRJEB24766) | human gut metagenome | biome: human-associated habitat; feature: feces | place: USA | collected 1985/1987 | reverse complement strand
TCCGTGTCCGTTGAGCACCAGAATTTTCCGCGCGCCGTGCTTGTACAGCCCGTCCACAATCTGGTATACATACTGGTACAGTACGTCGGAATCAATGTTGATGGTTCCCGGATAATCAGCCAGTGACTGGCATGCTCCGTAGGGAATCATGGGCGCGATGAGGATGTTGTCATTCTTCTCCTCAATCAGATCCAGGATTTTGTCAGGTATCAGGGTGTCGGTTCCCAGCGGCATATGGCGTCCATGGCACTCCGTACTGCCGATTGGAAGAATGACCATGTCATTTTCCTTAAAATACCGTTCCGCTGTTGGCCATGTAATCTTTGATAATCTCATGATGCATCTCTCCTTTTACTTCTCTTATTTTGCAACCTTTACATGCTCCAGCTTGTGGTAGCCGATTGGATCCATCACGAAACCTTCCACCTTGGCATTGGCGCCTGCGGTGATGGTGCTGTAGTAGATAGGTGCGTTGTTGTTCACTTCTTTTAACTTCACAGCCAGATCCTCATATGCTTTCAGTCTCACGGACTCGTCTGCGCTGGTCCTTCCTGTCTCAATGAGCTTGTCTACCTCAGGATCTGCGATGAAGCTGCGGTTTCCGGCTGCTCCCTGCTGTGAGGAGTGTTCCAGTGAATAGTAGGTGTAATCTGCGTCTGTGGTGGAGGTCACCCAGCCAAAGTATCCCATGTCATGCTCCCCTGCGGAAGTCCTGGAAATAAAGCTGCCGAATTCCATTACCTCGATGTTGCAGGTGATTCCCACATCCTGAAGCATGGCCTGTACAGCCTGGCATACCTCTACACGTGTCTGGTTGTCATTTACCCAGATGCTGGTCTCGAATCCATTTGGATATCCGGCCTCGGCCAGAAGGGATTTTGCCTTCTCAGGGTCATACTCATAAGCGCCCGGGCTGAAGTATCCGAATACGGCCGGTGCAATGATGGCGTCAGCCGGCTCTCCGGAGCCGCTGGCAATGGTGTCGATAATCAGCTGGCGGTCAATGGCATAGTTAACGGCATCTCTTACCTTCTGGTCATCATATGGCGCCTTGTTCATGTTCATGGAAATGTAGTAGCAGGTCAGGGACGGAGCCTCAAACAGCTGGAGGTCGGAATTGCTCCTTACCTTCTCCAGGTCGTTTGGAAGCAGGTCGTAAGCCAGGTCCACTTCTCCTGTCTCCAGGGCGATGGTTCTCTGGGATGCCTCAGGGATAACCTTCATAACCAGCTTCTGTGTCTCTGCCGGTCCTGCATAGTAATCGTCAAAGCGCTCCAGGGTAACGGAATCGCCCTGCTTCCACTCTACAAACTTATATGGGCCGGTACCGATTGGATGAAGCTTGAAGGCTTCCTCGTCCGCTTCCACCACTGCCTTTGGAACAATGGCTGCAAATGGTACGGAAAGGTTTCTCAGAGCCGGTGCATAAGGCGCCTTCAGCTCTACATTAACTGTATAATCGTCTACCACGTCCACCTTGTCGATAAAGTCAACAATATAGGAAACCGCGGCGGAATTAATGGCCCTGTCCAGGGAGAACTTTACATCCTCTGCCTTCACCTCAGAACCGTCGTGGAATTTCACGCCCTGGCGGATGTGGAATGTGTAGGATGTATCGGAATTCTGATCCCAGCTCTCTGCAATCTGGGGCTGCAGCTCTCCGGTCGCAGCGTCAACAACAGTCAGCGTGTCGAAGATCTGGTCCGTAACCTCTACAGCCGGTGTCTCCTTGCCCTGATGGGGGTCTAAGGATGTAACATCCGCTCCCTGCGCCCATACCAGCGTATCCTTGTACTCCCCTGAACCGCCGGCGCTTCCTCCTGCCTCTGCTCCCTTGGAATCCGCCTCTGTCTGAGCGCTGCCGCCTTCCGTGGAGGTCTGTCCGGACTTGGAACAGCCGGCTGCACTTACTGCCATTGCTGCCACTAAGGATAATGCAATGACTTTCTTCCATGTTTTTCTCATACTAGCTCCTCTCTTTCTTACATTTCTCTCTGTCAATATTGCTCTCTATAAATACCGGACCACAGGCTTCTGCCCTGGATTTCTCCGGAATTTAACCCTGCTCCTGAACCATACGGCAGCTTACAAAGTGCCCCGGCTCCATTTCCTTTAAGGTCATTTCATTGCTGGTGCAGCCTTCCGTTGCATAAGGACAGCGCTTTGCGAACCTGCATCCCGGCTCCGGGTTAATAGGCGATGTGAGCTCGCCCTTTAGCGGAATGCGCTCCATCTTAAAGTCCGGATCGGGAACCGGTATGGCTGACAGCAGCGCCTTTGTGTACGGATGCATGGGATTCTTAAACAGTGCCTTGGCAGGTGCTGACTCTACCATCTGTCCCAGGTACATGACCACGATGTCATTGGAAAAGTGCCTTACCACCGACAAATCGTGTGTAATAAACATGTAGGTAAGGTTCAGCTCCTCCTGCAGATCCTGCATCAGGTTAAGGATCTGGGCCTGGATGGATACGTCCAGGGCGGATACCGGCTCGTCACACACGATGAACTTCGGGTTTAACGCCAGTGCCCTCGCGATCCCGATCCTCTGGCGGCGGCCTCCGTCCAGCTCGTGGGGGTATGTGTTGATCAGACGGTCTGCAAGGCCTACCGTCTCCATCAACTCACGCACACGGTCCATCTGCTCGTTCTTGTCCGTGATGATCTTGTTGATCTTTAACGGATCCGCGATGATCTGGCTGATGGTCTTACGCGGGTTTAAGCTGGAGAACGGGTCCTGGAAGATGATCTGCATGTCTGTACGTTTCTTTCGCATCTCCTCCGCAGACAGCTTCACCACATCCTGGCCCTCGAACAGCACCTCGCCGGCCGTCGGCTCGATCAGACGCAGGATCGCACGGCCTGTGGTGGACTTTCCGCAGCCGGACTCGCCTACCACGCCCAACGTCTTTCCTTTTTCGATGGTGAAGGTGACATCATCCACGGCGTGCAGCATCCCCTTCGGGGTTTTGAAATACTTTCTGAGGTTTTTTACTTCAAGCAGCGGCTGGCTCATCGAATGTTCACCTTCCCTTCATGGATGTTGTCTTTGTTGTACAGGTGGCACTCCACATAGTGGGTATCGTTCCGGTACGTCCTCGGCGGCTTCTGCGTCTTGCAGATCTCCATCGCATACTCGCATCTCGGGCAGAACGCGCATCCCTTCGGCAGGTTGCTGGGATCCGGCATCAGGCCCTTGATGGGCTTTAACTCTGCCTGCCGGTTCTCAAGGTTCGGCAGGGAGTTGAACAGGCCCTCTGTATACGGGTGGCGGGTATTCTTGAAGATATCCTCCAGGGTCCCGTGCTCGATGACACGCCCTGCGTATACCACCGATACCTCGTCACAGATCTCGGCCACGATCCCCAGGTCATGGGTGATCATTAACATCGAGGTGTTGTATTTGTCACGCAGCCCCTTCATCATCTCCAGCACCTGCGCCTGGATCGTCACGTCCAGGGCCGTCGTCGGCTCGTCCGCGATCAGAAGCTCCGGGTTGCACGCAAGCGCCATGGCGATGACCACACGCTGCTTCATTCCGCCGGAGAACTGGTGCGGGTACTCGCCTCCGCGGCTTCCGGGGATCCCTACTAACTCCAGCATCTCCCTGGCCTTCTGCATCGGGTCCACGTCTTTTTCATGGAGCTTGATGACCTCTGCGATCTGCTCCTCTACCGTCATCACCGGGTCTAAGGAGGTCATGGGATCCTGGAAGATCATGGCTACTTTCTTTCCCCGGATGTCCTGCATCTCTTTTTCACTCATGGAAAGGATGTCCTGGCCGTCCAGCTTGATGCTTCCGTCCACGATCACTCCCGGCGGGTCCGGGATCAGCCGTAACAGGGACAGGCCCGTCGTTGTCTTTCCGGCTCCCGTCTCTCCTACCAGGCCCAGGGTCTTTCCTCTCCCGATCTCAAGGTCCAGGCCGTTTAATGCCTGCACCACTCCGTAGTCCGTGCGGAATTCCACCACCAGGTTCTTGATCTCTGCGGTCAGGTCCTTCCCCCCGGTCTTCTTGTTTTCGATTTTTACATTTTCGCTCATCTTGCTACCCCCTTAACGCAGTCTCGGATCAAGTGCATCACGAAGTCCGTCACCCAGAAGGTTGAGTGAGAGGATCGTGATCATGATTGCAAGGCCCGGGAACAGGCACATGTAGCTGTAGTCACGGATGTAGGCACGGGCTCCGGAGAGCATTGCGCCCCACTCCGGTCTCGGCGCCGGGATTCCCAGTCCGATGAAGGAAAGGCCTGCGATGGAAAGGATCACCGATGCCACCTGTAAGGTCGTCTGCACGATGATCGGCGCAAGGCTGTTGGGCAGCACCTCATGGAAGATGATCGTCGCATCCTTGGCCCCGATGGCCCTTGCTGCCTCCACGTAGTCGGCGTCACGGGCTGTGATGACCGCTCCGCGCACCACACGGGAGAACGTCGGGATCGAGGATACCGCCTGCGCGATGACAAGGTTCGGGATGGAGTTTCCAAGGGATGCCACGATACAGATCGCAAGCAGCGTTCCGGGGATCGCAAGGAAGATGTCCATGATACGCATGATGATCATGTCCGTCTTTCCTCCGAAGTATCCGGCTGCCGCTCCCAGGATCAGGCCCACGGTCAGGGAAACTGCCACGGTCACCACTCCGATGGAAAGGGAAACGGTGGAACCGTACATGACACGCAGTAAGATGTCACGGCCCATCTCGTCCGTTCCGAACCAGTGGTCCGCACTGGGCGCCTGGAGGGCCTCACTGTAATTGGTCTTGATCACCTGCGTTTCATAGTCGATCAGGATCGGAGAAAGGATCGCCATCAGCGTCAGCAGTGCAACGATCACGAGTCCGAGGACTGCCGTCTTGTTCCGGCAGAGACGCTTCCAGACTTCTACGAACTGACTCTTCTTCTTGATGTCAGCAGGTGCATTTACATTTTTTGCAGAAGCATTGCTCATTACTGTCTTCCCCTCCTTACTTATACTGTGCTTTGATTCGCGGATCGATGAAGCCGTAGATCAGGTCTACGATCAGGTTGATCACTGCGAAGCTGAGTGCAAAGATGATGATGCAGCCCATGACCGACGGGATGTCACGGCCCTGGATGGACTGGATCATGTAACGGCCGATCCCCGGCCATGCGAACACGCTCTCGGTCAGTACGGAACCGCCTAACATTCCTCCGATCTGGAGGCCGATGACCGTTGTCGTCGGGATCAGCGCATTCCTTAAGGCATGGCGGGTGATGACCTCCTTCTCCGGAAGGCCTTTTGCACGCACAGTACGGATGTAGTCCTGGCGGATCGTCTCAAGCATGGAGCTTCTGGTGGTACGGGCGATGGATGCCATGTGCATGAAGCCTAACGCGATGGACGGCAGCACAAGGCTCTTGATCCCCTGGTCTGCTCCCGATACCGGGAACCAGCCCAGCTTTACAGAGAAGAACAGGATCAGCAGGAGGCCCATCCAGAATACGGGCATTGAGATACCCAGGAGGGATATGAACATGCTGATGCCATCGAACAGCGTGTTCTGCTTGATGGCCGCGATGATTCCTAACGGAAGTGCCAGTAAGATGGCTACCACAGTGGAGGTAAGCGCTAACATCGCCGTATTTGGCAGACGGGCCCATACCTCTTCTCCTACCGGATCACGGGTCTTATAGGAGGTTCCCAGGTCTCCCTGACAGAGGCCCAGCATGTAGTTTACGTAACGGACAATGAACGGGTCATTTAAGCCCATTTCCTCCCGGAACGCCTCGATATCTTCGGGACGTGCCTGCTCACCCAGAGCAGCCTTGGCAGGATCACCAGGAGCCAAATCAAGGATAAAGAATACGAGCAGTGATACTCCGACCAGTACCGGGATCAGTGCCAGAAGACGTTTGATTATAAACTTGATCATATGGTGCGATCCTCTCCTCTCTACATAAATTTTAATCAAAACAGGGACCGGCCTTCCAGGGGCCAGGTCCCTGTTATCTTCTTAAAGAGTTTACTTCAAATAAAAATTATTCGCTCCAGCTCAGGTCCTCGATGTACATACCGCCGGTCGGGCTCATTGTGAAGCCTTCCAGGCCCTTTGCGTATGCACGTACGTTGTTCTTTAAGTAGAGCGGAACCTGCGGACATATCTCATTCAGAGACTTACTGAGTTCCGTAACGATCTTTACATTTTCCTCCGGATCCAGTGTAGCTTTGATCTTATCAATGAAAGCATCAATCTCCGGATCATTCAGACGGGTCTTGTTGGAACCGTCGATGGATTTGGAGTGGTAAACGCCCATGCAGTGAGCTAATACGTCGCTGGAGGTGTATCCGCCGATGGCAGCCTGGTAATCGCCTGCGGATGTCTTATCCAGGTATGTAGCAAGGTCCATGGACTCCAGAGTGATATCGATGCCCAGGTTTTCCTTTAAGGAGGACTGGATCACCTGTCCGGCACGGAGCTTTGTATCGTCGGAGCAGATAATAGAGAAGGTGCAGTCTGCCGGGCTTAAGCCGGATGCTGCCAGATACTCTTTTGCCTTCTCCGGATCATAGGTGGGAGCACCGTCTGTCACAACGCCCGGGAAACATTCCGGAAGCATGCTGTCAGATACGGAACCCTGTCCGTTTAAGGCAACCTGTACCACTGCGTTCTTATCAATAGCAGCGTCAATGGCGCGGCGGAAATCCACGTTATCGAAGGGAGCCTTCTCATTATTTACCATCATCCAGTTATGGCCTGTACCCGGATCGTTGACTGTAACGATATCCGGGTTGTCCTGTAAACGGGAAAGGTCTGTGGACTCAACCTCGATGATCATGTCCACTTCGCCGGCCTCAAGGGCCATGGTACGGGAGGAGCCCTCCGGAATGATCTTCCAGATCACGTGCTTGATGGCCGGAACCTCTCCCCAGTAATCCTCATTGGCTTCCAGCTCAATGCTCTCGCCCTTGTTCCATGCCACAAATTTGTATGGGCCGGTACCGATGGGCTCTTTGTTGAAGTCATGTCCGCTGGCGATCAGGTCTGCCGGAAGGATGGCGTTTCCGTGATGGCTCAGGTCTGTAAGAAGCCCGGAGTGCGGGCCGTTTGTTGTGATCTTAACTGTATAGTCATCGATCACTTCAACGGATTCCACTGCGTCACCGTACTGGGAAACCTGCGGGGATTCCTTACAAAGTTCCAGGGAAGCTTTTACGTCGGCGGCCTTCACTTCCTGGCCATTGTGGAATTTCACGCCCTGTCTCAGCTTGAATACCCACTCGGTATCGCTTACGATCTCATAGGATTCAGCCAAAGCCGGCTGCGGTGTTAAATCAACGCTGGAGGTAAACAGCCCCTCATGAGTCATCTGGTTGATATAGTCACCAGCCGTCGCATTATGGAGGTTCGTGGTAACACTGGGAGTCTCATTGGCAGTCGCAATGATCAGGGTATCCTTGGAAGAAGTACCCTTGGATTCAGTTCCCTTGTCTTCGGATGCCGCTGTAGAGCCGGCTGCTTCTGTTTCCTTGGTTTCGCCTGCCGGTTTTGCGTCTGCACCGGAGTCCTTGGAACCACAGCCTGTGAACAGGGCGGCTGCTGCGGAAAGGACCATTACCGGTACTAACCCGCGCATAAGTTTTTTCGTCATACTCTCTCACCTCATAATTATATTTGCATGACCACTGGCCAAATGCATCAATTTTAGAAGACCCTTGTCAGGCATTCATACATCAGCAGATATAGAGCAATGTATTCATTTTGCACAAATATATGTGATTTACGTTCGTCATTTTATCATATTTATCCATATAAATCAAGTATAAATTATATCTATCTTCGTTATTTTTTCCTTTATCCTACGTTTCTCGCTCCCCGCTTCATTATTTTTTTGCTGTGTATAGGGATTTTTTTACAAGTTTCTCCGTATTTCGATTTGTTTTTTCAATATTTTATATAATTTTCCACAGACAGACTGCAAAAGCCTCGAGAATCATCCGGCTTTCAGGCCATCCCTCCTTCCCCCATGAAATCCTCCTTCCACTCTACATATCACCAATCCTTCCGTATATCCATTACTTAAAAGTTATGTATTAAGTGAAAGCAGGGACCTGTACCCTTTATGGGGCCAGATCCCTGCTCACTTTTAAAGGTTCATCTGAACGTATATACGTTCATCTGTATGCTTACAGAAGCCACCAGTATTTAATTCTCGCCCCAGCTCATCTGCTCGTAGAATGTGTTTCCGCCTGCGTTCAGATTGAAGCCCTGAAGGCCTTTGGCGTATGCACGCACATTGTTTCTTAAGTATAACGGGATCTGCGGGCAGTTTTCATTCACAGCCTTGCTGAGCTCGGTAACAACCTTTACGTTCTCTTCCGGATCCAGTGTAGCCTGGAGTTTGTCGATCAGCTCATCGATGGCCGGCTCGTTGGTACGGGTCTTGTTGGAACCGTCGATGGATTTGGAGTGGTAAACGCCTACGGCATAGGGAAGAACGCCGCTGGAGGTGTAGCCGCCGATGGAGGCCTCATAATCACCTACTGCTGTCTTATCCAGGTATGTAGCAAGGTCCATGGATTCCAGAGTAACGTCGACTCCAAGGTTCTCCTTTAAGGAGGACTGGATCACCTGTCCGGCACGGAGCTTTGTATCGTCGGAGCAGATAATAGAGAAGGTGCAGTCTGCCGGGCTTAAGCCGGATGCTGCCAGATACTCTTTTGCCTTCTCCGGATCATAGGTGGGAGCACCGTCTGTCACAACGCCCGGGAAACATTCCGGAAGCATGCTGTCAGATACGGAACCCTGTCCGTTTAAGGCAACCTGTACCACTGCGTTCTTATCAATAGCAGCGTCAATGGCGCGGCGGAAATCCACGTTATCGAAGGGAGCCTTCTCATTATTTACCATCATCCAGTTATGGCCTGTACCCGGATCGTTGACTGTAACGATATCCGGGTTGTCCTGTAAACGGGAAAGGTCTGTGGACTCAACCTCGATGATCATGTCCACTTCGCCGGCCTCAAGGGCCATGGTACGGGAGGAGCCCTCCGGAATGATCTTCCAGATCACGTGCTTGATGGCCGGAACCTCTCCCCAGTAATCCTCATTGGCTTCCAGCTCAATGCTCTCGCCCTTGTTCCATGCCACAAATTTGTATGGGCCGGTACCGATGGGCTCTTTGTTGAAGTCATGTCCGCTGGCGATCAGGTCTGCCGGAAGGATGGCGTTTCCGTGATGGCTCAGGTCTGTAAGAAGCCCGGAGTGCGGGCCGTTTGTTGTGATCTTAACTGTATAGTCATCGATCACTTCAACGGATTCCACTGCGTCACCGTACTGGGAAACCTGCGGGGATTCCTTACAAAGTTCCAGGGAAGCTTTTACGTCGGCGGCCTTCACTTCCTGGCCATTGTGGAATTTCACGCCCTGTCTCAGCTTGAATACCCACTCGGTATCGCTTACGATCTCATAGGATTCAGCCAAAGCCGGCTGCGGTGTTAAATCAACGCTGGAGGTAAACAGCCCCTCATGAGTCATCTGGTTGATATAGTCACCAGCCGTCGCATTATGGAGGTTCGTGGTAACACTGGGAGTCTCATTGGCAGTCGCAATGATCAGGGTATCCTTGGAAGAAGTACCCTTGGATTCAGTTCCCTTGTCTTCGGATGCCGCTGTAGAGCCGGCTGCTTCTGTTTCCTTGGTTTCGCCTGCCGGTTTTGCGTCTGCACCGGAGTCCTTGGAACCACAGCCTGTGAACAGGGCGGCTGCTGCGGAAAGGACCATTACCGGTACTAACCCGCGCATAAGTTTTTTCGTCATACTCTCTCACCTCATAATTATATTTGCATGACCACTGGCCAAATGCATCGATTTAGAAAACACTTTTAAATGGATCGTATATCCCCAGGCACAGGCATACTATCCATTTTGCACAAATATATGTAATTAATTTTCGTTATTTTATCACATTTATCTCAAGAAATCAAGCATAAATTACTATTGATTTCATGTTTTTTATCCCTTACAATATAGACACCATTTCTTTTAATCACATTCAACTTCATTTCTGGAGGTAATTTCTATGTACTATTCACAGTTTTGTTCGGCTATATCGGATATATTGCGCAAAAATTCAGATCCAGGTACTCAATTTATTCAAAAAACACTCTGCAAAAATAACGGCGTATGTCCGGATGTCCTCTTTGCACTCCCTGCTGACAGTGCTCTGGGGCCGGTCGTCTATCTGGAGCCTCTGTATGACCAGTACCAAAAAGGCATACCTATGGAGACCATATGTGCCTCTGTTCTTTCTTTTCTGGAGCGCAGGCCCCCGTTCCCATCCTCCATATGCCAGGAGATCCTGGATCCAGAGTTTGCAAAAACCCGCATTGCCTTCCGTCTGGTTTCCCAGGAGCGGAATGAAGAACTGCTGAAACATATCCCATGGTTCCCCTTTCACGATCTGGCTATGGTCTTTTTCATCTGCCTGGACCTGGACTCTGCCGATCTGGTGTCCGCCCTGGTCCACTGGCCGCTCCTTTCCGCCTGGGACATGGATGCAGATACCCTGCGCTCCCTGGCAGAGGAAAATACCCCCATTCTCTTTCCCCCTGTCCTAACGCCTCTGACGGAGCTCCTTCTGCCGTCCGTTTACGTAGATACCCCGTTCCCGGACCTGGCGGAGACGGAAAGGGATCTGGAAACGACAGGATCCGCGGCTGCGGCGGAAATCCTAAGAGGCACTGAGCCTATGGCAGCTGCAGAGGGGCTGGAGACGGCAGAACATGTGGCTGCATCGGAGATCCTAAGAGACACTGAGCCTATGGCAGCTGCGAAGGGGCTGGAAGCGGCTGAGCCTGCGGTGGAGATCCCAGCAGACGGGCCGGCACTCCATGTGCTCACCAACCGCCGCGGGATCTACGGAGCCTCCTGTATGCTTTACAGGGATATAATAAAAGACTTCGCAGACCAGGAAAAGGCG
>OHEC01001190.1_pt1 | contig 10972 bp, 9 predicted proteins | sample 1567141 | NCBI WGS metagenome assembly OHEC01 (sample SAMEA3879567, study PRJEB24766) | human gut metagenome | biome: human-associated habitat; feature: feces | place: USA | collected 1985/1987 | reverse complement strand
CCTTCCGGCCGCGGTAGAACACCGTCCAGGCGTCCTTACCGTACCCACCGCCGAGATCCGTGAACGACGATGCCGAAGCGCCCTTCACCTTCCTGCCCTCGTAATACACCGTCCAGTTATCCTTCGAGTAAGCCCCGTGCCGCCTCTCCCGGTTGGGCTGCGACGCCCGAACCTCCTCGGGGGCAGGATTTCCCAGGCAGTGCGGGACACCCGCAAACACCGAAAACAGCGAAAACAGGGATAATATCAGCTTTTTCATAAGGCGCGGTATCCGTTCATGATTATATTTAGTTCCTGATTATATTTTACGATTCGGCCCGAAATATACGGAGTTATCGCCACGCGTCCAAGAAATCGGCGGCAAACTTTCCCGGAGTGGGGCGAAAAGCCCTGTCCTCCGCCTCAACCCGCCGCAGTCCTTCACCGCTCCCGGCCTATCCTTCGCCCAGGTCTACCCGCACCCCGCCCCGCAATCCTTTTCCCAACCGCGACCAACTGCCCCTCCTTCCCCTGCGCCCACAAACGCGCCCACAAAAAAAGAACCGCAGGCGCAATGCCTGCGGTTCTTTCGGTAATCCCGGCATACGCATCATTTCGCCAGCCACTACTACCAGCATTTCTGCACCTGCATTGATTACGATGTCGCGCACGGCAAAGTTGAAGCCGGAAGCCACCCCGTAGAGTTTCGGGTCGGTAGAGAATGAATACTGTGTCTTGGCAATGCAGACAGGGAAGTTGGTGTATCCCAGGTCTTTTATCATCTGAATCTTCTTGCGGGCAGCCGGACCGAACAGCACTTGTTTGGCACCATACAGTTCGCAGGCAATCTTGGTAACTTTCTCTTCCACTGAGTCAGTTTCGTCGTAAGTGAAGGTCAACGGCTGTGACGGGTTGTTTTCGATGGTGTTTACTACCAGATTAGCCAGTTCAATGGCACCGTCTCCACCTTCCATAAACGCGTTGTTGATGGCAAAGCCTACGCCCATTTCTTCACAGTGCTGACGTACGAAGTCAAGTTCCTCATCGGTATCGTTGGCATAACGGTTGAAAGCGACTACCACAGTCTGTCCGAACGACTGGAGGTTCTCGATGTGCTTGTCGAGGTTCTTCACACCTTCCTTCAAACCGTCCATGTTCGGTTCTTTGATTTTGTCTACATCTACCCCACCGTGCATCTTCAATCCCTGAGCTGTAGCCACGATGATGGTCAGTTTCGGCTGAAGTCCGGCTTTGCGGCATTTGATGTTGTAGAACTTTTCTGCACCCAAGTCTGCACCGAATCCGGCTTCTGTCACTACATAGTCACCGAAGGTCATCGCCAGTTTGGTAGCCAGTACCGAGTTACATCCGTGTGCGATGTTGGCAAACGGACCACCGTGCACGAAGGCCGGTGTATGTTCCGTAGTCTGTACCAGGTTAGGCGACAAGGCATCTTTCAGCAATACCGTAATCGCTCCGGCTACTCCTAAGTCTTTCACTGTGAAAGGCTTGTTGTCGATGGTAAATCCTAACAGAATGTTTTCGATGCGGCGACGCAAATCGTCTTCATCTTTTGCCAGACAGAGAATAGCCATGATTTCCGATGCCGGTGTGATGTCGAATCCCGATTCACGAGTGATACCGTTGGTCTTTCCACCCAGTCCGGTCACGATGTAGCGCAAGCCACGGTCGTTCACGTCGAGCACACGGTTCCAAAGTACTTCTTTCATGGCAAAGCCATTGTCCTTGTTCTGGTACATATAGTTATCGAGCAAGGCCGTAATCATGTTGTGGGCCGAAGTGATGGCGTGGAAGTCACCTGTAAAGTGCAGGTTGATTTTGTCCATCGGAAGCACCTGTGCATAGCCACCTCCGGCAGCTCCACCCTTCATACCGAAGCAAGGACCAAGTGATGGTTCGCGCAAGGCACAGAAGGCTTTCTTTCCGATTTTGTTCAGTCCCAGCGCCAGACCGATAGATACGGTAGTCTTTCCGATACCGGCTTTGGTCGGTGTGATGGCCGTTACCAGAATCAGGTTACTCTTTTTCACCTTTTCTTCATCGATCAATGTTTCGGGAACTTTAGCAATGTAGCGTCCGTAGTTAGAGATTTCTTCTACGGGAATACCATACTCGCGGGCAATCTGCTTGATTTTTGTCAGCTCGATACTGCGAGCTATTTCAATATCTGATTTCATAGGTTCAATTTTTTTATTGATGTGCAAAGATACAAAGAAATTCCGTAACTTTGTCGTACTACATGTAAACCCTATAATTTATAATAGATATGAATAACTTCGCTTTTTACAGTCCTACCGAATTCGTATTCGGAAAAGGAACAGAGAGCCAGACTGCCGAGCTGGTGAAGAAATATAAAGGTACGAAAGTGATGATTGTATATGGAGGAGGTTCCGTAGTGCGCAGCGGACTACTCGATAAAGTAAAAAAATACCTCGACGAAGCAGGCATTGCTCATGTGGAACTGGGAGGCATTCAGCCCAATCCCACCGACCCGAAAGTGTACGAAGGTATCGAGCTGGGACGTCGCGAAGGAATCGACTTTCTGCTTCCGGTGGGAGGCGGTTCGGTTATCGATACAGCCAAAGCCATTGCAATGGGTATCCCTTACGAAGGCGATTTCTGGGATTTCTATATGAATAAGGTAGTGCCTGAAAAAGCCATTCCACTGGGTGTTGTCCTGACTATTCCTGCGGCTGGAAGTGAAGGCTCTGGTAATACGGTCATCACGAAACTGGACGGACTGAAGAAACTGAGTGTCCGCACGCACGGGTTGTTGCGTCCTACGTTTGCTGTGATGAACCCGGAACTGACCTATACCCTCCCCGCCTGGCAAACAGCTTGCGGGGTGACCGACATGATGGCACACATCATGGAACGCTATTTCACCAACGAGCCGTATAACGGGGCCACCGACCGTATGGCGGAGGGCATTCTGAAGACGATGGTCAAGTTCGCGCCTAAGGCTTTGGAAAATCCCGAGTGCTACGACATACGCGCGGAGATCATGTGGGCCGGCACCTTGGCGCACAACAATTTGATCGGCTGCGGACGTTCCGCGGACTGGGCGAGCCATCCCATTGAACATGAGCTAAGCACAGAATACGATATCGCCCATGGCGGCGGCCTGGCGATGATCATCCCCGCTTGGATGAAGTATATCTACAAAAAGAGGCTGCCTCAGTTCCTGCGCTACGCGTCTGAGGTTTGGCATGTGGAATACGACAAAGAGAATCCGGAAGCCATGGCAATGGAGGGAATCCTGAGAACCCAGAAGTTTTTCGAATCCTTAAATTTGCCCACCACCCTGACTGCGGCGGGCCTGCCCACAGATAATTTCCGTATGCTGGCGGAACGCTGTGACAGAAACGAGTTGGGAAAAGTCGGGCATTTTGTCCTGCTGGATACGGATGACGTAGAAAAAATTTATCAGCTGGCGGTTTAAAATTATATATAAGGAGGCAAAGAAAGTGAAAAAAGAAACCATCAAAATTGGCTATGCGCCTACCAGACGGGATTGCTTTACCCACCCGGAGGCGGCTGAAATGCGGGAGCAGATCAAGAAAACCGTATCAGCCTGGGGAGCGGAACTGGTGGACATCGAGGGAATCAACGAGGAAGGCATGCTGATCGCTCCGGATGATATCCCCAAGGCGGTGAAGATTTTTAAGGAAGCGGATGTAGACGGTATTTTTATTGCCGAATGCAATTTCGGCGCGGAATCCATGGTGGCCCGCGTGGCGGCGGAGATCAAAAAGCCCGTTTTGCTGTGGGGCCCCAGGGACGGCATGTCGGTCCCCGGCGAGGACAGAACCAGAGACACCCAGTGCGGCTTGTTCGCCACCGGAAAGGTGCTAAGACGGTTTAATGTTCCATTTACTTATTTGGTCAACAGCAAATTGACCGACGAATCCTTTGAGCGGGGCTATAAATCCTTTGTAGCCGTGTGCTCTGTGGTGAAGAATTTTAAAAAGACCAGAGTGCTTCAGATCAGCGTCCGGCCGGAGCCGTTCTGGACCGTGATGTATAACGAGGGCGAGCTTTTGGAGAAGTATGGTATCCAGGTATACCCTGTCACTTTGCAGGATGTGCGGGACTACATCGATTTTCTCATCAGCTCTGACAGCGCCGGCGTGAAAGAGGCCGTGGCCGACTACCATGCCCGTTTGGACTGCTCCGCCTTATCGGAGAGCCAATTGGTTAATATGGCGCGCCTGCAGGTGGCCATTAAGGATTTGTGCGGCCTGCATGGGTGCAATTCCGTGGCGATCCACTGCTGGGGCCCGATGCAGAAGCTGCTGGGCGCCGCTTCCTGCACCATCAACGGCATCTTGACCGAGCAGGGAATCCCCGTGGCCTGCGAAACCGATATCCACGGCGCCATCACCTCGATCCTGCTTCAGTCCGCGGTGCTGTGCACCAAGTCTATCTATTTTGCGGATCTGACCATCCGTCATCCGGAAAACGACAACGCGGAGCTTCTCTGGCACTGCGGCAATTTCCCGCCCTCTTTGGCGGCGGATCCCGGCAAGTGCGAGATTAAGCCCTTGTGTCAGGATCTGGGCCCGATGCCCAGCCAGAGCCATTGGGAAATCCGCCATGGCGACATGACCGTTTGCCGCTTTGACGGCGACCACGGGGAGTATCAGCTCATGATCGGACAGGGAAAAGGCGTGGACGGCCCGGTGACAAAGGGCACCTACAGCTGGTTTGAGGTGAATGATTGGCCGCTGTGGGAGGAGCACCTGGTAACAGGTCCGTACATTCACCACTGCGCGGGCGTTCACGCGAAAGTCGCTCACGTTTTGTACGAGGCATGCAAGTATTTGGGGATCAAGGCAGACCCGATTTCACCTACCGCCGAGGAGCTCCAGGCTTATTGGAGAGGAAACTAACGGTATCGCCCGAGGAAATTAGCTTTATCAATTGATTAGATAAATCACAAATGATATACTATATATTAATTAGAAAGCGGTTTCCTTAAAATATTGATGAGGGCGAGGTGTCTCCGGGACGGAAGAGCCATGGGAAAGAAATACAGAACGCAAGTGACAATGAAAGATATTGCTTTAAAAACGGGATACTCTGTCAACACCGTTTCCTTGACATTAAAGGGAGCGGAAGCTGTAACAGAGGAAACGAAAGCTAAGATCCTGAAAGCCGCGGATGAACTTGGCTATATCGGTAACTCTGTTGCAAGTTCGATGCGATCCGGTTATACGAAGAATATCGCGATGCTTGTAGGCGATGTTGCAAACCCATATTTCGCTCAAATCATTAAGCAAGGCGTTAGCGTTCTCAGTAAGCGCGGCTATAATGTCATGGTCTATAATACGGACGAGCGGGACGATTTTGAACGCAAGTGCATTCGTTCCGCCATCCGGCAAAATGTGGATGGAATTTTATTCTGTCCCATGAGCCGCTATGATAAAAATATTAATCTTCTCCTGCAGTCCAGAGTGCCTTTTGTGGTTTTTGGAGGGCTGCTGGAGGATAAAAGAATTAATATGGTGTCCTTGGACGATGTCAAGGGCGGCTATTTAGCGACAAAGTATCTGCTGGAACAAGGACACAGAAAGCTGGTTTTTGTCAACGCGCCGGAATCAGCTTTGGGCTCCATAGAACGTTTGGAGGGCTTTAAACAGGCGTTGGCGGAATATGGGATCCCTTATCAGCCGGAAAACGTGCTGGAATTCCGGTTTACGCTACAGGAAAATAACGGCTGGGAAGAGATCAAATACGCTCTTTCACAGCGCCTGGAATATACCGGCGTGGTGGCGTTCAGCGATATGATCGCCATGCGCTTGATTCAGCTTTTTCAAAGCGAAAGCTTTCGGCAGAAGAAAATCACCCAAGCGGACATTGTGGGGTTCGATAACTCCCTGCAGATGTTCCCGCTGTCCGTGAATTTTCCCAGCGTAAGCTTTTCAGAACTGGATATGTCCGTAGTGGCCCCGCAGATGCTGTTGGATATGTTAGAAAGAGATATTTATACACCGAGACAAATTGTGCTCGACGTAAAACTATACCGACATTGAGGAGAAACTTATGAGTGAACTATATACGGTCCAAGATCCGCGGTTCCAGCGTTACGGCCGTGTGATAAACGGCTATCAGGTTGAGGATATTTGCGAGGCCGCCGGCAGGATTCCCATGCCAGGGGAGGGCGTTGCCTATGAACGTTCCATTCCGGCGCTGGAGGCGACCGAAACCTTCCGTAAGCTGGAAAAATGGTTCGGCGGGGAAGCCCGGTGGCAGGGCGGCCTATGCTGGGGCGATAATCACAAGATGAACGCGGTGGAGTATCACCGCAGCAGCGAGATTAATATTGCCGTCACAGATATGGTCCTGATGCTGGGTGACCGGAGAGACGTGAGGGATAACCGCTATGACGCTTCCAAACTGGAGTTTTTCCAGATCCCCAAAGGGACGGTGGTGGAATTATACGCCACAACCCTGCATTTCGCGCCCTGTACAGTGAATCCCGCCGGCTTCCGGGCAATTGTTATTTTGCCGCAAGGCACCAACGCGCCGCTGTCTGCCGAAACCAAAAAAGCGGTTTCTTCCGCCAAAGGAGAAGACCGCCTTCTTTTTGCCAGAGACAAGTGGATGATCGCCCACGCGGACTGCGGGGATGCCCAGAACGACATCGCGTTTGTGGGAATCTCCGGAGAAAACCCGGAATATCAGGGATAATGGGAAGAACCATAATTTTTTCAATTATGAAACAACCAGGAGTGAAACTCATATGAGTATTGACGTAGTAGGCGTCGGCTATCCCGTTGTGGATTGCCTGGCGAGAATTCCGTTTTTCCCGGAAAAGGATGGGCTGGTCCATATGGACGACTGCAGCTGGCAGGGCGGCGGTATGGTTTCCACAGGCTTGATTGCGGCGTCTGTTCTAGGGGCCTCCGCCGGGATGGTCGGCGTGGTCGGAGACGACCAGTACGGCCGGTTCTGCCTTTATGATTTTGAGCGGAACGGGGTGGATACCAGCCACATGGTTATGGATTATGGGGCCACCACCAATTTCGCCATTGTTTTATCCGAGAAAAACTGCAGAAGCTTTCTTTCCCGGGATGGAAACCGCAGAGAATTGCAGCCTGAGGAGCTGGACGCCCAATACATTGCCCAGGCAAAGTATTTGCTGGTGACGGAAATGGATGCCGCAAGTGTGGCCGCCTGCCAAATTGCCCATGAAAACGGGGTCAAAGTGGTGATTGACGCTGATATTTTCGATCAAAGAACGGTGGATCACCTGGATTTGATCGACGTGTTCATCGCGTCTCAGATTTTTTATGAGGAAATGTTCCAAGAGGGAAGCATCTGCGAAAACTGCCGGAAAATCTGCGGAATGGGGCCTGAAATCGCCATCATCACCCTGGGCGACAAAGGTTGCGCCGGCATATTCCGGGGAGAATATATCCAGGCCCCCTCTTTTGACAGCATCCAGGTGGTGGATACCACTGGGGCGGGGGATGTATTCCACGGGGCGTTTATTTACGGCCTGCTCCAGAATTGGAGCGGAACCGTAATCGCCAGGTTTGCCAACGCGGTAGCGGCGATCAAGTGCACCCGTTTAGGCGGGCGCGCGGGGATTCCCAATTTGGAAACCGTGGAAAAACATTTAGCGACAGGGGTTATTGAACAGGGATTTTTAGAGAAAAGAGCAGAGATGTACCGTGAAGGGCTTGTCACAGAGGCGGGCTAAACGGTTTTCAATTGCAAAAGGAGAAGCTTCATGCCAAATTATGATGTCGTATGTCTTGGCATGGCAGTGTGTGATATCCTGGCAGGACCGGTGGATGCCAGTATATTTGACAGAGATACCACCAAAGTCCCTTCTATTGAAATGAGATCGGGCGGCGACGCCATGACGCAGGCTGTTATCAGCTCGCGCCTGGGCTGCAAAACCGCCCTAGCCTCTAAGGTGGGAAACGACGCCTATGGCAGGTTTTTACTGGATACCCTGACGGCGGAAGGCATAGGCCATTCCCATATGCGAATCGGGGAAGACGGTATCGATACGGCGGTATCTATTGTCCTGGTGGGGAATGATGGACAGCGTTCATTTATTGCGTCCAAGGGGCTTAACAACATAACCTTGTGCCTGGAAGATTTAGATATGGATCTGATCTGCGGCGCGAACTTCCTGAGCTATGGAAGCTTGTGCTTTATGAAATCCCTGGATCCCGTTGTGGGAGAAGCCGTATTCAGGGAAGCCAGGAGGCACGGGGTCAAAGTGGTGGCGGACTGCTGCGCCAACGTTTATCATTATCCGCCGGAAGTGATTCTTAACACACTGTCTCAGATCGATTATTTCGTTCCCAGCGAGGAAGAGGCGTTTGGCCTCACCCAGCAGGCGGAGCCGAGGAAGATGGCCCAGGCGCTGTTTGATTACGGCTGTAAAAACCTGATTATCAAGCTGGGGACAAAAGGCTGCTATGTGAAATCTCCTGAACTGGAAGGGCTCATGCCGGCGTTTTCTGTAGACAAGGTGGTGGATACCACCGGGGCGGGCGATAATTTTGTAGGCGGCTTGCTGTCGGCGCTGAACAGAGGGCTGAACCTGGTAAAAGCGGTTCAGTTCGCACAGGCGGCCGCCGCCGTTAGTATCCAGGAGGTTGGGGCTACCAAGGCGGTGCGCTCCAGAGGCCAAGTGGATGAATTTTTAAAAACACAAATAACGGAAGGAGTCTTCAAAAGATGAATCGTATGTGTATTGGAGGCATGGAAGCTTCCCGCATCTCTTTGGGCTGCATGAGAATTGATAAGCTCTCAAACAAAGAGGCGCAGGCACTTTTGAACACAGCCCTGGAAAAAGGAATTAATTTTTTTGACCATGCGGACGTTTATGCCAGCGGAGAATCCGAGCGTGTTTTTTCCAAGGCGATAAATATGGACCGGTCTTTGCGTGAGAAGATTTTCCTGCAGTCCAAGTGTGGAATCCGCAAGGACGGCATTGTGCGCTATGATTTTTCCAGAGACTACATATTGGAAAGTGTGGACGGCATTTTAAAGCGCCTGAACACTGAGTACCTGGATGTGCTTCTGCTGCACCGCCCGGACCCCCTGGTGGAGCCGGAAGAGGTGGCCGAGGCGTTCGACCGGCTGCATACCGCGGGCAAGGTCCGCAATTTTGGCGTGAGCAACCAGTCCCCTATGTTGATGGAACTTCTGTCTAGATATGTGAGACAGCCGCTGGTTATCAATCAGCTTCAGTTCAGCATTGCCCACACGCGGATGATGGATTATCAGATTTATTTCAATACGGATAACCCCGAGGCGGTGGACCGCAGCAGCGAGATCCTGGAATACTGCCGCTTGAAGGATATCACCATTCAGGCGTGGTCCCCGTTCCAGTACGGCTTCTTCCAGGGAAGCTTCGTGGACAATCCGAAATTCCCCAAAATCAATGAGGTGCTGGACCGGATTGCCAAAGAAAAGAATGTGTCCAAGTCCGCTGTCGTGGTGGCCTGGATTTTGCGCCATCCCGCTAAGATGCAGGTGATTGCCGGAACCACCAATCCGGGACGCCTTTCCGATATCTGCCAGGGCGCCGACGTCTGTATCTCCAGAGAAGAGTGGTATGAGATCTACAGCGCCATGGGCCGGGATATCCCGTAAACCAGCCGGGGCTAAAAATTCATAGTAACATTGACTAATTATCCATGGTAACGCTTGATTTTAAGAAGCCTCTTATCATGGATAATTCCTTATCTGGAAGCTTATTTGCGAATAGAACATAATGAAACAGAGTATCCAATTACGGTGGTAAAAGGAGAAATACGAGATGCAATTGAAACAGAATGCCAAATACGCCATTGTGGCGCCCACCAGTATGGGCGTGCGGATAACGCCGAAGGACCGCCAACCGGTACAAATCAGCCATGACTATGTAATGTATGCTACCAGCGCGGAGAGCAATGTGTTAAACGTGGCGGCCTCGTTGGGTATGAACACAAAGGTGTTAACGAGTTTTGTCAGTGGCAGCCCTATCGCGGCTTTTATAAAAGCGGAACTGCGGGCGCGAAACATTGAATTTGAAGGGGCAGAGGTGCCTCAGGGCGGCCCGTGGGGATACCGCTTCCACTGCCTATATGGTTTAAAGAATGGCTTGCTTCTGTTTTTGATACGAGGCAAGGAAGTCAGCAGGAAAATAGGCGGCCTTGCGAAAAAGGGCTTAACCACAATGTTTTGTCGTTAGGCTCTTTTTGCGTTTTAAAATTTTGGGGCTTTTCGTAAATTTATTTTTCTAAACTGTATGTAAAATAGTCGACTATTCTGAAGCGGTATGCTAAAATAATAATGGAAAATCATAGTTAAAGCTATGAAACCAGGCACACTAACTGATGATCTAAAAGAAGTTTAGAGGTTGAAGGAGAATTGGTATGGGGGCCCGTAGATACCAAGGGGAACGTCAAAAAGCGATAGGCGGTTTCAAATCTGGGTTCAACGGAAAATGGCTGGTATTTTTAGCCGTTTGTGTTTTAGTGGTTTCCGGCTTCACTATTTGGAACGCCGCTGGGCTGCAGAGGGCTGTTCATGAAAGGACAGAGAGCTATGTGGAGGATGTGTCGGTTCAGCTGTCGAATGATATCGACAACCGGCTTTCCAAGGTAACGCTGGATTTGGAAATGCTGGAGGACAGCTTGCTGCAGGCTGATCTGAGCAGCGATCATGAAACCTTAAAAGCCTTTTTAGACCGAAAGGCGGATATTTTAGGTTTTACTTCTCTGATAATATTGGATGCCAAAGGCGGCGTGTATGAATCCAACCCCATAGGCGAGGATTATTTCTCTCTGCCGGGGATACAGGATTCTCTGGCGGGGAAAAAGCCTTTCGGATGGGATATCTCCACCAATGCCAGACTTGCAGACATGAAGAGACTGTTTCCCGATGCAAAGGTGCTGAGCGAGAAGTTTGAAGTCATCAGATTTGAATACATAGAAGAGATCGTCGACAAGGACGGCGA
>OHEC01001184.1_pt1 | contig 11016 bp, 9 predicted proteins | sample 1567141 | NCBI WGS metagenome assembly OHEC01 (sample SAMEA3879567, study PRJEB24766) | human gut metagenome | biome: human-associated habitat; feature: feces | place: USA | collected 1985/1987 | reverse complement strand
GATCGGTATACCGCAGAAAATACCAGGACGAGCCGGCCCACTGAGGCATGGTATCGGTTTCCCGCTTGGCGGGGCCGCCGCAGTGAGGACAGGTGGTATTCACCCAATCGGTCATATTGGCTAAGGGAGATTCCCCATTTTCCGTCGGCTCATAAGAATCTACTTCCGGCAGGGTCAGAGGCAGCTCGCTCTCCGGCAGAGGAACATAGCCGCATTTCTCGCAATACACAATCGGGATAGGCTCTCCCCAGTATCTCTGACGGGAGAATACCCAGTCTCTCAGCTTAAAGTTCACCTTAGCGCGGCCTCTGTGATTTTCCGTAAGCCACTTGGTGATCTTCACCTTGGCCTCCTCTACAGAGAGGCCATCCAACAGCCCGGAGTTTACCATAATTCCTGTCGCACAGTCTGTAAAGGCTTCTTCCTGTACATTACCGCCCTTTACGACTTCGATAATGGGAGGGCCGAATTTCTTAGCGAATTCCCAGTCTCTGGTATCGTGGGCAGGCACCGCCATAATTGCGCCGGTGCCATAGGACACCAAAACGTAATCGGAAATAAAGATCGGGATTTCCCGGTCATTGACCGGATTGATGGCCTGTACGCCAAGCAGCTTTACACCGGTTTTGTCCTTAGCTACTTCAGTCCGCTCAAAATCGGACTTCTTCGCGGCCGCCTCCTGGTAAGCCCGTACCTCGTCCATATTCTGAATTTGACCAGCCCATTTTTCAATCATGGGATGCTCCGGGGAAATCACCATATAAGTCGCGCCGAACAGGGTATCCGGCCGGGTGGTGTACACGGTCAGCTTATCGCCCAGGGTGGTGTCAAAATCCACCTCTGCACCGGTAGAACGGCCGATCCAGTTTTTCTGCTGCGCCTTGACACGGTCCGGATAATCCACCAAATCCAAATCATCGATCAGGCGCTGAGCATACTCGGTGATCTTCAGCATCCACTGGGATTTCACCTTTCGCACCACTTCGCTGCCGCAGCGCTCGCAAACGCCGTTGACCACCTCTTCGTTGGCCAGCACGCATTTGCAGGAGGTGCACCAGTTTACGGAAGCCTCTTTTTTATACGCCAAGCCGTGCTTAAACAGCTGCAAAAAGATCCACTGTGTCCATTTATAATAGCTGGGATCCGTGGTGTTGATCTCACGGCTCCAGTCAAAGGAAATGCCGAGTGACTGCAGCTGCTGCTTAAAGCGGGCGATATTTTTCTTTGTCACCACCTCTGGATGGACGTGGTTTTTAATGGCAAAATTTTCGGTAGGCAGGCCAAAGGCATCCCAACCGATAGGATACAGCACATTATAGCCCATCAAGCGGCGTTTTCTCGCTACGATATCCAGAGCCGTATAGGATCTGGGATGGCCAACGTGCAGTCCCTGGCCGCTGGGATAGGGAAACTCGATCAGGGTGTAGTACTTGGGCTTGTCGGAGTCATTGCTCGCGTGGAATACGCCCTTTTCTTCCCATTGCTTCTGCCATTTTGCTTCCATGCCGGTATGATCGTACTTCAAAATTGAACCCCTCCTGTTTATTCCAGCACACTAGATAAATCTATCTGCTCGCCGTCCTGCCACAACCGCTCCAGGTCATAAAAGTCGCGAGTCTCTTTCAAAAACACATGAACCACTACATTGCCGTAATCCAAAAGAATCCAGGTATTGGAGCGGTGCCCCTCAATATGGTTAGGGGAAATTCCCAGCTGCTTGAGCTGAAATTCCACCTCATCCGCTAGGGCCTTTACTTGGGTGCCGCTGCCGCCGGCAGCTATGACAAAGTAGTCGGCCAGGGTGGTAACCTCCCTGACGCCGATGGCTTGAATATCGATTCCCTTTTTGCTGTCTAAAATTTTGGCCGCTTCTTTCGCAAGCTCCAAGGATGTCATAAAAACGGGTCACTCCTTTTTCATAGCGAGTAAAATTTCATTATATGCTTCAAAGGTGTTGGGATGGATCAGCATTTTCCGCTTGGACAGATCGCACATGCTGAAGGAAAGGCCCTCCAGCATCACCCTTTCTAAGCTTTCCCGGGACGCCCTTCTCAGCTCGTCCACACCAGGATAATCCCGTTCCGCGGAAATAAAATCAGCGATGTAAATCACTTTTTCCAGGGTGGTCATTCCTTTGCGGGCGGTGGTATGGTACCGCACCGCGTTCAAAATATCCTCGTCCTCGATCCCCAGCTCATACTCCATAAAGCAGGCGCCGGAAACGGCGTGCCAAAGCTTTGGCGCTTGTTTTTCAATATCGCTTAATAGGATACCATAACGCTCCATCATTTGCAACTGCTCCGGATAAGGGGTTTCCTTGGTAACGTCGTGAAGAATCCCGGCGATCTTTGCCTTTTGAGGGTCGGCGCCATATCTTTTCGCCAAATCCACCGCGCATTTCGATACGTTCACCGAATGCTGGTAACGGTAATCCCCTAGGCGCTTGCGAATGATTTTTTTGCAGTCCTCAACCGTTATCGCTGATGCTGATATTGACATCGAAAAACCTCCCCCATTTTTATTGATACAGGCGCTGCTCCCGAATATAACCGGCCACCTGTTCGGGCACAAAAAGGTCGATGGATTCTCCCATACGGACCATGCCGCGGATTCCCGTAGAGGAAACAGGCATCAAGGGAATATCTAAAATATAGTATTGGAATAAACTTCCATACTGTAATTTTAACCTATTTGCGTGGTTTTGTAAAATAAAAATATCAGATTTTTCTCTGGGGGCCGCGCAGATCGTGGCAAGCTCAAAGATTTTTTCCGGCCGCCGCCAATCCTGAATGGTGAGGAACATATCCGCTCCCGTTAAAAAGTAGAATCTGGCTTCAGGATTTTCCCCGCTTAAAAATTCCAAAGTGTCCGAGGTATAGCTGGGGCCGGGCCGCCTGATCTCCAGGTCGGACACCTGAAATACTGGACTGCTCCGCGCCGCCAGCCGGCACATTTCCAGCCGGTCCTCGGTTGAGGCCATATCCGCCGCCCGCTTATGGGGAGGGATTCTGGTGGGGATGATCAGCACCTTGTCAAAATGAAGCGTCTCTGAAAAATCCAAGGCCATTTTTAAATGGGCGTTGTGGATAGGATTAAAGGTTCCCCCTAAAATTCCAATTCGCTGTTCCATAACGCTCCCTTATTTTTTCGGCAGTACAATCACCGGTTTTTTCTCATTTCTTCGGTATAAAATAAACTTTGTGCCGATCACCTGAACCACCTCGGCTCCGATTTGCGAGGCGATCTCCTCCGCCGCTTCCCGGGAGGATAACGGCGAGGTCTCCAGGCACTTGCCCTTGATGATTTCTCGTGCGGTGATGGCGTCATCTGCCTGCTTCAGAATTTCCGGGCTCATGCCGCCCTTGCCCACCATTAAAATAGTATCCAGCGGGTTTCCCAATCCTCTGAGATAGGCCCTTTGCTTGCTTGTTAACATTCCTTAGCTCCTTCCAGCGTTTCTCTCAGCGCCGCTTTTAATTTTCTTAGGGCGGCGCCGCGATGGCTCACAGCGTCCTTTTCCTTCGCCGTCAGCTCGGCGAAGGTTTTTCCGCCCTCTACCACAAACACCGGGTCATAGCCGAACCCGCCCTCTCCAGCCGGCGCGTACGCGATTTTTCCCGGGCACTCTCCCCGCACCATTAGCTCTTTTCCATTTGGGAATAAGCAGCAAATGGCGGAGACAAACCTGGCGGTTCGTTTTTCCTCCGGTACATTCTCTATGTTTTTCAAAAGCTTTTGCACCCTTTCCTCGTCGGTGGCGCCCGGGCCGCCATAACGGGCGGAATACACCCCTGGCTCTCCGTTTAAGGCGTCCACCATCAGGCCGGAATCGTCGGCGATCGAGGCCTTACCGGTCAAGTCCAAGGCCGCCTTTGCCTTAATATAGGCGTTCTCCTCAAAGGTAGTGCCGGTTTCCTCCACATCTCCTAAATCGGCGCCGGCCTGCTTCGCGGTCAGAACCTCGATTCCAAGCTCCTTTAAAATGCGCTCCATTTCATCCCGTTTTTTTAAATTATTGGTCGCCATGACAAACTGCATGGTAAGCCACCTCTTTATTCATTTTATGTTCATGCAAGCAGTCCTTTTTCAGACAGAAGCGTGCAAAGAAAAAATATTTTTGTCCACGTCTCTGCTTGCGCGTTTCTCTTTTTCCGTTTGATTCCGAGCAGCGCACAGCGTTTTCGTTCCGCTCATCCGGGTGAAAATTTTTCATTTTGCTTTTTCAGCGTTCGCGGCGCGTAAAGCCGCTCAATATTATTTTCTCCGGTTTCCTGCTTCAGACTTGCTCCGGCTCGAACAGAGCGTTGGCGAAATCCTCCGGGTCGAAGGGCTGAAGATCGTCGATCTGCTCCCCTACGCCGATAAACTTTACCGGAACATTCAAATCCTCCTTGATGGCGATGACCACGCCGCCCCGGGCGGTGCCGTCCAGCTTGGTAAGCACAATGCCCGTGATCCCGCAGGAATTTTTAAACTCCCGGGCTTGGTTCACGGCGTTCTGGCCGGTGGTGGCGTCCAGCACCAGCAGGATTTCTTTTTCCGCTTCCGGCAGTTCCCGTTCTATAATCCGGCCGATTTTACTCAGTTCATCCATCAAGTTCTTCTTATTGTGAAGCCGTCCCGCGGTATCGCAGATAATCACATCCGCGTTCCGGGATTTCGCCGCCGAAATCGCGTCGAACACCACCGCGGCTGGGTCGGAGCCTTCGCCTTGTTTTACCAGGTCGGCGCCGGAACGGTCCGCCCAGACCGCCAGCTGGTCGATAGCTGCCGCCCGGAACGTATCCGCCGCCGCGATCACGACCTTTTTCCCTTCCCGGGTCAGACGGGCGGAAATTTTACCGATGGTGGTGGTTTTTCCTACGCCGTTGACCCCGATCACCAGAATAATGGAAGGCTTGGTTGCCAAATGGAGGCTGGTATCTCCTTCCAGCATTTCCCTTACCACGTTACGAAGCATTCCCATGATCTGGTTAGGGTCTTTTACGCCGTCGCGCTTTACTCTGGCTTTCAGTTCCTCACAAATGCGCTGAGCCGTATTGATACCCACGTCTCCCATCACCAAAAGCTCCTCCAGCTCTTCGAACAGGTCGTCGTCAATTTTCGTAAAGGATTTCAGCATAGAGTCAATCTGCCCCACTACGCTGTCCCTTGTCTTTTTTAAGCCTTCTTTGATTTTACTGAATAATCCCAACAGGACTTCCTCCTTTTGTTACGCTTTCATGCCCAGCTTGGCTTCGATCTCAGACGCCCGCAGCTCAAGAAGCTTCGAAACGCCCTCATCCTGCATGGTAACGCCGTAAAGCACATCGGCTTCCTCCATGGTGCCCCGGCGATGGGTGATGACGATAAACTGGGTATTGTCGTTCATTCTGCGGAGATACGAGGCGAACCGGGTGACATTCACGTCATCCAGTGCGGCCTCGATTTCGTCCAGCACGCAAAACGGCGCCGGGCTGACCTTCATAATGGAGAAGTAGAGACAGATAGCGACCAGGGCCTTTTCGCCGCCGGACAGAAGCTCCAAATGACTGACAATTTTTCCCGGAGGCTGGACATAAATGTCGATGCCGGAATTTAAAATGTCCTCCGGGTCGGAAAGCTTCAGCTGGGCCCCGCCTCCGCCGAACAGCTCCTGAAAAGTAGCGCCGAAATGCTTGTTGATCTCCTCAAACCGGGCAACAAACAAGGAACGCATATTCTGCGTCAGATCCCGGATCAGCTTAAGCAGCTCCTCCCGGGATTTCTCCACGTCTCCTACCTGCTCCTGCATAAAGAGGTACCGTTCGGAAACCTCCTGATATTCCTCGATGGCGGCCACATTGACGGTGCCCAGGCTTTTAATTTTACTTTTCAGCTCATTCAGCCGCTTTTGAGCCTTGCCCGGCTCCTCTATCCGGCCGACGGTTTCCTCCGCCTGTCTCCGGGTCAATTCATATTCTTCCCACAGGCGGCTGATAATTTCATCATATTCCTTTTGGAGATTGGCTTTCCGTTCCTCCAAGCGAGCCAGCTCCCGGCCGGTAAGCTCTCTTTGAGACTGCTTTTCCCGTTCCTCCGCCCGCAGACGGGCGGACTGTTTTTCCAGCTCCAGCCGCTCCTGATTCAGCGCTTCAATGGACTTCTCCACTCCGGCGGCTTGTTCTTTCAGCTTCTGAGCCTGGGTCAGGCACTGGGCAATCTCCTTTTGCAGTTCTCCATTCTTTTGTTTAAGCTCCTGAATCTCCTCCTCCAGCTGGGTAATCCTTCCGGCTTCCCCCTGCCTGCGGCTTTCCATGGAAGCGATCTCAGCCTCTAAAGAGGATTTATCCTTTTCCAGAGATAAGAGTCCCATGCGAAGCTCCTGCATCCTTTGGGAGATTCCTTCCCGCTTTTCGCTGAACTCCGCCTGGCTTCCGGTGATTTGGGAAAGCTTTTCCTCGATTACGGAAATTTCATGTTCCGCTTCCTCCTGGACCTTGCGGGATGCCTCCAAGGCCGCCCTTAATTCTTTCAGCCGTATCTGAGACTGATCCCGTTCATTTTGCAGGTCCTCAACTGCCCTTTGCAGATTTTCCCGCTCCGCCCGGCGGTTCTTCTGTTCCGCCTCCAGACGGATCCGCTCCTCCTGGGCAGAGGACAGCTCTCCCTGGGCGCCTAACAGCGCCGCCTCGTTTTTAGAAACCTCCGCCTGCAGCTGATGATACTCCTCCTGGGCCTTTTTCAGCTTTTCCTGAAGAACGGCCGCTTCCTTTTCATACTTTTCTATTTCGCCTACCCGGCTCAAGAGCCCCGAATTTCTGGCCAGCGAGCCTCCGGTCAGGGAACCGCCGGCGTTAACCACCTGGCCGTCCAGGGTGACGATCCGGAACCGGTAGTGGAACTGTTTGGCAATGGCCACAGCGTCGTCCAGGCTTTCCGCCACCGCTACCCTGCCCAGCAAGGAATCGATGACGCCCTGATACTGAGTGTCAAACCGGCAAAGCCGGCTCGCAACGCCCACAAAGCCCATACAGTCCTCCAGGCCCGGCTCCTTCAGCACGTTTCCTTTAATAGTGGACAAGGGCAGAAAGGTAGCCCGTCCGCTGTCCCGCTGCTTTAAAAGCTGGATAGCCCTTTTCGCATCCTGCTCGGTGCTCACCACCAAATTCTGCATAGCGCCGCCTAATGCAGTTTCGATGGCCACAGCGTATTCGCTGGAAACCTGGAACAGGCGGGACACCGGTCCATGGACACCGGATAAGGCTCCCCTCTGGGATTCCTTCATGACCGTTTTTACGCTTTTTTGAAAGCCCTCCAGGTTTCTCTCCAGCTCTCTCAGCAAATTCGCCCGTCGAAGCTTTTCCTGTGCATCTAAGGAAAGCTGGTCGGCAAGCTTTTTGCTGTCCGCTAATTTCCCCCGCCTGGAATCCAAGCGGAGCTCATAGCCCTTGACTGTGTTGGCAAGGCCGCCGATCCGGTCATTGGTATCGTCCAGCATTTGCTGGTAATCCTTGAGCGCTTCATTGGTCTGATGCAGGCTGCTGAGCCGCTGGGCAATATCCGCCTGCACCTTGGCAAGGCGGACTTCAATCTCACTGATGGAGGAGGCCGCCGTGACCCCGGTCAGCTTGGCCTCTCCGGCCTTTTCCGTCAGCGAAGCGATTTCCCCGCTGAGGGCCTCTCCCTCTGTCAAGTATTTTCCCGCTTCCTCCTGCAAGGATAACAGCTCCTGCTCACAGGCAGCCAAGGCATTTTGATCTTCCGCCTCCCGGCTCTTTTTTTCTAAAATCAGCGCCCGGCGCTTCTCAATTTCCGCGTCGATGGAATCCGCCGAGGAACTGGCCTCCTGAATCTGAGCCTCCACTCTGGAGATCAATTCCTCGTTATGGGAAATATCGCTGTTCAGCAGGCTGGCTTCGTGCTCCTTTTCCCCAGAAATCTCCTGAAGGCTTTGGATTTCCCGCCGGCGCTCATCCACTTTAGCAGCGTGGGAGTTCATCTCTAAAAAGATCGTTTCCTCCCGGGCCTGAATCTCCTGAATCTGATTCGCAACCTCCTCATCCTGATTTCTGGCCACCAGGATTTTATCCTCCTGCTCCCGCAGGACTTTTCCCGATTTTTCCAGGGTATTCAGCCACAGGCCGATCTCCAAAACCCGCTTTTCGTCTGCGTAGGCCAAATAATCCTTGGCCTTTTTCGCCTGCTCCTCCAAGGGGCCTACCCGGGTTTCCAGCTCGGACAGGATATCTCTCAGCCTGAGCAGGTTTTCCTCAGTCTGATTCAGCCTTTTCTCCGCTTCCCCCTTGCGGTAGCGGTACCTGGAGATTCCAGCGGCCTCCTCGAAGATTTCCCTCCGGTCCTCAGAACGGGAGGCCACGATGCTGTCGATTTTGCCTTGACCGATAATCGAATAGCCATCCCGTCCCAAGCCGGTGTCCATAAACAGCTCATGAATATCCTTCAGCCGTACAACCGCTTTGTTAATCAAATACTCGCTGTCTCCGGAACGGTAGTACCGGCGGGTGATGGCCACCTCATCCTCCCCAAAGGGAAGCCTTCTGTCCCTATTGTCGATGGTAAGGGTCACCTGGGCGTAACCCTGGGATTTTCTCGCTGGAGTGCCGTTGAAAATAACATCTTCCATTCTGGAGCAGCGCAGGGTTTTGCAGGACTGCTCTCCCAAAACCCAGCGGATGGCGTCGCTGATATTGCTCTTTCCGCTGCCGTTAGGTCCTACCACGGCGGTGATTTCCGGTCCAAAGGAAAGCTTAGTCTGATCCGGAAAGGTTTTAAAGCCTTGCAGCTTTAGTGATTTTAATAGCACGATCTCACCTGCACTTAACTTGTATTTCTCCCGAAGGAATCGACGGATCCGGCACCGCCCGGGCGTCGATCCCCTGTTCCTTCAGTTTCTGTATGTTTTCCCGCTTTTGTCCCACAATCTGGGAAAGCTCCCTTGGGTTACCCAAAATTTCAATGGCAGACGGCTTCTTTCCCATAGCGCAAACGCGGGCTAAAATGTCCTTATAAAACAAATAGGACTGGCATTTTTCCCGGAACGCCGGGTGATAAGCTCCAGCTAATAGGTTCCGCTTCAGCTCTAAGGCGTCGTGAAGCCCCAGGCGGATTACATCGATTTTATTCTGCCGGAACAAGCGCAGCAATCCGGCGCATAAGGGAATAGACTGTTCCACGTCAGGCGGGCTGTAAAGGCCGGCCTCATAGTATTCCCCCAGCTTGGTACCCTTCAGCACCACAGTAGGATAAATTCTGACGCAATCAGGCTTGCATAAGACTAATTTTTTTCCGGTTTGCCAATCGGATTCCGGAGAACTGCCATAAAGGCCCGTCATCATCTGAAGCCCTAACGAAAATCCATATTCCCGAATCATCCGGGAGGCGTTGACCACGTCTTGGGCGGTATGTCCCCGCTGGTTGAGAACCAGCACCCTGTCGTCCATGCTCTGGGCGCCCAGTTCGATACTTTTCACTCCATACTGTTTCAGCCGCTCTAAAGCCGTAGGGTCGATAGCATCCGGCCTGGTGGAAATCCGAATACCGGAAAAATCCCCTCGCTTTACGAAGGGGTAGGCGGCTTTCAAAAGCGACTCCTGATAGGCCGGAGGCACCGCGGTAAAGCTGCCGCCGAAAAAAGCGATTTCAGACGCTTTTTTCTTTCCCCTCAGCGCCTGCCGCGCATCCTCTAGAACAGCGGCGACCTCGCCAGGCTCAACCCGCCTACTCACACCGGTGATGCTTTTCTGATCGCAGAAGCTGCACTGATGAGGGCAGCCCACATGGGGAATAAAAAACGCCACATTGCTGTGTTTAATAGCCCATCAGCTCCAATGCTTCCCTAGCAGCCTGTTGTTCAGCTTCTTTTTTGCTTTTGCCGCCGCCTTTTCCGATGACGTTGCTGTTTAAATGAACCTCAACAACAAAATGCTTATTATGATCCGGACCGCTTTCCCCCACCAGCACATAGTTAAGCTTTTCCTCCGGATTTTGCTGGACGATCTCCTGCAAAGCCGTTTTATAATCCTTAAAGGCCTTGGGCTTGGGATTTTCCATTTCCGGGATGGTAAAGCGCAAGACGAACTCCCTGGCCTTTTCCATGCCGCCGTCTAAATAAATCGCCGCCAGCACCGCCTCAAAGGCATCGGCCAAAATAGAGGACCGCTCCGCTCCGCCGGAATTTTGCTCGCCCCGGCTGAGCCGGAGGAAGCTCCCGATTTCCAGAACTCTGGAAAAGCGCTGGAGGGATTTCTCGCACACCAGGGAAGCCCGCATTTTAGTCAACTCGCCTTCCGGCAGATGGGGGCAGTTGCGGAAAATATAATCGGACACCACGATACTTAAAACCGCGTCCCCCAGAAATTCCAACCGCTCGTTGCTGCGGGTGCCATTATGAGCCTCGTTGGCATAGGAGGAGTGGGTCAGGGCGGTTTTCAACAGCTTCGGATTCTGAAAGGCGTAACCTAAATTCTCTTCCAGCCGCCGGAAGTCCCAGCCCGATACTTTTGTGTTTTCCTGCTTACTCATTGCTATCCATTCCCTTCAGCGATTGCAGCGACTCGTTAATCTCCTCCACCACGCCGCCCTTTACATAAGCTGCCGTTAAACGGAGGGCGTTTTTAAAGGTTTTCGCTTTCGCGCTGCCATGGGCTTTAAATACCGGCTTGGCTATGCCCATAATCGGCGCGCCGCCGTATTCGTTATAATCCATAGCCTTTTTTAGCTCCTTCATGTCGCTGTAAATCATGCCCGCCGCGATTTTCGTCTTTAGATTCTTGGTCAAAATACCCTTGATTTTGTTCATCAGCGTCATGGCCACGCCTTCATAAAGCTTCAAAATCACGTTGCCGGTAAATCCATCGCATACCACCACGTCCGCCGCGTCCTCAGGAATATCTCGGGCTTCGATGTTCCCGATAAAATTCACGCCGGTCTGCTTTAAAAGCTGAAACGCCTGGTGCTGCAGTTCTCCGCCCTTATGATCCTCGGTGCCTATGTTGGCAAGACCGACCCGGGGATTTTTTACCCCCATGACCTTTT
>OHEC01001166.1_pt1 | contig 11168 bp, 13 predicted proteins | sample 1567141 | NCBI WGS metagenome assembly OHEC01 (sample SAMEA3879567, study PRJEB24766) | human gut metagenome | biome: human-associated habitat; feature: feces | place: USA | collected 1985/1987 | reverse complement strand
CTCTATTTGCATTTTATATACGATGGTGCTGGTAATGCTGTCTACCACCGTTTGTCTCTACCTTGGAACAGAGGATACCCTGCGGACTCGGTACCCAAGGAATATTACCATAAAATCTATGGTCAGCGATTTAGAAACCTTGAATTCTGAAAAGCCGCAGGCGATAACAAAACTTTCGGAACAGGCGGTAACGGATAATAACCAGGAAATGAAGAATATTTTAAATTACCGAGCCGCTTCCGCCTCTGGCTTTTTCGATCATGGAACCATAAGAATAGGGGAAGAGAGGTTTTATGATTCTCAGTTGGATGTGTCCGAAATGTGGTCTTTTTATGTAGTTCCTATCGAAGACTATAACCGGATGACCCAAAGCAATGAGGAGTTAAAGCCGGGGGAGGCAATCATATATACCACAAGGCCCGACGCGGTTTCCGATACCATCGCTATTGAAAACGCCGGCCCTCTGACGGTCAAAAAATCAATTTCGGATTTTGCGGATTATGATATTTACCCTGACTCGACCTATCCAACACTGTATGTTTTTGTATCGGAATATGAGGAATATCTAAAACCGCTTCTTCAGGTTACCACGGAAAATGAGCCTTCTCCTGTTGGATTGAATTGGTACTATGGCTTCGATATGGATTGTGATGATGAGACGCAAATAAAAATTGATAAGGAAATTCAGAAAAAAATATCTCAGCTTCCTCGTGAGGATACGGAAAACTATTTTGAACTCTGGTCTCAAAGCGTTGCCGCGAATCGCTCTGAGTTTTATATCAACAACGGCGGCCTGTTTTTCCTTGCTCTCGTTTTGGGCGTGGTATTTCTGTTTGCCGCTGTGCTGATTGTGTATTATAAGCAAATTTCAGAGGGTTACGAGGACCAGTCCCGGTTTGAAATTATGCAGAAGGTAGGTATGACCAAGAAAGAAATCAGAAAGAGTATCAATTCCCAAGTTTTAACAGTGTTCTTTTTGCCGATCATTACCGCAGGCGTCCATTTGGCATTTGCGTTTCCTATGATTTCAAAACTGTTAGTGCTGTTCGGCCTTACCAATACAAAATTGTTGATTTGGGTTACGATGGCTTGCTTTCTGATTTTCGCTTTATTTTATATTTTGGTCTATCGGATTACCTCAAGAGCCTATTATTCTATCGTAAGCGGCGCCAAAGAAGAAAATATATAAGCTTTACTAAAAAAGCAACCGGCCTTTAAAGGCTGGTTGCTTTTTTATAAATCCACTTTTTCAAACCTTTTGGCCGCAATATGATACGCTAAAAACACACCGCAGGCATAAAAAAGAATACCGAAAGCTAAAATGGGAAGCTGCCGGATAAGATTTTCCGGCGCGGTACTGTCAAGCCAGGTGAGCTGAGGGACATAAATGATTCCCTCCACGACCGTCATCAGCAAAACGACTGGAATCATTGCCGCAAGAAAAGATTTTCCGGCTTTGTAACCCGATTTGTAATAAGCAGGGAAGAAAACCAAGTCAAATACCGCGAAAATCACCAAACCAAAACCATACCAGCCCACAGTAGCATCCATACCCACAGGATTGTTGGGGACATTGAAAGCAATCTTCAAAACAGCGAAGGGAATAGAGATCACCAGCTGCCCTAGCTGCACTGATATAATTAACAGGCATTTCGCCTTTACGGTTTCCTGCTTTTTTACCGGCAAAACAGCCGTAAACCAGGCGTCGTTATTCTCTCTGGCAAACATAAAAGTAATGAATGGCGCAAGACAGCCAAACATAAAAATTACGGAATAAGGGTAAGCCGGAACAATCACCAGGCACCCCAGCAGGGTAAAAATGATAAGAGATGGGTGGGCCGCCAGCATAAATTCCTTATAAAGCAGTTTCATCAAAGTGAGTCCTTTCCGTCCGCAGCATGATTTCTTCTAAAGTAAGGGGAATTTTATCTTCAGGTGTTCTCAAATGTTCAAAAGAACGCAGAAAGGTTTCTTTATCCGCACTTTTCAGTACGTTCCCGTTTTGGATATAGGTAATATCATCAGCACAGCGGTCTAAATCTGAAGTGATATGTGTTGAAAATAAAATTCCACGTTTTCCGTCCGCTACAATTCTTTTAAAAATATGCAAAAGCTCATCCCGGGAAACCGGGTCTAATCCGCTGGTTGGTTCATCCAGAATTAACAGCTTGGCGTGGTGGGAAAGGGCCAACGCCAGAAGATATTTTACTTTCATACCATTAGAGAGTTCTTTGAATTTTTTTTGCTCATCCAATGCAAATTGCCTGAGGTAATCCAGGTATTTTTCCTGATCCCAATCCCGATAAAATTTTCGGGTGACAGCGGTGATGGTGGAAAGTTTTTTCAGGGGGTAAAAATCAATTCCGCCAAATACGACTCCGATTTCTTGTTTACATTCCTTTTCATGCTGGTAAAAATCTTTTCCAAACATATTCACATCGCCGGAATCCGGATGAACCATATTAAGAATCGCTTTTAGCGTGGTACTTTTCCCAGCGCCGTTTTTTCCAATCATGCCCATGATACGCCCGGCAAACAGGGAAAAGGAAACTTGGTGCAAAGTAAAGCCAGGATAGGCTTTGCACAACTGATTGACAGAAAGAAAATTATTCATAGGCCATTATCCTCATCCTCTTTATCGGTTTCATCCTGCTGGACGGCTTTTTGAAGAAATTCCATAGTTTTTAAAAAGGAATCTCCATGTACAAGAGCGATTCCTGCCCGTTCCGGGTCTTCATCCCCCAGCACTACCAGAAGATCGCCAGACTTAATCTGAAAAATATCCCGCGCTTTTTTAGGAAGGACAATCTGTCCGCGTTCACCAACCTTTACCGTCCCAAAAATATGCTTCCCTTTGGGAGGAATTGGGATAGTCTTTTGGGATTGATCATAATGAATCAGATCATCCACAGAGACACCATACAGCTCCGCCAAAGCGTCGCAGTTTACAATATCAGGAACCGTGTCTCCGGCTTCCCATTTTGCTACCGCCTGCCGGGAAACACCAATTTTTTCCGCCACATCCTCCTGGGAATATTTATGAAGCCGCCGAAGAACCGTTAAATTCCGAGAAATATAGATATTCTGATTTTTCATACATTTCGCACCTCTTAATCCTTATTATACCGTTTTATAAGCTGAATTCCACCAACTAACCATAACATAACCTGTTATTTTCTGTTACAACCCTTTGAAAAGGTTGCATAAGTAAAAGAAATAAAACCTTATATAAGTCGCTAGGCGTCAGGAGTTTTTCTTTTAAAATTTATTCTGACTTACGATTTTGGATATCATCAGGCAATAATAGTAGGGTACTAGACACTAAATTTGCAATTTACGGCCTAATTTGGTATAATTTCTGTAATATTATGCCAATCGAATTTTCGGTGATGCATTAGCAACAAGGGGTCTAAAAGAAAGGATGTTTTGATTTTATGAAGGCCAGAAAAATAAACGGGCTTCTCTGCCTGTTAGTGGTCCTGCTTGCGGTATTCTCTGGGTGCAGCTCTCAGCAAAATTTTTGATGCAGTTAAAAACGCTTATGGCGATACCTATCTTCCAGACAGCGAAATTCCTGAAGAACTTTTAAACACAGAATTTCCTTTAGATTCCAGTTTGGTGGAGGAAATCAAAGGAGAGATGCCTATGGTCAGCTTCCATCCTGACCGTGTGGTAGTGGTAAAAACGAAAGAGGGCAAAGGGGAAGATGTAGAAAAGGCCCTGAATGAAATTAAAGAGAATATAATCGAAAATTCTCTGCAGTACCCAGCAAATCTGGCTAAGGTAAAATCCTCTCAGGTAGTCCGCCATGGGGATTATGTGGTATTCCTTTTAGTGGGTGGCATCAACGATAACATAGATGCTTCCGAGGAAGACGCTCTCAAATTCGCCCAGGATGAAACAGCTAAGGCAGTGGCGGCGGTTAATAAATTATTTGAATCTTAACAACTAACCATTCAATCAAAATGAAAGCGGGAACGGCTTATCTGCTGCTCCCGCTTTTTTAAGAAATAAAAAGCGGGGTGGAAAATCGATGGTCTTTAGCAGTTTGATTTTTTTAGTTTATTTTCTTCCCCTCATCTTAACGCTTTATTTTGTAGCGCCGCGCAAAATAAAAAACGGGGTTCTTTTTCTTGCTAGCTTGGTGTTTTACGCATGGGGAGAGCCTGTATATGTGGTGCTGATGCTTTTCTCCACTTTGGTTGACTATGTCCATGGGCGGCTGATTAACCGGTTCTGGAGAACCCGTAAGGCAAAATTAGCGCTGCTTTCTTCCGTCGTGATAAATTTAGGATTACTGGGCTTTTTCAAATATTCAGATTTTGTAATCCAAACCGTCAATCAAATATTCCGCGTGCAAATTCCATTATTAAATTTACCGCTTCCTATCGGTATTTCTTTCTACACGTTCCAAACCATGTCGTATACCATTGACGTTTACCGCGGCATTACCAAACCGCAAAAGAATATCATTACCTTTGGAACCTATGTAGCGTTATTCCCTCAATTGATCGCCGGACCCATTGTAAGGTATTCCACTATCGCCGATGAATTAGATGGTCGCAAAAAAAACCTGGATTCTTTCGGCGAGGGAATGCAGCGCTTCGTATTGGGACTGGGGAAAAAGGTACTGCTGGCCAATAATATCGGCTTGGTCTGGTCAGAGCTATCATCCCAGAGCGAACTCAGCGTATTGGGGGCTTGGCTGGGAATTTTAGCGTTTGGTTTCCAAATTTATTTTGATTTTTCCGGTTATTCCGACATGGCAATCGGTCTGGGGAAAATATTTGGCTTTCATTTCCCGGAAAATTTCAATTACCCCTACATTTCAAAAAGCGTTACTGAATTTTGGCGCAGGTGGCATATCTCCCTTGGCGCCTGGTTCCGGGAGTATGTATATATCCCTTTGGGTGGGAACCGCAAGGGCCTTAAGCGTCAGCTTTTTAATATTTTTATCGTATGGCTTTGCACTGGTATTTGGCACGGAGCAAGCTGGAATTTTGCCGTTTGGGGTATTTACTACTGTATTCTTCTGATTTTAGAAAAAACATTCCTACTGAAACTGCTGAAAAAGCTGCCGCATATCATCCAGCGCTTTTACACCTTCCTGGCGGTATTAGTTGGGTGGGTGATCTTTGCCTTCGACTCTTTGCCGGAGGGCCTTCGATATCTAACTGTAATGTTTGGAGCGGGCGGCGCGCCAGCTTCCGATCAAAGAGCTGTTTATTTGCTTCTGGGAAACTTAATTCTATTTGTAATTCTGATACTGGCCTCTACGCCAAAGCCTTCACAATGGATTTCAAAACTTCTCAGCAAAACCAAAGAGCCTGCGGCAGGTGTTTTGTCCCTGCTGTTTCTAGCAAGCGTCACTGTTTTATGCTTTGCATACCTAGTAGACAGCAGCTATAATCCGTTTTTATACTTTCGTTTTTAGGGGGTGCCAAATGAAAAAAAAGATTACCGCCATCGGCTTAGCGGCGTTATTTATGGGATTATCGATCGGGAATTTGTGCGTCCCTGATAAGGCTTATTCTGAACGGGAACGACGGTATTTAGACCAAGCCCCGTCTTTATCCTGGAAAAAGTTGTTTTCCGGGGCTTTCACACAGGAATTTGAAAGCTATTCCACAGATCAGTTCCTTTTTAGGGATCAGTGGGTGATGATGAAAATAACTGCGGAACAAGCAAGACAAAGAAAAGATTCCAATGGGGTTTATTTCGGTCAGGATGGTTATTTAATCGAACAATTTGATCAGTATGATAAAAATCAGTTTTTAAAAAATTTACAGTCCGTAAGCAGGTTTTCCCAGGCTGTTTTAGAAAAAACAGGGATCCCCACCGATTTTTTATTGATCCCCAATGCGTCTGGAGTTCTCACCGATAAGCTTCCGTTTTCCGCACCCGAAATAGATGAAGCTGCTCTTTTCGCTCAGGCGCACCGTCAGGTCAGCGGCTTTTACAACGTGTGCGATGCTTTAAAATCCCACAATCAAGAGGATATTTACTATCGCACCGATCATCATTGGACTTCATTAGGGGCTTATTATGCTTATCAGGAGTGGCGCAGGCAAAAAGGGGAAGAGGGGTACGCTCTTTCTTTTTATCAAACCGAATGCCTTACAGAACAATTTTACGGAACTACCTATTCCAAAGCTGGGACCTTCGCCACACATCCTGATTCTATTTTCGCGATGATTCCAGAAAAGGGAGGAGATATCCAAGTAGAATATCAGTTTGGCAATAAGAAAACTGATAGCTTTTATGAGAGAGTACATCTGTCAACGGCAGACCCATATAGCGTGTTTCTAGATGGAAACCAGCCTATTACAAAAATCACGACTCAGCAAAAAAATGGAAAACGGCTGATGCTGATCAAAGACTCATTCGCGAACACCTTTGCCCAATTCCTTTTAAACGACTATGAGGAGATTTATCTAATCGATTTACGATCTTTTCAAACAGCGGTAATTCCTTATTTAGAAGAATATAAAATCACGGATATTTTAATTTTATACCATCTGAAAGGCTTCTGTGAGGAAAAGGGTCTTTTTTCTTTGGAAAAAGAATAATTTGACCTGAAATAGTTCTTGACTTTTAGGCATGAAAAAAATATTATATGACTATATAAATAAATTAGTCATATGGTTGTGATGCGTCAATGGCAGTGGGTTTCACCCCAGAGGAAAAAGAAAGAATTTTGATTTTATTAAAGCAAGAGGCTAAAATCTGTGTTTCTTCCATAGGAATGCGCAAGACGACGGTGGACAGGTTAGCGCAGGCTGCCGGAATTTCCAAGGGTGCTTTTTATAAGTTTTTCGAAAGCAAGGAATTGCTGTTCCTGGAAGTATTGGAGGACTGGCATAAAGAAATTTACGATACCGCCCTATCGGTCATTCAAAGGCTTCAAGGGCTTCCCCAGGCGGAGCGGGCGGCTCAGGGCTTGCTTGCTGCCTTTCGTATTATCGTTTCTCACTCCTTGACAGAATTTCTGGTTGCTGATACGCCCTTCTTACTTAGAAAAATCCCTAAAGAAATAGTTCTAAAGCGTTATCACAGCGACGCAGTGCATTTAAGGTATATTATTAGTGTTTCCGGCCTGCGGCTTAAAACCTCTGAGGAATTGGCGGTTACCGTTATAGTAACTTTAATGCAGGCGTTAAAAGGGCGCGAAGCTGACGACGACTTGTTTTGGCAGTCCTATGAGTTGATTGTCCGCGGTGCCTGCAGCCGTCTTTTTTAAAAAGTTGGGTTTGACAAACTTCGTTGAAAAAGGAAAATCCTTATGGTATCATAAATACACCTTGTAAACAGGAGGCGATCAGATTTGGAAATTCATGAGTCTGGTGAAAACTATTTAGAAACAATTCTTATGCTAAAACAAAAAATCGGACAAGTGCGTGCCATTGATATTGTTCGGTATTTGAATTTTTCTAAGCCGACCGTTAGCGTGGCGATGAAGCGTTTCAAAGAAGACGGCTATATTCAAGTGGATAAAGAAGGCTATATCATCTTAACGGAAAAGGGGATAGCAATTGCTGAAAGGATCTATGAACGGCATGTGGTAATTGCAAAAGTGCTGATGGTCCTGGGGGTAGACGAAGATACCGCTTATGAAGATTCCTGCCGGATTGAACATGATATCAGCGACAAAACCTTCCAGTGTATTAAACAATATTATCTTCAGTCAGAAGCTGTCAAAGATAACTAAAATCTTAGATATGAATAAGATTTTGAAAAACTATTGACAGGAGGGAAACCTCCTGTTATACTTATTCTTGTGGTTAGTTATCGCTAACCAAAGAAAAATGAATAGCTTTTTTATTTTGCAATATAGTTAGTTTTTACTAATTATAGATTTCAAAGGAGGAAGCTTATGCTGGAGGAATCTTTGGTACGGCACTGTTCGCCGACCTTGGCGGGATTGAAATCAGGAAGCTTGTTTAACTATTCTTATCAATCCTTGGATTCTCTTCTTAAGCAGATCAACTATTGGAATACGCTTTGCGGGCACAAGGGACTTCGGTTGGCGTTGCTAGATGCCGATCACAGAAAATCTCTTATTTACGTTTACCGGCCGGAAAACCTGAAGAGAGATTGGTCTTGTCCAAGAATTTCAGCATTTCTAAACTCCACGGGGTATGACCCTAAAAATCCAGAGGGCTCCATTGCGTATTTATCCTATCGAATTCGGAAGGAAAAGGACTTTCCCCATGAAATCGGCTTATTTTTAAGCTATCCTTTCGAAGACGTTATTGGATTTATTAAAAACAGGGGACAAAATTGTAAATATTGCGGCTGCTGGAAAGTTTACTGTGACGAGGCGGCGTGTAAGAAGCTTTTTCAAAAATATAAAAAATGTACTGCGATCTATTGCGATTGTTTTTTACGCGGAACTTCTATCTTGAAATTGACAGTGGCGGCTTAAATCAATAGGAAAGGGTGTCTTTATGAGCAAAATTGCCGTTGTATATTGGAGCGGAACAGGAAATACCGAGGCTATGGCTAACGCTGTTTTAGAGGGAGCCAAAGCTGCCGGGGCAGATGTCTCATTATATACTGCATCTGATTTTTCTTTGGAGGATTTTAAAAATGTCGAGGCCATCGCTTTTGGTTGTCCCTCTATGGGGGTTGAGGAATTAGAAGAATCTGAATTTCAGCCTATGTTTTCTTCTATAGAGGGAGAGTTAAAGGATAAAAAAATCGCTCTATTCGGTTCTTATGGCTGGGGAGACGGCGAATGGATGAGAAATTGGGAAGGTAACTGTCGGGATTCCGGCGCCAATTTGGTCTGTGATTTTGTAATCGCCAATGAAGCCCCTGACGATGAAGCGATCAAAGCCTGCAATGCCCTGGGCGCTGCTTTGGCAAGCGCCTGACCTATTAAATTTGCTTACAAGTATTCGCATACAAATTTTCATTTTCTTGTCACTGCAGAAATCCCGCCTGGACGTCCAGGCGGGATTTCTGCTTTCTAAAAGGACGATAGGAAAACAAGCCGTCCTCTTTTCATTGACGAACCTCAGGGAAGCGTTTATAATAATACTATTGTGCGATTGATTATATTTGAGGTGTATTTATGTATGAATTAAAGCGAAAAGAGGGCAGCGCTAGACGCGGCTCCTTTTCGACGGTGCATGGAACCGTGCAAACTCCGGCATTCATGAATGTGGCTACCTGCGGCGCGATTCGCGGCGCGGTATCCGCTTTGGATTTAAAGGAATTAAAATGCCAGGTCCAGTTGTGCAACACGTACCATCTACATCTCCGCCCCGGAGATAAGGTGGTCAAAGAACTGGGCGGTATCCGGGAATTTACCCGGTGGCCTGGCCCTGTGTTGACTGACAGCGGCGGATTTCAGGTATTCTCTCTGGCTTCTTTGCGAAACATCAAGGAGGAGGGCGTTACCTTTGCTTCGCATATCGACGGCAGAAAAATATTCATGGGCCCGGAAGAAAGCATGCGCATTCAGTCCAATTTGGCCTCGACCATCGCGATGGCCTTTGACGAATGTATTGAAAATCCGGCGGAGTACGACTATGTAAAAAAATCAGTCGCCAGGACTACTAGGTGGCTCCACCGTTGCCAGCGGGAAATGAAAAAACTGAACAGCCGGGAAGGAACGCTGAACCCCCATCAAATGCTTTTTGGGATTAACCAGGGAAGTACGTATGAAGATCTGCGCATTGAGCATATGAAGCAAATCAGGGAACTGGATTTAGACGGCTATGCCATCGGAGGTTTAGCGGTAGGGGAGTCCGCCCAAGAGATGTATCGTATTATCGAGGCGGTAGAGCCCTATATGCCGGCGGATAAGCCTCGTTATCTGATGGGCGTGGGAACTCCAGTGAACATTTTGGAGGCTGTATTCCGGGGTATAGACCTTTTCGACTGCGTAATGCCAAGCCGTAACGCCCGGCATGGCCACTTGTTTACTTGGGAAGGTATTCGAAACCTGAATAACGCGAAATATATTTTAGACGACAGTCCTATTGATAAAACGTGCGATTGCCCGGTTTGCCAGAATTTTTCCAGAGCATATCTTCACCACCTGCTGAAAGCCAACGAGATGCTAGGAATGCGTTTAGCGGTGATGCACAATCTTTATTTCTACAATACCCTGTTGGAAAAAATCCGGTTTGCCATGGATCAGGGAGACTTTGAGGGTTTTTACCGGCAATATCGTGAGAGTTTGGCGTTAAGAATCTGAAAATATGCTTGCGCCTAAGACATTTTATTGATATAATCAAACTATTAATCGTGGAGGTGCTTTTTTATAATGTTAAATTTTAGTCCTGTTGTGAAGAGCTTTGCGTTGGAAGAGGCGGCGGCCAACAATGGCGGCGGTACCATGAGCATTATTCTGATGGTGCTCGTTTATGCCCTCGTGATCGGCGCTTTGTGGTTCTTCATGATGCGTCCTCAGTCCAAAAAGAGAAAAAAAGAAGAGAAAATGAGAAAAAACCTGCAGATCGGTGACGATATCACCACAATTGGCGGTATCACCGGCAGGGTAATCAGTATTAAAGAGGAAACCGACTCTCTGGTCATCGAGACCGGTGTGGACCGCAGCAAAATTCGCATTAAGAGATGGGCTGTCGCCAGCTGCGATACCATTCATGATGATGTGGAATAATGATGGCATATCCTTTTATCTTCCTGAATAATAATAGTCTAACAGGACGATTATTATCTAGGGGGTAGAAGCATTTGAAATATGACAAGTCTTCTCGTGCGGAAAATCCTATGATGGATGCTTTGAAAGCGATTATACTGGGTGCCAGCTTCGGCGCGGTATTTTGTATGATCGGACTGATTGCCTGCGCCCTTATTTTTATGGGCGCAAAATCCATCCCTTATCAGATGATTCAGCAGATCATACTGGTAATCTGTGGGCTAGGCGCGCTGATCAGCGGTTATCTTTGCGTCCGGATTTTAAGGAAAAACGGGCTGTTGTTCGGATTTTTGGCGGCTTTGTTGCTTTTTTTGCTGATGCTGCTTGTCAGCGCCGTAGCGATTCAGGAACCGTTTACACAGCAATCCTTATTGCGGGGGCTCCTGATGGTGATCGCGGGCGCTATCGGCGGAGTGATCGGTGTGAACAAAAAGTCTAAAAGAAGATAATTGTTATTTTTTGTTTTTTGGATGTTGTTTTTGTTCTGAAACCTTGC
>OHEC01001165.1_pt1 | contig 11176 bp, 6 predicted proteins | sample 1567141 | NCBI WGS metagenome assembly OHEC01 (sample SAMEA3879567, study PRJEB24766) | human gut metagenome | biome: human-associated habitat; feature: feces | place: USA | collected 1985/1987 | reverse complement strand
GTGGCGACGTGATGTCGGTTCCCCTTTTGTTTTGCCCTTATCCTTGCTTTATAAGCCTTTGGCCTTGGCTTCATTCCACAGTTGATCCATTTCCTCCAATGTCATATCTTTCAAGGAACGACCTTCTTGGATCGTGTGTTCCTCCAGATAATTAAAACGGCGGATAAACTTCTGGTTCGTGCGTTCCAATGCGTTGTCCGGATTTATCTTGTATAGGCGGGCAGCGTTGATCAAGCTAAAGAAGAGATCTCCGAACTCAGCTTCCATCTTATCTGCGTCCATCCTGTCTATCTCGGTTTTCAACTCATTAAATTCCTCCTGTACCTTATCCCATACTTGATCCCGTTGTTCCCAGTCGAAACCTACGTTACGGGCCTTATCTTGGATACGATGCGCTTTTACTACGGATGGGAGGGAGGCGGGGACACCTTCCAGCACGGTTTTGTTACCCCCCTTTTCTTTCAATTTAAGCTGCTCCCAGCTTTGCTCTACCTTTTGAGCGGTATCGGCGGAGGTATCTCCGAATACGTGTGGATGGCGGTAAATCAGTTTCTGGCAAAGGCTGTCGCAAACATCCTTGATATCGAAAACTTCTTTTTCCTCGCCGATCTTGGAATAAAAGACGATGTGCAATAACAGGTCTCCTAATTCTTTTTTTATGTTTGTGTTATCCTCACGCATCAAGGCCTCGCATAGTTCATAGGTTTCCTCGATCGTATTCGTGCGGAGGCTCTCGTTTGTCTGTTTACGATCCCAAGGGCATTTTACCCGTAATTCATCCAGAATGTCGAGTAATTGCCCGAAGGCTTCCATCTTCTCTTCTCTAGTTGCCATATTATTTACTTATTCTATAATGATTGTAAAAGAAAGAGGGCAGGGTAGAACCCGGCCCTCTGTTTGTTTTATTGTTGTTCTTTCTTGAATTCTTTCAATCCGTTTTGAAGGAACTGGATGTATTTGGAAACATCCTCATTGAATGCGTATGAAGGTCCGAGCGGCTGTCCCTCGTCATTCAATAAGATGTAGAATGGTTGGGCGTTAGAACCGAACTTGCTTCGTTGCAAATAACTCCATTTATCACCGATCGTCTTCAGCTTACGAGTCTTTCCGTTCTCTTGGATCTCGATGGGTTGCGGGAGTTTCGTCTTATCGTCTACCATGAGAGTGATTAGCACGTAATCATTTTCTAGCATTTGCTTCACTTTCGGGTCCGTCCAAACGGAAGCCTCCATCTTACGGCAGTTTACGCAACCGAAACCGGAGAAGTCGATCATGACGGGTTTATTTACCTTCTTGGCATAAGCCATGCCGGACTCATAATCGTCGAACGCGGCGTGTACCTCGTTTTTGTATAGATTGAAATCTTGTGTATACAACGGAGGAGCGAACGCGCTGATTGCCTTTAACGGAGCGCCCCAAAGTCCCGGAACCATGTAAATGGCGAAAGCGAAAGAGATAATCGCCATGAACAGACGAGGAACAGATACATATTTTACTTCGCTATCATGGCTAAACTTGATCTTTCCTAATAAATAAACACCCAATAAGCTGAAGATCACGATCCAAAGTACGATAAAAGCCTCACGGTCTAGTAAACGCCAGCCATACGCTAAATCCGCTACGGAAAGGAACTTCAAAGCCAATGCCAACTCCAAGAAGCCCAATACGACCTTCACGGAATTCAACCATCCGCCGGATTTCGGCATACTTTGCAACATATTCGGGAAGATGGCGAAGACGCTGAACGGGATGGATAACGCCAAGGCGAAACCGAACATACCGATAGCCGGTCCTACCGCCGTACCCATGGAAGCGGCCTGTACCAACAAGGTTCCGATAATCGGACCCGTACAAGAGAAAGATACCAATACCAACGTAAACGACATAAAGAAAATACTCAATATACCGGTCGTCGAATCGGCCTTGCTATCCAATTTGCTAGTCCATGACGCGGGTAATACCAGCTCGAAGGCTCCGAAGAAGGAGACGGCGAATACTACCAGTAACAAGAAGAACAGGATATTGAAGATCGCGTTCGTTGATAAATCATTCAACGCGCTCGCTCCGAAGATACCGGTAATCAACAAGCCCATCACCAAATAGATTACGATAATAGATAATCCGTAGGTGACAGCGTCGCGAATCGCTTTCTTACGATCTTTCGTACGTTTCAGGAAGAAGCTGACCGTCATCGGGATCATCGGCCAAACGCAAGGAGTCAATAAGGCGATCAAACCACCCAAGAAGCCCGCGAAGAAGATGAATAACCAAGAGGTATCAGCCGCGGATACCGTAGTGTCGCCGAACGATTTCAATTGGTCGATCACCGGAGACCAAAGACTCGGGCTGTCGGTTAAGCTATCGGACGCTTTAGGGGATGTCGTAGCCGGTGTTACTTTAGCGGCGGGGTCCGGAGTGTTCAACTCGCTGGCATCTTCCGCTACGACTTGCGTATCCGGCTGTACGGTCGTGGCGTCCTCTTTATCCACCTCCGTAGTCGGGCTATTAGCTGCCAGAGCTGGGTCTACATGGATACTTTTCTTATCGAAAGAGAAAGGTATTTGATCCGGGGGAAGGCAAGTCTCGTCGTTACAAGCCATAAATTCCACCTCGCCCTCTGCCTTGAATTTAGCGGGATCGGTAACCTTTAGTTTTTGGGTGAACGATACCGTACCCGGATACCAACGAAGGTTCATGGCGAATTGCTCGTCGTAAACCGTGGTCGGCTTAACAGAAGGAACCGGTTGGCCAATCAGTTCGGCTCCATTCAATGTCTCGAAAGTGAAAGATGTAGATACAGGACCTCCTTCCGGCAGGTTCATGTCATACAGGTGCCAACCTTTGTCCGCCGTGGCGGTAAAGACGATCTCTTTCTCGGGTGCGCCGCCCTTGTCGTCTAGTTTAATTTTCCACTTGACAGGCGTAAGTATTTGTGCCTGCGCTACCAGCGCTATTAGCGCCAGCATGATCGAACTGATGAGCTTCTTCATTTTTTGTCCTTTATTGATAGATTACTTTGCTGTAGATGTGAATTTCTCTGGGATCCGTGTCTCGAAGCGCATCTCCTCGCCTGTTACCGGATGGATGAAACAGAGCCTGCGGGCATGGAGCATCAAGCGTCCGGCGGGATTTGTCTCCGCCCCGTATTTAGAGTCTCCGGCTATCGGATGGCCGATGGACTGCATCTGCGCGCGGATCTGGTTCTTGCGTCCCGTCTCCAGGTCGAGTTCCAAGAGCGAATAACGATCGTTCGTTTGCAGGAGGCGGTAGCGTGTGATGGCTTCCTTCCCGTCACCATCTTGTGTCACGTACACTTGCATATGCTTGTTCTCCACGAGGTTGGATACGATCAAATCCGTGTCTTTCTCCGGCCTTCCCTCTACCACGGCCACATAGGTCCGTTGCGTGATAGCCTCGCTCCAGTTGGACTGTAGTTGCTCTTTTACCTTCTGGTTCTTGGCGAACATCATGATACCCGATGTATCTCGGTCCAGACGGTGCAAGACGAATATCTTGTTGCGAGGGTCGCATTCTTTCAAGTAATCGCTCAGTATACGGTAGGCCGTACGCTCCTTGATACGATCGGTAGATACGGATAGCAAACCTTCTCGCTTGTTGATCACGATGAGGTCATCATCTTCCCAAACAATTCTAAGTAACGGATTGTTGAATTCCACCTTCCCTCTTCCATAGTTGATCCCGACCGTATCGTTAGGGTTCAGCGGGGCATCGAACTGCCGGGTGACTTTCCCGTTTACCGAGATCTGTCCCCTGCTCAATAATCCTTTCACGGATGAACGGCTTTGTTCTTTTAATAACTCGAACAGGAAAGGTAGCAAAGTGTTACTTTCACCCACCGTTACCCGTCGTTCTTTAGAGGGTTTACGTCGATTATCCCCTCCTTTATACTCAGATCGCTTTCTCATATCTATTTTTTATAGTACGCGAAGATACAGGCATTTAGGCGAAACTGCAATAGCGCGGAATAGAAAACCGTTATAAATAGTTTGCTCGTTATAGGAATAAACCTTCAAATCCCCGGATGTAAAAGTAATTGCCATTCACTCTATTTTCAAAATAGCGCCATGGTCTTTATAGATCACGTCGTGATCTGTATAAACTACGTCTTGGCCTGTATAAACCAAGCCGTGGTTTATAGAATAGTGGCGTATCCGACAGGGAATGCCTATTGTTTCGACCGACTATATTTCCCGGTGCTCAGCGTTTTTTGTCTATATTTTTTGTACTTTCGCGGATCGAGAAATGTGTAAAGACTAATTAGTTATAAAAATATGGAAATCGCTAGTAAGTACAATCCCGCTGAAGTAGAGGGGAAGTGGTATCAGTATTGGTTGGATAACGGCTTCTTTAAGTCAAAGCCAGACGGCCGTGAGCCGTACACGATCGTAATCCCTCCCCCTAACGTCACCGGCGTATTGCACATGGGACATATGCTTAACAATACGATCCAAGATATCTTGGTTCGCCGTGCCCGTATGATGGGGAAGAACGCTTGTTGGGTACCGGGTACGGACCATGCCTCGATCGCTACGGAGGCGAAAGTGGTGAATCGTCTGGCCGGGCAAGGAATCAAGAAAACCGATCTGACTCGCGACGAGTTCTTGCGGCACGCTTGGGAATGGAAAGAAGAGCATGGCGGTATCATCTTGAAGCAGCTTCGTAAATTGGGGGCTTCCTGCGATTGGGATCGTACGGCGTTCACAATGGACGAGAAACGTTCGGAGAGCGTCATTAAGGTTTTTGTCGATCTATATAAGAAAGGTTTGATCTACCGGGGTGTCCGTATGGTGAATTGGGACCCGAAGGCGTTGACGGCCCTGTCCGACGAGGAGGTTATCTATAAGGAAGAGCATAGTAAGTTGTACTATCTTCGCTATAAGATCGTAGGCGAGGAGGGATACGCCATTGTCGCCACTACCCGTCCGGAGACGATTATGGGAGATACGGCGATGTGTATCAACCCGAACGACCCGAAGAACCAACATCTGAGAGGAAAGAAAGTGATCGTTCCGCTGGTAGGCCGTGAGATTCCGGTGATCGAGGATGATTACGTAGATATAGAGTTCGGTACGGGCTGTTTGAAAGTGACCCCCGCGCACGATGTAAACGACTATATGCTGGGCGAGAAATATAATTTGCCTTCTATTGATATATTCAACGATAACGGTACGCTTAGCGAGGCCGCCGGCCTGTACGTGGGCATGGATCGTTTCGATGTCCGCAAGCAGATCGAGGAAGACTTGCGTAACGCCGGTCTTTTGGAGAAGGTAGAGGCTTACGAGAACAAGGTGGGCTTCTCGGAGCGTACGAACGTGCCTATCGAGCCGAAATTGTCTATGCAATGGTTCTTGAAGATGGAGCATCTGGCCCAGATCGCCTTGGAGCCGGTCATGAAGGACGATATCAAGTTCTATCCGCCGAAGTTCAAGAACACCTACCGTCACTGGATGGAGAACATCAAGGATTGGTGTATCAGCCGTCAGCTTTGGTGGGGACACCGTATCCCGGCTTACTTCTTGCCGGAAGGTGGTTACGTGGTAGCCGAGACGGAAGAGAAAGCCTTGGAAATGGCGAAAGAGAAAAGCGGCAACCCGAATCTGACAATGTCTGATTTGCGTCAGGACGAGGACGTATTGGATACTTGGTTCTCCTCTTGGTTGTGGCCGATCTCCTTGTTCGACGGTATCAATAACCCGGATAACGAGGAAATCAATTATTATTACCCGACGAGCGATTTGGTGACCGGACCGGATATCATCTTCTTCTGGGTAGCCCGCATGATTATGGCTGGCTATGAGTACAGAGGGAAAATGCCGTTCAAGAGCGTCTACTTTACGGGTATCGTTCGCGATAAGCTGGGACGTAAGATGTCTAAATCTTTAGGAAACTCTCCCGACCCGTTGCGATTGATCGAGCAATACGGCGCTGACGGCGTGCGTATGGGCTTGATGCTCGCGGCTCCTGCCGGAAATGATATTCCTTTCGACGACGCTTTGTGCGAGCAAGGACGTAACTTCAATAATAAGATCTGGAATGCTTTCCGTTTGGTGAAGGGCTGGACGGTAGACGATACGATCGCTCAGCCGGAGGCTTCCGCTATCGCCGTGAAATGGTTCAAGACGCGGTTGGATAAGACGATTGCCGAGGTAGACGACTCTTTCAGTAAATATCGTCTGAGCGAAGCGATGATGGCGGTGTATAAGTTATTCTGGGATGAGTTCTCCGCGTGGTATCTGGAGATGGCGAAACCGGGGTATCAGCAGCCGATCGACAAGGCTACTTATGAGGCGACGTTAGGTTTCTTCGATGCCTTGCTTCGTTTGCTTCATCCTTTCATGCCGTTTATTACCGAGGAATTATGGCAAGCCCTTGAGCCTCGTAAGGAAGGTGAGAGCTTGATGGTTGCCCAAATGCCGGAAGTCGCGGTTGTAGATAGCGCTTATTTGGATGCTTTCGAGATCGTCAAAGAGATCGTTGGCGGTGTCCGTACCATTCGTCTGCAAAAGAATATACCGAACAAGGACGCTTTGGAATTACAGATCGTGGGTGAGCACAATGAGGCGTTCAACGCCGTGATCGCTAAGATGTGCAATCTCTCTTCCATCTCCAAGGTAGAGGAGAAAGCGGCCGGCGCTGTATCGTTTTTGGTCCGTACGACCGAATATGCCGTGCCTCTGGGTAACCGGATCAATGTGGAAGAGGAGTTGGCCAAGCTTCAAGAGGAATTGAAATACCAAAAAGGTTTCTTGACTTCTGTCATGAAGAAATTAGGCAATGAGAACTTCGTAAGCAAAGCTCCGGCGAAAGTAATCGAGATGGAGAAGAAAAAGCAAGCCGATGCCGAATCGAAGATTAAGTCTATCGAGGAAAGTATCGCCGCCTTGACAAAATAAAAAACGATCGTTTCTCTGAAATAATAGTCTGTATCAACCAAAGAAAGATTGATACAGGCTTTTTTGTTGTATAAGTTGAAAAATGTAACATTAAACTTGTATATATTGATATCTTAGCATTTAAATTTTTATTAACTTGCCGGGCATAAACTAATGGACTCGATTTCCAAAAACTTTAAATGCGAAATATACTACTTATTATTATATATTTATTTCTTTCTACAATGCTCGCAGACTCGGTGTCTGCGGCTACAGAAGTAGATAGTCTGGAGCAAGTAGTGGCCAATTTGCCATCCGACAGTAAGCTTGAGAAACTGAATGAATTGGCTGGCAGTAAAGACCAAGGTGCGAATTATAAATATTTTGCGGACCGACTACTTGAAGAAGCCGAGCGGCAAAAGAATGATACGTACAAAGGAAATGCCTTATTTCAGATCATCCGTTATTACTATTCCCGGAATATCGATAGCATGTATTATTTCATGCGGAAAGCCGAACCTATCTTTTTAAATCATAAACGCTATGAGGATTTATTCCGGATGAAAGCTTGGTATATTTATGCTTTGTCGAATCATGGAGAAACCGACAGTGTGATTTCCTCCGTAGAGACTTTGAAGGCATTATCCGTACGATTGGACTTCCCGGCCGGTATCGATATGGCGAATCAAGCCTTGGCGGATTTCTATTTTACCACGGGACTTACTCAGGAGGGTACGCCCTATATGAGGATGTCTTGCGGGATATGGAGGAGAGGAACGCCCCGTTAGCGAAAAGATTTGCGATTATCAGACAATTGCTGAATAAGGATATTAATGAGACAAAGAGGCTTTTTTATTTAGAGAAATTGGAAGGCTATATAGCGGATTGCGAGGAAAAGGGAATAGAAATGCTGGATATCGACAATCCCTTGTATTACGTCAAGTATCTATATCATCGAAGCTATGCGTTATTAGGTATTGATAAGAAGGATCTTTCGATGATATCTAAACATTTAGCGCAGGCGGAAAAACTGGTGAAAGATAATAACATCAGAAATGAGAACTTAACCCTCGCTAATTTACGTTTACTTTATTACCGCACCGCGAAGGACTATGAGAGAGGCGTCGCTTTGGCCGATGATCTGATCGATTACTGTCTAAGCCGGAAACGGGTAACTGGCGCGTTGGAGGTAATAAAGGATAAAGCGATCATCTGTTTCGATACGGGTCATGGTATGGAGGCGGCCAAGACCTATCGCGAATACATCGCGATGAAGGATTCGGCCACTAACGCTAGGTTTTATAAGGATCTGGCGGATTTGCGTACACGGCATGATATCGATAAGCTAGAGCTGGCGAATAAGAAAATGGAATTGGAGGCCGCTCATACACGTGCCAAATTGTTGGTTATGGGAGGTAGTGTTTCCTTGCTGCTCTTGATCTGCTGTTCATTGGGGTATATTTCATATTCTCGTCATAAATATGGCTTGCAATTGGAGAAGGCGAAAGAAAAAGCGGAGGAGGCCGATCGTCTGAAATCTGCGTTTCTAGCGAATATGAATCATGAGATACGTACCCCGTTAAATGCTATAGTGGGCTTCTCGCAAGTTTTGGTCGATGAGGAAGATAAGGAGGCCAGACAAGAATTCGCCGATATTATACAGAGTAATAATGAACTGCTCCAACGCTTGATTGGGGATGTGTTGGACCTCTCGAAGATAGAGTCAAATACGTTGTCTCTTATCTATAAAGAGTTGAACATCCCTTCTCTAATGAAAGAAATCTACAATGTGATCCTGTTGCGTATGCCTGATGAAGTGGAGCTCGTGTTGGATGATTGTGAGGAATTGAAAATGGAAACCGACAGGAATCGCTTGACGCAAATCTTGACAAATTTGCTTACGAACGCTATTAAACATACCCAGAAAGGATTTATTCGCTTTGGATATAGGAAAATGGATTCGTCCGTCGAGTTTTTTGTGCAAGATAGTGGAGAAGGAATTCCTGAGGACAAGGTGAATACGATATTTAGCCGTTTTGTCCAATTGGATGATTGGAGCAAAGGGGTCGGATTAGGGCTTGCTATTTGCCGGGGATTGGTCGAGCAAATGAAAGGGAAGATTTGGGTTACCTCAAGACTGGGAGAAGGATCGGTCTTTTTCGTAACTTTACCTCTAGTACATGATAATGATAAAACATAATAACATGAAATTTCGTACACTCTATATTTCTTGTCTCTTGTTGTTCTTGATGACTCAATTGGTAGGACAAACAAAAAGGGATAGTTTACTGGCTTTGATAAACGGAATGCCGGCGGATACGACTCGTTTAATTTTCATGAACAAGTTGGTAAAGGAAAACTTAAGTAGGAATGATCTTTTTTGGGAATCCCGGCTTTTGGAGGAGGCCCGCACGCAAAAGAATACGGAATATGAGGCGCAAGCTTATTTTTGGATTATCAAGCGTTATTACGGTTCAGATATAGATAGCTTTAAGTATTATCTGGATAAAGCGGAACCTCTTTTCATAAAGAATAAGATGTATGAGCCTTTGTTCCGTACTAAGGCTTGGTATGGATATTTTTTAACGAATGTGGGAAAGAATGAGCAAGCCTTGAGTTGGATAAAGACCTCGGAAGAGCAAGCCAATCAAATGGGATATATGGATGGCAAGGATATGATCCGGCAAGCTTTGGCCAATTTCTATATAAAAAACAAGTTGCTGGAGGAAGGGGAAGATTTGTATAAGGAGATATTGGAGGATATGGAGCGGCGTGATGTCGACCTTGTCAAAAGAATATATATCTTACGACAACTGTTTCTGACTAGTGGAAATTATAATAGACGTTTGGGCTATCTTGAGGTTTACAAAAGCTATCTTGATTATTTCAGGTCAAAAGGCATTGAGAAATTGGATGATGAGAATCCTCTTTATGTATTGGAATACTTGTATTACCGGAGTTATGCGCATGAAAGCTTGAACTTGTATCGTGTTGAAAAGAAAGGAAATCTGAGAGATATTTATGAAAGTTTGCAGATGGCCTCAAAGATAGTGGACGATCATAAGCTGGATCGGATGCGGTTAGAGTTGCAGAATGTATATGCCTCTTATTATTGGGCGAATCAAGAGTATGATAAAGCGATATCTACTTACACCTATTTATATGAGCAATATAAACGGATCGGGCGGGGGACGGTGGTTGTCAATATGCTGGAATATAGGGGAAAGGTTGAGTTCAAGGCCGGACGGTACAAAGAAGCTGCTATTGATTATTTGAATATGGCTAGATTGAAGGATTCCATAAGACAAACCACTTTTTATAAGGAACTGGCGGAAATGCAAGCTCAACATGAGACTGATAAGCTGGAATTGCAAAACCAGAAGATGGAGATGGAAGCGATGCACGCCCGTAATGTGTTAATGGTTATGGGGGTAGGCGTACTGGTACTGGTCTTGGTCTGTGGGTTGCTTGCTTTTCTGGTTTACCAGAAACATCGGCTCAGTAAACAATTCATGTTGGCAAAAGAGAAAGCGGAAGAAGCGGATCGGATTAAGTCTGCGTTCTTGGCGAATATGAACCATGAGATACGCACGCCATTGAATGCGATTGTCGGATTCTCTCAGGTTTTGGTGGATGAGGAAGATAAGGAGACCCGGCAGGAATTTGCGAATATCATCCAAAGCAATAATGAGCTATTGCAACGATTGGTAGGAGATGTTTTGGATCTATCTAAAATCGACTCGAATACGATGTCTCTTGTCTACCAGAAGCAAGATATACCTTCTTTGATGAAAGAGATTTTCAATATGATCTTGTTGCGCATGCCTGATGGGGTTAACCTTGAGTTGGCAGATTGTGAGGACTTGGTTCTGGAGACGGATAAGAGTCGTCTGACACAAATCTTGACAAATTTGCTAACGAATGCGATCAAGCATACACAAAAGGGAGTTATCCGGTTTGGTTATAAGAAAGTGGATACATCCGTGGAGTTTTTTGTACGAGATAGTGGGGAAGGAATTCCGGAAGATCAGTTGGAAAGGGTTTTCAGCCGTTTTGTACAGCTGGATAATTGGAGTAAGGGAGTCGGTTTGGGCCTTGCTATTTGTAAAGGATTAATCGGGCAGATGGGGGGTAAAATATGGGTTACCTCAAAGCTAGGAGAGGGATCGACCTTTTTCGTGACTATACCTATGGACTACCGGAAAACAGGAGTATAAACGATATTTTATTATTTTAGATTTTCAACGGTTTAATATAACCGTTTGAAGAATAAACATTTAACT
>OHEC01001162.1_pt1 | contig 11198 bp, 8 predicted proteins | sample 1567141 | NCBI WGS metagenome assembly OHEC01 (sample SAMEA3879567, study PRJEB24766) | human gut metagenome | biome: human-associated habitat; feature: feces | place: USA | collected 1985/1987 | reverse complement strand
ATCCTGCCGCCGGGACTGGAGATCGAGGGTGTGAACGACTCCAAAAAATTGACGGAGAAAAAGCGCGAGGCCCTTTTTCCTGAAATCAAGGAAAAAGCCCTGGCCTACTGTATAGCCAGCGCCAGCGAGAAGGAAATCGACAAGCTTAATATTTTAAACGCCACCTATCTGGCTATGGCCAGAGCGGTGGAGGGCCTTCCTGTCAAGGCGGATTACGCCTTGATCGATGGGAACCGTATGCCCCGGTTGCCCATTCCCGGAGAGACCATCGTTAAAGGGGACGGACTTTCTATGAGCATTGCCTGCGCCTCCATTTTAGCCAAGGTAACCCGGGATCATGTTATGATGGAATGGGATCAAAGGTATCCCCAGTATCAATTCGCCAAGCATAAAGGCTACGGAACTAAGCTGCATATGGATTTGATCCGCCGGTACGGGCCTTGTGAGCTTCACCGGCAAAGCTTTTTGAAAAAGATATTGGGGGCCGGCAGTTCACAGGCTACGCCGGTCCAGTCGGTTGGAAAACGGGGAGAAGCAGCAGCCGCCGCCTATTTGGAGAAAAGAGGCTTTCGCATTTTAGAGAGAAATTATCACTGCCCTTACGGGGAAACGGACATAATCGCGGAAGACGGCCAATACATTATATTTGTCGAGGTAAAAACCAGAAAATCCGGCGCGATGGTAGAAGGCGCAGAGGCGGTGGATACGGTTAAGCGAAAGAAGCTGGCGCAGACTGCTCAGGCCTATTTGTCGGAGCATCCCAGCGGCCTTCAGCCCAGGTTCGACGTGATCCTGGTGACGCCCACCGAGGAAAACCGCTGCCGGGTGGAACAGCTGCCCGGCGCGTTTGTCTTAGGAGAGTAGGCGGTTCCGGCGCCTTGCTGATTAGAGTACCGCGGGCTCAGACTGCCTTGATTTTACGGCGCTGTTTTTCTGACAAGAAAAAGAAACGTATTTTCCGATGAAACCCACGCCGGCTGATCGGCGGAAAGGAGCTTTTGATGAAGCTGTTTGATCTGCACTGTGATTCTTTATACCGGGGATATACGGAGAACCAGCCGTTGGGGGAAAACCGCTTTCACCTGGACCTGAAACGGGGAAAGCGGCTTGACCGGTGGAGCCAGTGCTTCGCCGTATGGATTCCCGACGAACTGCGCGGGAAAGCGGCGATGGCTTTGTTTGACGGCTGCTGTGAGAAGTTCCGGCGGGAATTGGCGCCGTACCGGTCGGAAACCTTTTCTCCGGTTCTGACAGTAGAAGGCGGCGCGGTATTGGGAGGAAAGCTTGCCAATCTGGAAAAGCTCGCGGACCGCGGCGTAAAAATGATGACGCTGACCTGGAATGGGGAAAACGAGCTGGGCGGCGGCGCGGACACGGCTTTGGGGCTTACCCCCTTTGGACGGGAAGCACTGAAAGAGATGGAGAGGCTCTCCATCGTGGCGGACGTGTCTCATGCCAGCGATGCTTTGTTTTATGACGTGGCGGAAATTGCCGAAAAGCCTATCGTTGCGTCTCATTCCAACGCCAGGGCGGTCTGCCCGCATCGCCGAAACCTTACCGACCGGCAGTTTCAGATTCTGCGGGATAAGGGCGGGCTGGTAGGCCTGAATTTCTGCGTTCATTTTTTGCGGGAGGACTCCAACGCTCATTTTGAAGACCTTTTGCGGCACGCCGATCATTTTTGGTCCCTGGGCGGGGAGACTACCTTGTGTCTGGGCTCTGATTACGATGGCACCGACATGCCGCCGGAGCTGGACGGCATTGAAAAAATGCAGGACCTTTACGAGCTTTTTTTAAAACATAATTACAAGGAAAGCCTCGTGAATTCCCTGTTTTTTGATAATGCCTCTAAATTTTTTGCTACGCTTTGACAGTATGCCCGTTGTGGTATAGAATAAGGCTATCAGAGTAGAATTCACCTTCATGGAACGGCCGATAAAATATAGAAGAAAGAGGGAACACAATGAAGTATAACAGTACGAGAAACCGCTCTGTTTCCGTATCCGCCGCCCAGGCTATCGCCCAGGGAATTTCCGCAGACGGCGGCCTGTTTGTGCCGGAAAGCCTGCCTCAATATTCCTATGAGGATTTATGCAAGCTCAAGGAGATGACCTATCAAGGCCGGGCGCAGAGGATTCTTTCCGATTTTCTGACGGATTTTACACAGCCGGAAATCGAGGAAAGCGTGCGGGAGGCTTACAGCCCCAATAAATTCGGGGGAGAACATCCGGCGCCTCTTGCGCTGCAGCAAAACGGAGATAAAAATATGTATGTGCTGGAGCTGTGGCACGGCCCCACCTGCGCCTTTAAGGATATGGCGCTTCAGATTCTGCCCCACCTGCTGACGAAGTCTATGAGCAAGGTCAGCGGCGGCAAAAAGGCCGTGATCCTGGTGGCTACCTCCGGTGATACCGGCAAGGCTGCCCTGGAGGGCTTCCGGGATGTGGCTGGAACCGAGATCATGGTGTTCTATCCCCAGGACGGGGTCAGCCCCATGCAGGAGCGCCAGATGAATACTCAGGAGGGCGGCAACGTCCATGTGTGCGCGATCCAGGGGAATTTTGACGACGCCCAGACCGGCGTGAAAAAGATCTTTACCGACCCGGCCTGCGGGCAAAAGCTGGCGGAGCACAATATGATGTTCTCCAGCGCCAACTCCATCAACTGGGGACGGCTGCTGCCCCAGATCGTTTACTATTTCTCCGCCTACTGTGATTTAATGGGCACCGGGGAAATGGACTATGAGGGCGAGAAGGTCAACATCGTGGTTCCCACCGGGAATTTCGGCAACATTCTGGCGGCCTACTACGCCATGAAAATGGGCCTGCCGGTGAATAAGCTGATCTGCGCCTCCAATGAAAACAACGTGCTTACCGACTTTATCCGCACCGGTGTTTACAATAAAAACCGTCCCTTCCATACCACTAGCTCCCCCTCTATGGATATCCTGGTGTCCAGCAATCTGGAGCGGCTGCTGTATGATATGACCGGCGGAAATGACGCCTTGGTGGCCTCTTGGATGAAGAGCCTGAATGATGCCGGCGTTTATACGGTGAACGCCGAGGTGAAGGCGAAGATGGACGAACTGTTCTACGGCGGTTATTGCGACGAGCAGGGAACCAAGGCGGCTATCAAGGAAATGTTTGAAACGGAAAATTATCTCATCGATCCCCACACCGCCGTGGCGGTGAACGTTTACCAGCAGTATCTTCAGGAGACGGGAGACCTGGAAACCCCTGCTATTATCGCCTCTACCGCCAGCCCCTATAAGTTTGCCGCCAGCGTGCTGGAGGCACTGACCGGCGAAAGAGGCCAGGGCAGCGAGTTCGATAAGGTAGCGGAGCTTTCCGCTCTGACCGGAACCCAGATTCCCCAGCCTATCGCGGATCTGCAGCAAAAGCCGCTTAGATTCGCGCAGGTATGCAATATCGCCGGTATGGAGATGGCGGTGCTGGGCACCCTGGGGATTCAGTAAGCATGGCGCTGTTTGGAATTTCCGACCTTCACTTGTCCCTGGGATGCGATAAGCCTATGGATGTGTTCCCCGGCTGGAAGGATTACGTTGCCAGGCTGGAAAAGAATTGGCGGGCCATGGTGTCGGAGGAGGATACGGTGGTCATCGGCGGGGACATTTCCTGGGCGCTGAAGCTGGAAGAAACCGAGGAGGATTTCGCCTTTCTTCACGGCCTGCCGGGGAAGAAGCTGTTCCTCAAGGGCAACCATGACCTGTGGTGGTCCACCGCCCGGAAGCTTCACAACTGGTTTGAGGAAAAGGGCTTTTCCTCGCTGGAGCTGATTTTTAATTCCGCCGCCCCAGTAGGGGACCGGTGCGTCTGCGGCACCAGAGGATGGTTTTACGACGCGGAATCCGACCAGGATAAAAAGGTGCTGAACCGGGAGGTGGGAAGGCTGACCGCATCCATCGAGGCGGGGCTGAAAACCGGGCTGGAGCCGGTGGTGTTCCTCCACTATCCTCCGGTTTATCACGGCCAGGTCTGTACGGAAATTTTAGAGGTATTGAAAAAATACGGGATTCAAAGGTGCTATTACGGGCACATTCACGGCAGCGGCGCCAAATACGCCGAGACCGGGGAGTTCCAGGGCATTCAGCTGCGGTTGATCGCCTGCGATTACACCGGCTTTCGTCCGGTGCTGATCCGCTGAAAATTATTTCAGAAATAGGTGGCATAAATAGATTAACTGTGCTATAATTATTTAGATATTTTGCAATTTTGCAGGAGGATGACTAAAAATGAGTCTTAAATCACAAAACAAAATTGATACCAATCGTGTTGAATTAGAGGTCGTAGTAGATGCGGAAACCTTTGAAAAGGGCTTAGCCGCCGCTTTTAAAAAGCAGAGCAAGAAGATTTCCATTCCGGGCTTCCGTAAGGGCAAGGCCCCCCGCGCTTTTGTGGAAAAGTATTTCGGCAAGGAAGTCTTTTATGAGGACGCCGTCAACGCCCTTTATCCCGACGCCCTGGACGAGGCGGTCAAGGAAGCCGGGCTGGAGGTCATTCAGGACAAGATCGATTTCGACGTGAAAGAGGTCGGGCCTCAGGGCTTTACCTTTACCGCCGCTTTGACCACAAAGCCGGAAGTGACCATTGAGAATTATAAGGGCATCGAGGCCGTAAAGAAGTCCGCCGAGGTGACTGACGAGGATATCGACGCCGAGATCAAGAAGGTGCAGGAACGCAATTCCAGAATGGTAACCGTGGAGGACCGGGCGGCTCAGAACGATGATATCGCCGTAATCGACTTCGAGGGCTTCCTGGATGGCGAGCCTTTCGAGGGCGGCAAGGGCGAAAATTACAGCCTGACCCTGGGCAGCGGACAGTTTATCCCCGGCTTTGAGGAGCAGATCGTGGGCCATAATACCGGCGACGAGTTCGAAGTAAACGTCACCTTCCCGGAGGATTACCAGGCGGAGGAGCTGAAGGGCAAGGCAACTACCTTCAAGTGCAAGCTGCATGAAATTAAAATGAAGGAGCTGCCTGAGGTAGACGATGAGTTCGTAAAGGATGTCAGCGAGTTTGACACCTTGGCTGATTATAAAGAGGACTTGAAGAAGAAGCTGGCTGAAAGCAAGGAGAAGGAAGCAGCCGACGATCTGGAAAATCAGCTCATCGACAAGCTGGTAGAGCTGGTGCAGGGCGAAATTCCGGAGGCCATGTATGAAAACAAGATTGCCGACAGCATCCGCGAATTCGGCTATCGTCTCCAGTCCCAGGGCCTGAACCTGGATACTTATATGAAATATACCGGTATGAACGTGGACCAGATGAAGGAGGGCTTCCGTCCTCAGGCGGAACGCCAGGTGAAGCTGCGTCTGGCTCTGGAAAAGATCGCCGCCCTGGAGGAGCTGAAGGCTGGCGAGGAGGATCTGAATCAGGAGTATCAGAAGATCGCCGAGCAGTATAAGATGGAAGCTGACAAGATTAAGGAGCTGATTCCCGCCGCGGAGCTGGAAAAGGATATCTGCGTGGAAAAGGCGATTAATTTGGTGCGCGACAACGCGAATATTAAGGACGCTGAATAATCAGCGGTGTTTTTGCTCATATTTACAGACAGAATAGTTGGAGGTGTGCTGTGATGAATCAGTTTCCTATGCCGAATATGAGCCTTGTTCCCTATGTTGTGGAGCAGACCAGCAGGGGCGAGCGCAGTTATGATATTTTTTCCAGGCTTCTCAACGACAGGATTGTCATGCTGACTGAGGAGGTCAATGATACCAGCGCCAGCCTGGTGGTGGCTCAGCTGTTGTATTTAGAGGGGCAGGATCCTACCAAGGACATCAGCCTTTATATTAACAGCCCTGGCGGTTCCGTCACGGCGGGTATGTCCATCTATGATACCATGCAGTATATCAAGTGCGACGTTTCCACTATCTGTATGGGAATGGCCGCTAGCATGGGCGCGTTTTTGCTGGCCGCCGGCACAAAGGGCAAGCGCCTTGCGTTGCCCAACAGCGATATTATGATCCATCAGCCCAGCGGCGGCGCCCAGGGCCAGGCGACGGATATTCTGATCCATGCCAACCATATCGCCCGGACAAAGAAAAAGCTTAATGAGATCCTGGCGGAAAGAACCGGCCAGCCCCTGGAAGTGATTGAGCGGGATACCGAGCGGGATAATTTTATGTCCGCTCAGGAAGCTGCGGATTACGGCCTGGTGGATAAAGTGATCTATAAACGATAGGATTGGTGATGTAATGTCAATCAGCGACGAAAGCAAAGACAGGCAGATCTGCTGTTCCTTCTGCGGCAAGCCCCAGGAGCAGGCCCGCAGGCTGATCGCCGGTCCCGGCGTTTATATCTGCGACGAGTGCATTGAGCTTTGCATGTCGATCTTAGAGGATGAAGCGGATTTTCAGGAGCGTTCCGCCAATTATCACAACAACGACGAAACCGTGCTGCTGAAGCCGGAGGAAATCAAGGCCAAATTAGACGAGTATGTGATCGGCCAGGAGAAGGCGAAAATCGCTCTTTCCGTGGCGGTGTATAATCACTATAAGCGGATCTATTTCGGCAGCGATGACGTGGAAATCAATAAAAGCAACGTGCTTTTGCTGGGTCCTACCGGCGTCGGTAAAACCCTGTTAGCCCAAACCTTAGCGAAAATTTTAGACGTGCCCTTTGCTATCGCAGACGCTACCACCCTGACGGAGGCCGGCTATGTGGGCGAGGATGTGGAAAATATTCTGCTGCGCCTGATCCAGGCCGCTGACTTTGACGTGGAACGGGCGGAGCGGGGCATCATCTATGTGGATGAGATCGATAAGATCGCCCGAAAGTCGGAAAACCCGTCTATTACGAGAGACGTTTCCGGCGAAGGTGTTCAGCAGGCCCTGCTGAAGATCCTGGAGGGCACGGTTTCCAACGTGCCGCCCCAGGGAGGAAGAAAACATCCCCAGCAGGAGTTTATTCAAATCGATACCTCCAATATTCTTTTTATCTGCGGCGGCGCTTTCGACGGCCTGGAAAAGGTTGTGGAGAAGCGCACCGGCTCCTCTTCTTTAGGCTTTGGAGCCCAGGTCCGTTCGAAAAAGGAATTGGATACCACCAAATGGATGGGCGAGGTGGTTCCTCACGATTTGGTGAAATACGGTTTGATCCCGGAACTGGTGGGAAGACTTCCGGTCATCACCGCTTTGGACGGTTTGGATCAGGAGGCCCTGGTCCGTATTTTGACCGAGCCGAAGAACTCCATTTTAAAGCAGTATAAAAAGCTGTTCGCTTTGGATAAGGTGGAACTGGATTTTGAGAAATCTGCTTTGGAGGCGGTGGCCCAAAAGGCGATCGACCGGCGCACCGGAGCCAGAGGCCTGCGTTCTATCATGGAAGAAACCCTGACCGACCTGATGTATAAGGTTCCCTCGGATTATTCCGTGGAAAAGGTGATAGTGGATGGCGAGACAGTGAAAAACGGCAGGGAAGCCAAGCTGATCCACAATCCGGATCGTAAGCCTGTTGCGATTACCATCAGTGAAACCAAGAAGGCTCCGAACAGGAGAAAATATTCCGCGTCATAATTAAGGTTTTTATTTGGGCTGCGACATCGTCGTCGGGCAGGCTTTAAGCCGTGCTCCAGACGTTTGCAGCCCTTTGCGTTTTTTAAAATTCTCAATTGGAGAGAGGAGTTACTATGACGAAAAAAGAAACAGCGCCTATGATCCTCCCGGTCTTATCCTTGCGGGGTCTGGTGCTTTTTCCGAAAATGATGCTCCATTTCGACGTTGGGCGAAAGAAATCCATTCTTGCCCTCAACGCCGCCATGCAGAATAACCAGAGCATCTATTTAGCCCCCCAGCTTGACATCAAGGATGAGGATCCCGGTGTGGACAACCTGGCGCCAATGGGCGTGGTGGGCACAATCAAGCAGATTTTAAAGCAGCCAGGAGACGGCATCCGCATTTTGGTGGAGGGCAATTACCGGGCGAAAATTACGGATGTGCTTCAGGACCATCCTTACATGATGTGCGACGTGGTCTCCTGTGAGGAAGCCGCGGCGCGGGATACGGCGAAAACCGTGGCTCTGATACGGGCAGTGAAGGAAGCCTTCGGGGAGTACATGGAAATGGCTCCCAAAATGGCGCCGGACATCGTGCTGGAGGTGCAGACCACCGACGATCCTGGCTATCTGGCGGATTACATCACCGCCAACATTATGATGGAGTATCAGGATAAAATCGATATCCTGTGCGAGCTTCATCCGGTAAAGCGGCTGCAAAAGCTGCTGAGGATCCTCACCCGGGAAGTGGATATCCTAAAGCTGGAAACCGAACTAAGCGTTAAGGTTAGGGAGCAGATCGATCAAAACCAGCGGGAATACTTTATGCGGGAGCAGATCAAGGCTATCACCGAGGAACTGGGCGAGGCGGATTCCCCTCAAAGTGAGGCCGAGGAATTCAAGGAGAAAATTCTGGGCCTGGATTTGCCCGACGGTGTGCGGGAAAAGCTGTTAAAGGAATGCGACCGCCTGTACAAAATGCCCTTTGGTTCCCATGAGGCCAACGTGGTCCGCAATTACCTGGATATCTGTATGGAGCTGCCCTGGAATGTGGAATCCAAGCTGAATATTGATATTAACCGGGCCAGAAAAATTTTGGACGCCGACCACTATGGGATGGACAAGGTTAAGGAGCGGATGCTGGAGCTGCTGGCGGTGAAAAAACTGGCGCCGGATGTGAAAGGCCAGATCATCTGCCTGGTGGGGCCTCCCGGTGTGGGTAAAACCTCTATCGCCAAATCCGTGGCCAAGGCTATCGGCTGTAACTATGTCCGGATCGCCTTAGGCGGCGTGCGGGATGAGTCGGACATCCGGGGACACAGGAGAACCTACATAGGCGCCATGCCCGGCAGGATTATTTCCGCCGTCAACCAGGCGGGCACCAAAAACCCCTTGCTGCTGCTGGATGAAATCGACAAGCTGGGGGCGGATTACAAAGGCGACCCCACCTCCGCGCTGCTGGAGGTTCTGGACGCGGAGCAGAACAACACCTTCCAGGATCATTATATCGACCTTCCCTTTGACTTGAGCGACGTGCTGTTTATTACCACCGCTAACGATGCCGGCATGATCCCCGGCCCGCTGCTGGACCGTATGGACATCATCGAACTGCCCAGCTACACCCATGAGGAAAAATTCCAGATTGCCAAACGGCATCTGATTCCAAAACAGATGAAGAAACACGGCTTGACCAGCAAAACGGTAAAGATCACTGATGACGCCATTCACGAGATCATCAGCGGCTATACCCGGGAGGCCGGCGTCCGTAATTTGGAGCGCACCATCGCCTCTCTGTACCGAAAGGCCGCTAAAAAGCTGGTGGCGGGCGAGGAAAAGAAGGTGACCATCGGCGTCAAACAGCTGGAGCCTATGCTGGGCGCCAAGCGATTTAAAGAGGAGCAGGGCGGCAAAAAGGATGAGATCGGTTTGGTCAACGGGCTGGCTTGGACCGCCGTAGGCGGGGAAACCATGCCCATCGAGGTAGCCGTCATGGAAGGCAATGGCAAAATCGAGCTGACAGGAAACCTAGGCGACGTGATGAAGGAATCCGCCAAAACTGCCATTAGCTGTGTGAGAACCCGGGCCAAGGGGTTAAATATCAATCCTGATTTTTATAAAACCAAGGATATTCATATCCATGTGCCGGAGGGCGCCGTGCCCAAGGACGGCCCCAGCGCCGGCATCGCCATGGCCACCGCGGTGGTTTCCGCCCTCAGCGAGACCCCGGCCCGCCATGAAGTGGCGATGACCGGAGAGATTACCCTGCGGGGCCGGGTGCTGCCCATTGGGGGCCTGAAGGAAAAGACCATGGCGGCCTACCGGTACGGCATTAAGACGGTGATTATCCCGGCGGAAAACCAGCCGGACCTGAAAGAGGTGGACGAGGTGGTCAAGTCCAATATCCAGTTTGTCCCGGTGGAAACCCTGGATACTGTGCTGGAATGGGCTTTGGCCCCCAAAAAGGAAGAGGAAGCCCTGCCGGCGGAAGGGCAGCCGGTAGAAGCGGCGGTGCCGCCTCTGGCGAAAAAATCCGCCAGAAAAAATGCTTTTCTTTCTTAAAAGGAGCTTGCTATGAGATTTGACAACGCGGCGTTTGAGCTGGCCGCCGGTAAATCGGACCAGCTGCCTGCCAGCGATTTGCCGGAGATTGTGTTTTCCGGAAAATCCAATGTGGGAAAGTCTTCCCTAATCAATAAGCTGCTGAACCGGAAGAATTTGGCCCGGGTCAGCGCCACGCCGGGGAAGACCGCCACCATTAATTTTTACCGTCTGGATGAAATTCGTTTGGTGGATCTGCCTGGTTACGGCTACGCCAAGGTTTCCCAGGGGGAGAAAAAGCGCTGGGCGGAGCTGGTGGAGGGGTATTTCCAGCAGGAAAGAAACCTTGCCTTGGTAATTCAGCTGGTGGATATGCGCCATCCGCCCAGCAGGGACGACATGCATATGATTGAGTTCCTATGTGAAGGCGGCTTCCCATTTTTGATTGTGCTGACCAAAAGCGACAAGCTGAATCAAACAGAGAGAAAGCAAAGGCTTGCGGCGCTGCAGAAAACCTTTGCCGATTATGAAGGGTTGCAGCGAATCCCTTTTTCGTCGGTAACCGGCGAGGGGGCAGAGGAGCTGCGGGAAATACTATCCGCTATGGCGGAAGAGCCGGAGAACACGGCGCGCTGAAATTTATCATTAGGGGTTGAAAATCATGTTTACGGCAGATTGTTTTCAGGTGAACGAAGAAGGGCACTTGACCATAGGCGGCTGCGACACCGTGGCGCTGGCGAAAGAATACGGCACCCCGGCATATGTGATGGATGAAACCACCATCCGCCAAGCCTGCCGCCTTTACCAAAAGTCCTTTCAAGATAACTATGACGGCCATGGAATGGCCTTTTACGCCAGCAAGGCGTTAAACTGCAAGGAGCTTTGCCGCATTGTGGCCGAGGAAGGCCTTGGTTTGGATGTGGTTTCCGGCGGGGAGCTTTATACCGCCCTGAAGGCTGGGTTCGACCCGAAAAAGATTCATTTCCACGGCAATAATAAAACCTTGGATGAGATGAAAATGGCGCTGGACAGCGGCGTGGGCGTCATTGTCATGGATCATTTAGCGGAAATGAGTACCCTGGACCGCCTGGCGGCGGAAAAGGGGGTCACCGTGGATGTATCCATGAGAATCAAGCCTGGGATCGATG
>OHEC01001152.1_pt1 | contig 11299 bp, 7 predicted proteins | sample 1567141 | NCBI WGS metagenome assembly OHEC01 (sample SAMEA3879567, study PRJEB24766) | human gut metagenome | biome: human-associated habitat; feature: feces | place: USA | collected 1985/1987 | reverse complement strand
CTCGAGCCGTACTCTACGACCCAGCCCCAGCCGATGGTGAACTTGTGGTAGCGGAGCATGTCCATCACGCCGACCGCCGGCAGGCAGACGCCGAACAGGTCGGGACGCTGCACTTCGCAGGCACCCACCAGCAGGCCGCCGTTCGAACCGCCCGCGATGGCGAGTTTCTTCGACGAGGTATATTTGTTGGCAATGAGGTATTCGGCCGCTGCGATGAAATCATCGAAAACATTCTGTTTTTTGTCCAGCATGCCGCCCCTGTGCCACTCTTCTCCGTATTCCAGGCCGCCGCGCAGGTTGGCTACGCAATAAACGCCGCCCTGTTCCATGAACATAATGGCAGCCGGGTTGAACCAGGGCGCGAGGCTGACTTGGAACCCACCGTAAGCGTAGAGGTAACAGGGGTTGTTGCCGTCGAGCTTCAGTCCGTTGCGATAGACGATGAACATCGGGACTTTCGTGCCGTCCTTGCTGGTGTAGAACACCTGTTCCGTAGTGTAGTCTTCGGGGCTGAATTTCACTTCGGGACGCTTATACAGGGTCGATTCGCCCGTTGCGAGGTCGTAACGGTAAACGGTCGAAGGTGTCGTGAAGTTGGTCAGCGAATAGAAGGCCTCCGTTTCGCCTTTTTTACCGGAGAATCCGCCTGCCGATCCGATGGCGGGCAGCTCGACTTTCCGAATGAGCTTGCCGTTCCAATCGTACTGGTAAACCTGGCTTTGGGCATCCTCCAGGTAGGAAGCCATCATATAGTCGCCCGGTTTGCTGACGATCTCAAGCATATTCTTCGGATTTTCGGGGATAATCTCCTCGATCACCGAAGGATTATTCAGGTCGATGCGGATCACGCGGTAGTTGGGAGCATCGAGGTTGGTACGCACGTAAAGTTTATCGTTCTCGGCGCGAATAATCTCGTGGTCGTTGGCAAAGCCGGGAAGCAGCACCTTGAACTTCTTATCGCTGCTTTTTCGGTAGAGGATCTCACTGCCCGACGTACCCTCCGATGCCGTGATGAAAAGCCACTTGCCGTCCTTGCTGACACTGGAAGCGAAATAGCGCAACGGATGTTGTGTGTCCATATGAATCAGACGATCGGAAGACTGAGGCTTACCGAGCGTGTGATAATATACCTTCTGATATTGGTTCTGGGAAGAATAGACGCCCGCTTCCGGAACGTCGAACGTACTGTAATAGAATCCCTTTTCGTCGGGTGTCCACACTGCGTTGGAGAGCTTCACCCATTTTACGATATCGCCCGTGGGCTGCTTGTCCGCCGTACGGATGACATGAATGTCGCTCCAGTCCGAACCTGAAGCCGAAGCCGCATAAGCCAGGTAGCGGCCATCTTCCGAGAAAGAGATGCCCGACAGCGCAACCGTTCCGTCCTCGGAGAGCGTGTTGGGATCGAGGAATACCTCCGGCTCGGCGTCGAGCGAAGCCTGGCGGTACAGCACGGCCTGGTTCTGTCGTCCGTCGTTGCGGTAAAAATAGTAATAATCCCCGAATTTAGCCGGAGCTCCCTCCCAGGGATAAGCCCACAGCTCGGTCAGGCGGGCACGCATCGCCTCGCGGAACGGAATTTGATCCAGGTAATTCTGCGTCACGGCATTTTCGGCAGCGACCCAGGCGGCCGTCTGTTCCGAACGGTCGTCTTCGAGCCAGCGGTAGGGGTCGGCGACTTCGGTGCCGAAGTAGTTATCCACGACTTCCGTACGCTCGGCATCGGGATAAGGCAGGTGTTTGATTTTCATAGATGACTTACAGGCGGTAAGTGCAGCAGCGGCACAAAAAACCGCCAAAGTAATTTTAACGTGTTTTAACATATTTTAATATTTGGAAGGTTTCGAAAGACAAATATACGAAAAGTCCGGCGCAATCGTGCAGGTTTGTTCGCAAAGATTGTCCGAACGTTCCATATATTCGCAGAATATACGAAAAAGTTGCCGGCATCCGGCGATCCGCAGGAGAATTTTGTAACTTTGAAACCGGAATAACGAAAGCGAAAAACAGGAATGGACAATCAGTTGCGACAAATTATCGAAGAGGCCTGGAACGACCGGGCATTGCTTGCGGAGTCCCGTGTGCGGGAGGCGGTCCGCGCCGTTATCGAAGAACTGGACAAAGGACGCCTGCGAACGGCCGAACCCATCGATCCGTCCCGGAGCCAGTGGCAGGTCAATGAGTGGGTCAAGAAGGCGATTCTGCTCTATTTTCCGATGCAGGAGATGCGCACCATGCGGGCCGGAGAGCTCGAATGGCACGACAAAATGGACCTCAAGCACGGCTACGAGGAACTGGGCGTACGGGTCGTGCCGCACGCCGTGGCCCGCTACGGGGCTTACATTTCGCCGGGGGCGATCCTGATGCCCTCCTACGTCAATATCGGAGCCTGGGTCGGTGCCGGCACGATGGTCGATACGTGGGCGACGGTCGGCTCCTGCGCCCAGGTCGGCGAGCGCGTCCACCTGAGCGGCGGCGTGGGCGTGGGCGGTGTGCTGGAACCCGTGCAGGCGGCTCCCGTCATCATCGAGGACGACTGTTTCATCGGCTCCCGGGCCATCGTGGTCGAAGGGGCGCATATCTGCCGCGAATCGGTGTTGGGCGCCGGCGTAGTGATTACCGGATCGACGCACATTATCGACGTAACGGAGGCGGAACCCAAACAGTACAAGGGATACGTCCCCGCCGGATCGGTGGTCATCCCGGGCAGCTATCCCAAGCGTTTCCCCGCCGGAGAGTACGGCGTCCCCTGTGCGCTGATTATCGGGCGCCGCAAGGAGTCCACCGACAAGAAAACTTCGCTCACCGCAGCGCTCCGGGATTTCGGAGTTTCGGTATAATACCTTTCGGATGTACAGGACCCGCTATCATTTTCTCGAAGAGACGACCTCGACCAACGACGAGGCCCGGAATCCTCGCTACGGACACGGCGATGCGATCTGCGCCGAGCGGCAGAGCGCCGGACGCGGCCAGCGGGGGCATACCTGGAGCAGCGAGGAGGGATGCAACCTGATGTTCTCGCTGGTGTGGGAACCCTGTTTCCTGCCCGTTTCGGAACAGTTTCTGCTTTCGGAAGCGGTGGCTTTGGCTTTGACGGACCTTTTCGGCGGTTACGGCATCGACGCCCGGATCAAATGGACGAACGACATCTATGCGGGCGACCGCAAGCTGGTCGGCATTCTGATCGAACACAACCTGACGGGCGACCGCCTGTCGCGTACGATCGTCGGGATCGGGGTGAACGTCAATCAGACCCGGTTCGATCCGTCGTTGCCGAACCCGTCGTCGATGCACCTCGAAACTGGCTGCGAATACGATCGGCAGGAGGTACTGCACCGCTTGGGCGACTGTCTGGCCGCCCGGTACGAACAACTCGAGAAAGGGGATCGGGAGGCGCTGCAAGCCGACTACCGACGGCGGATGTACCGGCTCGGAGAGCGGCATCGGTACCGTTATCCCGACGGCCGGACAGTGGAGGCCGTGCTGCGGGGCGTGCGCCCTTCGGGAGAGCTGCTGCTGGAGCTGCCCGACGGCCGTACCGAAGGGTATCTGTTCCGGGAGATAGAGTTCGTTATCGAGGGGAAGCGGACGGCTCGAACGGACGGGACGGGCTGCGTGTTAAAAAAATAACAGGATAACGTTGGCCGAACGAAAAATAACCTTATATTTGCAATGATATTTTAGACCGCGAATAAATTTCATTTTAACCAATTCAAATACCGAAAATTATGAACGTACCTGCAAATCTGAAGTATTCCAATGACCACGAATGGTGCCGCGTAGAGGGCGGTGAGGCTTTTATCGGCATTACCGATTTCGCACAGAGCCAGTTGGGCGACATCGTATTCGTCGATGTTCCGACCGTCGGCGAAACCTTGTCCGACGCTTTCATTCCCGTCGGCGCCGAAGTGTTGGAGTTCAACCCTGCAGTGGATGCCGATCCCTCCATCGTGAACCGCGATCCCTACGGAGAGGGTTGGCTCGTCAAAGTGAAACTGACCGATCCCAAGGAGTGCGAGTCGCTGCTTACCGACGCGCAGTACAAAGAGTTGATCGGCTAATATTCGTTCGATGTAAATCGAACCCCGCAGCCTCCCGTTTTCGACGGGTGTCGGCAGGGAGTGTCAGGATGGAATCCGGCATCAAAAGATACCGTAACGTGAGTCCGACGTGTTCTGTTGTGACAGTATTTTTGTTTTACATCCGAAATCAATACGTCGGACTCGCCTTAAAACTATAACATTATGTCAAAGGTAACAGTTGTGGGCGCGGGCGCCGTGGGCGCTACTTGCGCCAATGTGATGGCTTGCCGCGAAGTGGCGAGCGAAGTGGTCCTCATCGACATCAAAGAGGGCCTGTCGGAGGGTAAGATGCTGGATATGTACCAGTGTTCTACGCTGATGGATTTCGATACGAAGCTCGTCGGCGTGACCAACGACTACAAGCAGACTGCCAACTCGGACGTGGTGGTGATCACCTCGGGTATTCCCCGCAAGCCGGGCATGACCCGCGAGGAGCTGATCGGCACCAACGCCAACATTATGAAAGGCGTGATCGAGAACGTGGTGAAATATTCGCCCCGCGCGATCATCATCGTGGTCGCCAACCCGATGGATACGCTGACCTATCTGGCGCTCAAGGCGTCGGGACTTCCCAAAAACCGGATTATCGGCATGGGTGGCGCCTTGGATTCGGCCCGTTTCAAATGTTACCTGGCGAAAGCCACCGGCGCCAACATCAACAACGTGGACGGCATGGTGATCGGCGGTCATGGCGATACGACGATGATTCCGCTGCTTTCGAAGGCTTCGGTCAATGGCGTGCCCGTGACGCAATTCGCCTCGAAGAAGAAACTTGAAGAGGCTGTCGCCAGCACGATGGTCGGCGGTGCCACGCTGACCAAACTCATCGGCACTTCGGCCTGGTATGCTCCGGGCGCCGCTGCTTCGATGATGGTCGAATCGATCCTGCATGATCAGAAGAAGATCGTCCCCTGCTGCTGCTACCTCGAAGGCGAATACGGCCAGAACGACATCTGTATCGGTGTTCCCGCCGTGATCGGCCGCAAGGGTATCGAGAAGATCGTCAAACTCGACCTCACCAAGGAAGAGGCTGCCAAATTCGAGGCATCGGCCGCTGCGGTCCGCAAGACCAACCAGGTGCTGCACGAGATCAAGGCGTTGTAAGCGTTTGCCGACAACGATAGCAGATCCCCGGTCTTTCGACCGGGGATTTTTCGTGAAAGAGCCTTCCGCCGCACATTTCGTCGGAAGTAAGTCGTATTCTATAAGAAACTTACCCGCATCCGGAAGCGGAAAGTTTCCCGTCTGACCCGTATGAACGGAACATAACAACCGATTTCGCTCCTTGCCGGGCAACAGCGGCCATATTCTTTCGGAACATTGCGACAACGGTCGCTCCCGGAAAAACTTTTCACTTCCCCGGAGTGTCTTTTTTACATACGTCGGAGGACAGTCTTCACCGTCTGCGAAGCACCTGCGTCATGCAGTGTGCGGCACCGTAGCCTTTGCAAAGGTTGTCAAGCCCGACCCAGGTGACCTTCACCCCTCGGTGTTTCAGTTCGGTCCGCAGGGCTTCGGACTGGCCCGCTACCCCGATGATACGGCGCGACCCGACCGTCAGGAAATTACCCGCCAGCCGGTCGGCATCCTCTTCGGAAATGGGGATGATGGCGGCACCGATACGGCTCCTCAACAATTCGACGAATCCGACATCTTCTTCGGTTTTGGTATAGACGCCGTTTGCACCTCGGAGATAAATATCGGCCAGCAACAGATCCGGAGAATCCGGATCGGTGGTCATACGCCGAGCTGTGAGCGTCACCAGATTGCGGTCTATAATGTTGAAATAGGTGTCCAAGTGCATTTCCGCCTGGCTGAACAATCGGTCCTTGACTACGACCAGACGGTTGCAGCCCAGCAGGTCGTGCTCCATAAGCTGATCGATGGCCGGTTGCGTGGTGCGCATCCCGCAGCCGATGAAAGCCGTATCGCCGAACGGATAGAAATCCCTGCCTTCGAGATGAGCTCCCTCCCCTTCGATGCGGTGTAACGGTTTCATGCCGATTTTTTCGAGGCAGAATTGCAGAATGTCGCATCCTTTCTCCCGCTGCGGGGAGTTCATGCGTCCGATTACGATGCCTTTGGCTGTGGTTATCAACTGGTCCCGCGTATAGAAGAGATTCATCACGGGGTTTTCCGAATATTCGGCCTTGAGCCCCGTGTTGATCTGCGTTTCCGACAGTCGGATGATCGGTTGTCGCAGAATAATCCGCACCAGATCCCGGGGCGATGTCTTGGCGAGGATGGATTGTCGGTACTCCTTTTGCTGCTCGGCTGTTTCCGGAGAGAGGTTTTGGGTGTCGAAGGTAAGAAAACCGGCCGCGAAGCGGCGCAGGTTCTCCAGCTTCGTCCGGTCGGCGGGTTTCCCGTCCGCGCCGGTTCCGTCGAGCAGGATCTGACGTACCGTGAGTACCCTCGCTCCGGCCTCCTCGAGCACTTTGCGATAAGTAGCATGTTCGGCGATGAGTTCGGGGATATCGATATGTTCCCGGAAAAGAGCCGCAGCCGGATGAAGGGCCCCCAGAAACAGCTCTTCGCCCGGGTCGTGGGTCAGGATGAGTCTGGCCTTGCGGTACTCGCACGTTTGGCCGCAGCGGACGGAGCGTCGCCCGCGCATGATAGATCCAATCAGTGAAGAAAGAAACGTCGAGATGGAGATGGAAGATCGGGAGTTAAACATAACGATTCGGGGTTAAATCTGGTTATAGGGATCGTATGTCGGTTATTCAAGCCACCCCTGTTTCGAGAACAGAACAAAAATCGCAGCAAATACGAATTTTGACGGATGGATCGATATATTAAAAACGAGAAAAACCGTAAAATTGTTTTGCGGCTCGTGCAAATCGGTGCAATAATGGTTGCTAAAGCGTTCGGCCGCCATGAGCGAACGGAGCCGCCAAGCAGCTCCGTTCGGTTTATACCCGGAAAATATCATGACTTTCCGAAAGCGATATTTTCAAAAAAGTTCCGTATGCCGTCAATCCGGATGAGCGACAACGATATTCCCTGTCCGGCGAAGCAAGGAGCCGCCGGAGCTTCCGGCAGACCGTCAGAAGCTGATCTTCGCACCGACGAACCAGCTGCGGGGTAGCGACGGGCCATAGATGTAACCCGAATCGCGGTTGGCCCCCCGGTCGAAGTCTTTCTGGTAGGCGTTGAAGATATTTTGGATGCCGGCATGGAGTTGCAGGGCGATCTCCTTATAGAGAATGACGTCGTACGACACTTTGAGGTTCAGGTCGAAGAAACGAGGTGTCGTGACGGCCCGATCGACGGGCGTGCCCGAACCCGCCATGTGCTGCACGAGCATTTTGCCCGTGTAAGTTCCGGTAATGGCTGCCTGCAAATTGCGTACGGGGGTCAATTCAGCCGTAAGGTAGCCGTAGGTGTTCGGCGTGCGGAACATCTTGCGGGTCGGTGCGACCTCCGGATCTTCGCTCCACTGTTCCGGTTCCTTGTAGCGGCTCTGCTGAAGGGTGATTCCGGCCTGCAGGTCGAACCAGCGGGTGAAGGCGGCCTTGCCTTCGATATTGATGCCCATGACGCGGGCGCCCGAGCCGTTGTAACGCTCCTTGATCGTACTCCCGTCCGTATCCGGATCGGGCAGCGGACGCAAGGCGAAAACGTGGTCGAGCGTCGTGTAAAAACCTTCGACGAGCAAGTTGGTCTGGACTTTTCCGAAACGGTGATAAAGATCTGCCGAGAGGCTGAGGCTGTGCGATCGCTCCTCGCGCAGATCGTCCGCCAGGCGAATGCGTACCCGCTCGCCGCCCACGATGGCGATGTGCATATCCTCGTCGAAGGCCTGCGGAGCACGGAAGCCGCTCGAATAGCTTAGGCGCAGGCTCGCCCCCTCTCCGGGATTGTAGCGCAGGTTGGCACGCGGACTGAAGATTACGTGATCGACGAGGCTGTGCTTATCCAGACGGCCGCCGATAAGCAGCGACCAATGCTCGTTTTTCCACTCGTTTTGCAGGTAGGCGCCGATGATGTGCACCTTTTGCTTCGTTCGATAATCATAGCCGATCGATTCGTCGTCCAGATCGTTGTAGTTATATTCCACGCCCAGGGTCAGGTCGGCGGGAAGGAACCACAACCGGTCGAACGAATGGATGTACTGGGCGCCGGTCGCCACGGTGAGGTCGTGCGTGCGACCGTAAGCGTCGGGATCCTGCTTGGAGCCGTAGTAGCTCTTGCGGGCGATGTGCTGGAACGAAGCATAGACATTCACACGGTTGGAGAAGTCGGCGGACGAGAGGTCGAACGAGAGGCTGCCGCCGTTGATGTTGTGGTCGGTCTGCTCGGCGATCATCGCTTCGTGCGGCGGCAGGTCGAGCCGGTCGCCGCCCCGGCGGTACTCCATGACGGTATTGTACTGGAGCGTAATACGCGAATAAGCGCTGGTCTTGAAGAATGAGCGCAGTCCGAGGGATTGGGATTGCAGTTGCGGAATCTCGGTGAAGCCGTCCCCGTCGTGGTCGTACACCGAGCGGTGGCGGTTCTGACCATAAACATAAAGTCCCGCCTTACGGCTGTCGGTGATGAGCGAGGCATTGGCCGAGGTGACGTTGTCGTAGCTGCTGCTGTTGCCGATCGCCGTGATCGTGTGGCCGACTTCGGCGCTGTTACGGTCGGGATCCTTGGTGATGATGTTGATCGTGCCGCCGATGGCCGAGGAGCCGAAGAGCGCCGAACCGCCTCCGCGCATCACCTCGACGCGGTCGATCATGCTGGCCGGAATCTGCTCCAGTCCATAAACGCCCGAAAGGGCCGAAAAGACGGGATGCGAATCGACGAGAATCTGCGAATAGTGTCCGTCGAGTCCGTTGATACGCACCTGCATAAAACCGCAGTTCTGACAGTCGTCCTCAACGCGTACGCCGGGCTGGAAACTAAGTCCCTGAGCCAGACAAGCCGAGTTGGTGTTGTCGAAAATCTTGCGGTCGAGGACGTTCACCAGGGCCGGGGCCTTGCGACGCGTGGTTTCGCTGCGGCTGGCCGAAACGACTACGTCGTCCATGGTGATTCCGTTTTCCGTGATCTCGAAGTTGAGTTCGAGGGATTGTCCTTTCCTGAGCGATACCTCATGGCGCACAGGATCGTAACCCATCATTCGGGCTTCGACGGTAATCGTGCCCGTCGGCAGGTTCTTCAGGAAATAGTGCCCGCTCGCATCGGTGGCAGTACCGATGGTCGTGCCGGGGATCGTAACAGTAACATACGGCAGATGTTCGCCTGTTTCGCTGTCGATGACATGACCGTAAAGATGAGCGTCGCTTTGAGGTTTCGGGGTCGTTTCGTCTGCAAAAAGTGTATGATAAACCAGGCACATTACGGCCAAGAGGATCAATTTTTTCATATTATAATAATTAGGCGATTATATCTTCAATGTCCCATTATCCGACGGTCGCGGAATCGAGTTCGAGGGCGTTTATTCGCGGCCGGTGGCTGCGTCTGTAATGAAGTCCTCCTAAATTTCCTTCTCGGAATGGAATCGGGGCGCTATGCTCCCAAATGGATACACAATATAATCCTATGTTTTAAGATGTAAAATGGGTCTGTTTTCGCCAGGTAGGGGCAACGGCCCGTAATACGGCCGATGAGAGAGAATACCCTGTGAAAACGATGTTTTGCCGCGCCGATCGGCACGTGCGGTCGAATAGTCCCGGAAACGAATGGTTCCGGAACGAATTTATCTACCCGATTGCAGGCGGCGCACGGAGCTGCGAGCCCGATATCGCAACGATTGCCGGATCGTAACACTCCGGCCGGAAAAAGGTTTCCAGCAAACGGAACTCACTGTCGAGGACCCAGTCGGTAGAATGGATATACGAGAAGAAATGGAAATGGCAAATCGCACAGTCGTCCACAAGAGCCGGCGACGTGGTATTTGCATCGTTCTCCGTGAGGTAACGATAGTACTCATCGGGATGAGTATGCAGGCTTTTGCCCGCATAGGCCGCGAGCAGGATCAGCAGCAGCGCCCCCGCATTGAATACCCGTATGAGTTTTTGTCCGCTCATTTCAGGTGCAAAAATAATGAAAAAAGGTTACCCGGCAAGGTGCACTCTCCCAAATACCTATATATTGGGATGCTTCTGCAGGGAATCAAATATCAATATCTCGAATCCCAAACATACCCTTTTCCTCGGGTATAAACGGACACAGGCTCCGAATTTATTCGAATGGTCAATATAATATGACAACAGCATCATACCCCAAGTTACTATGACCGGTTTCTTTACTTCCGGCAGTTCCGAGAATACGAATACAAAGTTACCTCTTCATAAGACATCGATCCAATTTCAAAAAACTTAAATTTAACATCCTAAAAAATCATCCGTTTTTTGTTTTCTCACTACTTTTATTTATTTTAGTAGTGAATTAATCATTAAAAAATAATAAGATTATGAAAAAAATTTTAATTCCTTTTCTTATTTTGGCGGTGTTCGCCGGAGCATGCAGTGACGACAAAACCGACGTACCCCCCCCAAACTGATCCTAATCAACTGACATTCAAGGTATCAGTAAGTAACATTACTCCGACGACAGCTGAAATCACGGTTTCTCCGAGCAACGAAACAAAAAGTTATTTCAGTGATATCGTCACCGACGCCGATTGGCTGGAATCCCAAAAACACGGTTTTGACGATTACCTGCAATATTTCATCGAGGTAGTGATGATGGAGCAGCAGGAGATGACCCGCGAGGAGGCGGTCAAAGCCATTACTTCTTACGGCAACGATGCATATACGGCCAGAGGACTCGAACCGGGAGCCAAGTATTGGGCCGTCGCAGTAGGTATCGATGCCGACGGACACACGACGACGAAGCCTACCGCAGAAGCTTTTACAGCGCAGACTGCACCCGAATCCACCAATACATTCGAAATCGCAACGACAGCAATCACACAGACAGGAGCATCGATTACCGTTACACCGTCGAACAGCGATGTTTACTTCCTGGATGTTCTGTCGGCTGACATCCAGTCCCAGGTGCCGACGGGTACGGATTATCAAAAATATCTGATCGATCGTTATTTCGGCTGGGGTATGCTCGACATGTATCTCCACGAGGGACCTTTCACGTATGAAGCAAAAGAACTCAACCCGGGCTGGGAATATCAAATTGCGGTTTTCGGATGCGAACAGGGATTCCCGACCACACCGATCAAAACCGAAACATTCAAGACTCTTGAAGGAGGGGATCCCCAAACG
>OHEC01001141.1_pt1 | contig 11420 bp, 10 predicted proteins | sample 1567141 | NCBI WGS metagenome assembly OHEC01 (sample SAMEA3879567, study PRJEB24766) | human gut metagenome | biome: human-associated habitat; feature: feces | place: USA | collected 1985/1987 | reverse complement strand
GCGCTGAGCCCGCCATTTGGCGCGGCGCTAAGGGAATCTTAAAAAGATGGCTACACTCGTAGAAAGCCTTTGTAAGTGGTTTTCGGACAGGAGTTCGACTCTCCTCATCTCCACCAAATGGACATTGCACGAACACCTACTACTTTAAAGGCGGCTTCGCTGTAGAGGTATGGCTGTAATGTCAACACAGAAAAACCGAGAGTTAAGGTTTTAGCCTTGACTCTCGGTTTTTCTATTCTTCGCTTTTTTCGTCTTGCTCTTGTTGCTTAACGAATTCCTTTCGCATTTCAGCAACAATAAATCTTGCCAAGGATTCAATTATCGCTTGTGGCAACTCAATATCAAATTTGTGCTCCGGCATTGATACCATAGGATTTCATCGTCAATATTGTATGTCAGCACCTTCTCCTTTCTTCAAATATCTCAATATCACCTTTCTATATAAACAAACCTATGTAACGAGGGAAAAATCCCCCTCGTAGGCTTACGAGTCTTCTAAATCGTCAGAATAAAACTTCTTGACTTCGTTCCTGTGGTGTCCCATACGCTCGCTGAGTTCATTTTCAACCTGTCGTTTTGTGAGCTTTCTTTCAGCAAGTAAACGGCGTTTGTTCTCTTGAAAGTACAAATGCCGCAGTCCGTGCCATGACGGTCTTTTGATGCGCGGCTTCTTACCCGGCGCTACAAGCTCGGTGCGGTTCGGATCAATGAACTTGTTTCCGTGATTGGTACGCCAATTCTGCAAGGATGCCATCATCTTTTTTACGCTGTTTTGATGACCATCGCAAATCAGATAGTCATTACCGGCTTTCCCGCTTTTCTTGGCATACACTAGACAGCGTTCCAGAATGGACTCTTGGATTTTAATATCCACAGGTATATCCCGTTTTTGACCGCCCTTGCCGTTGGTGATGTGCAGTTGCTTGTAACGGATTGCTTCTTCAATTTGGAACACACGCACGGTTACGGCTTCTTCCAATCGCAACCCAAAGTATCTCGCAAGATAGCTGACAATCACCGCATCATATCGTTTCATCGAAACGGCAACCTGTATCATTTCCTTAAATTCGCTCGGCAGAAAAGCACGATTATATTTGTAATCATCATTAGGCATGATACCAAGTTGCTTGTTGGTGGGCAGTTTGTTCTTACTGCCTAAACGCTTGTGGAAAAATCGAATGGCAGCCAGCTCTGTACGAATATACTTGGGCATATGATCGGTTTCTGTAAGCATGGTGGCATAGGCATAGATGTGTCGTGCTTCCAAATTCTTGAGATTTTTAGTCTGATAGCGCTCAGACATAAAATCACAAAAACGGTGTTCTGCCGCTTTGTAACGCCGTATGGTAGCATTGCCTTTATTGTTGTTCATACGAAGAACGGTCTCAGCCTGTTCCCACAGGTTTTCGGAAATGTTCTGTACCTTTTCAGGCAGAGCATCGTGGCGAACTTTACCCATAGGCAACTCCCTCCTTTCTCTAAAGTCACCGATATTGTTTCGGTGTAGGTAATATAGATAGGGCAGACTCAAATTTCAAGAAAAACGCTTTTTTCGTTATCGGCAGATGGAATATGTGATATGGTGTTTCAAAAAGCAAGTAATTAACAGAGGGCAAAAAATTCGGCTGCGGCAGAAGAAAAATCTTCCGCCGCAGCCTTTGAAAATGTATATCATATTTTGCGGTCATTCCGAAATACATATCATAATCATTCCGAAACGATGGCTTTGAACTAAGATAAATCTTTAATGGAACCCCTTTTTTTAGTCGACTGCTTGATGTTTAATGAGAGTTATTTGTGAAATTATATCATTGAACATCAAACAGTCGGAACACACGTCCGCAGGCGTGTGAAGCTCCTTCTATTATAAATCTGGTAAGACTTTCGAAAAGTTTATCGTATAAAAATATCATTCCGAAAATATGGTATCATTTTTCTCATTTGAAAAAGCCTATCATAGCGGCAAGGGCATAGCTCGTCCATTGGCACTCTTACCGATTTTACCTGCCGTTTCTCCCATTTTCTTTTTTAAACATCCCAAGAATACCCTTGCCGACGGCATCTCCGTTTCACTTCGATGCCGTTTCTATTTGTCTGCGACCTATAGAAACGGCACCGAAAATGACAGTCATAATCATTCCGAAAAGAAAATCATTATCATTCCGTAATGATGGGGTTATTCCGAAGAGAGTGTCATTTGAAAATATCATATCGGAGGGAGTATCATATGAAATCATTCCCGTTAAAGTTGGTTAGCACTGTGGGATCTCTCCCAACGCATACTTGCCATTCGGCAAGTGTTCCGAAAAACTGCGCAGCACCATATACAATACTAAATTTGCCTGTCGCACACCGACAGTATGGCGGGGTTTTCATTACCGATTGAACCCATAACTTCGGGTTGTGTTATCGCACACAACAAACGCCATAGGATATCTGCACCCTATGAAGTGGTAGCAACATTTTCTAACTGTCTTTTGTACTCATTGAAAAATAAATTTCTTAACTGCTCGATATTTTGAAAATGTCACTTTGCTTTTTTCGTCCCCACAGCTATAAAGCACAAACTCACTGCTTCGGTCTACATAGTTTTACGCCTCCTCGACTGCGGCGGCAACCGTTTTTACGGAAAATCAATTCCTCCTTACTATATTTCAAAGGTACGCCTGTAATATAAATAAGGCAACTTCAAAAAGCAAGAAAATAAAAAATCAAGAGGGATGATACCTATGCATCATCCCTCAAATCCTTATTGAACAGATTCAATTTTATTATATTTTTGCGACTTGATTTTATTGATTAGTAACCATACAGCTCCGACAATCGTAATGATTGTCGCCACATAGAATATGTAATATCCGGCACCCCAGTCGTACGAGCTACTCGGAATAATGCTCCTATGAACTTATTGACAAGCGACAAACTGAACAACTACCTCTCCGATATTGACAAACAGGCAGAAGATATGTTTTTTCGGATGGTTAAAGAAATGGCTGAAAATCAGGGTGTAACCGAGCAGTTAAAAGCTGCTGACCAAATGGCTTGGGTAGGAAAAATGAATGCTATCCGCAACGCCGCTATGGAGATTGTGAACAAGGAGCTGATATTTGTATGAAAACTCCGAAATATTATCTATATTTAAGAGAGGATGAATACCGCCTACTGTTTCATACTTTGGTGGAGTTTAAGAACAAATTACATCGTGAAGGTAGATACACCGACTCAATAGACGAACTGCTTATTAAAATATCAAAGGCAAAAAGAAAGAGAATACGCATAGCATAGAAGCAAGAGGCCGATACCGTTGAAAGTATCGACCTCTTGTTTTCTATTATATTGTTGGTGCTGTATTATTAATCTTTTTCTGCTTACTGCCACCAATGAATCCAATTATCGTAATCGGTAATCCAAACAGGAAATAAACCGGGAAACAAATCGTTCCAATCAAATATAGTGTAGCTGCAAATTTTGCACTACCGCTTTTTTTGCTGGCATAAGCAATCCACCCTATTAGGCAACCAAGAACAAATGTGATGATATGGACACAAAGCAGAATAACGATGGCGTATAAAACATTCATTGCTGGGGAACTCATACCAAGTAATTCAAATGCCAATTTAAAATATGCACCAACCGCTTCGATAAAATCAGCGCCACCAGCTTCAATGATCGCACCGCCAAAAATCCACAGTAATACAGCGGAATAAATGGTGGCAAAAATGTTTGATACTAAAAGTGCTTTACTTCTCATATGAACTTGTCCTCCTTATTCTGCTACTTCAAGCAATTTTTTAGTTACTCGTGTTTGAACTTCAAGGTAATATGCAGTTTCCGCTGCATTCAAATCTTCATCTTCCCATTTTTCAAAGTCTTCAACGAAATCTGCATATTTGCTCATATAATCTGCATAGTCAGTAAGGATACTTAAATCAGTACCATCGGACTCAGCATACTTTTTCATAAAAGCAACATACTCGTCCATAAAGGTTTCATAGCTGTCCATAGCTGCTTTGAAGTCAGGATCTAAACCATCGTCATTCTTATCAGGTTCTTCAGAACTGTCAGGCTCAGACGGTGTATCTGTTGAAGGTGTTGTAGTATCTGATGAAGTTGTATCGTTACTTTCTTCATCGTCCGGGGAATCAATATTAATACTCATAACATTATTACCTTCATATTTCAAGGAAATATGCCAACCGTCAGCGTTGTCGGCATAATAATATGTATCGCCTTTATCATAGTCAACAGTAAATCCTTTATCCGAGCAAGCGGCTACATAGGCATCAAAGTCGGCTTTTGATGTATTTCCAACATAAACAAAGAAATTATCATCGTGTTCATAAGAGAATTTGCCTGTTGTAGACTTTGGAGTCGGAAGCAATTTTCCGGCTGTGCTTGACGGCCAACTAATTATACCGAATTCCATTGGAGCATTCAATTCAATTTCCATATCTGCATCGCTGTCATAGTGACTCAAAGACAGCTTATAGCCTTTATCATTAAAAGCTTCAAAAGAGAACGAGTCAGAAATTTCGTCAATAGTGAAGCCTTTTTCCTTACACGCTTGAACATAATCTGCATATTGCTTATCAGAAATATTATTGATATCAATCCACAGCACATCGGTAGAATTATCGTAAATTTCGCCCTTGTTAGCTGGCGGTTCAGGAAGCATATCTCCCAATATCATATCGGACCAAACATTTTTTCCGTTTTTTCCACCGCCACCAATTATGATTCCAACTATTGCAATTACCGCAACGGCAACGATTCCAATGAACCACCATCTCTTGAAAAATGGCTTTTTCTTCTTTTGGGGAATTTCGGCTTGCATGGGTACAGGTTGTTGATAGAACTGTTGCTGAGGTTGCTCTGTCGTTTGCTGGATAGGCGGCGGTGTTACGGATGTTTCCGCCTGCGTTTTTGCCCCGCATTCAGGGCAAAACTTGCCTTCAAATTCTGTTCCACATTGATTGCATTTCATAAAGTTTTCCTCCCTTAATATAATTGAGTTCAAATTTATAATGAAAACAAAAACTATATTTGCTTATCATTCCATCGGTGGAATAGGCGGGATAGCTGTAAATAGTTGTTTTAAGATGTCTACAGTTCCTGCCGTTTTCCATTGCTCCATTCCATTTGTCCAAACCAAACTGTCTATGGTAAGCTGACCGTTAGAAACCATACTTTTGAGAATCGTAAAATCGAATGGGCCGGTTGCTTGATTATTAACAGCAACATAGTATGAGATAATGGGTATCGGCGGTGGGCCAATGGGCTGTGTGGGCTGATTCACACCTTGCATCATAGAATTCATCGAGCCTGCAATATTTTGGCCGACTGCGCCGCCTACAGCCATGCTTGCCATCATTGCAGCCATATTAAAGCCATCACCGCCACCTCCGAGATTTATATCACCAGCACCGTTAGCCCCCATCTGTCCAAGCGCTTCTGCTCCAGCAATACCGACTTCTGCTTGCTTTTCAACCTGGAAAGCACCGATATTAGAGGACTGTGTTTGCTTATGCTGCGCATACTGACCTTCTTCGCGCTGAATACGCAGAGTTTCCTCGTAGTTCTCTGCTTCAATACGCTGTTTGGCAGCAATATTTTTGATTCGGGCTTCCGCTTCTGCATGGGTAGTTGCAGCAGTAATATCTTTTGTTACTCCCATAAGAGAACGGTAACCTTCGCTCGTTTTATCAATCTCAATCGCACCAATATCAACGCCGGAAACATCAACTCCGAAAGTTTCTCTCAATCGTTCACTAATGTCGAGTTCAACAACATCGTTAATTTGGGATACTTTCGTTTCAATCTGTATCAAAGGAATATTGTGGGCTGCCGGAGCATTGGCAACGGTATCCTTAACATACCTATTTACCGCATCTTTAACTTGTGTTTGGAAGTCTGCAAGATTAAAGGTACTGAGTCTATGTAATTTGATAAACTCCTTATAATCCGAAATCTTAAAACTAATTGTCCCCCTAACAGCGACGGGAACACCAAAATCCAAAAATCTTGGATCATATACATCAAAGAACGGTACGCCAAATTTCACTTGAATAATTTGCGCAAGATTTATGAAATATACTTCTGCTTGGAAAGGCGTACCACCGTCATATGCAAGCTCTACAATACTTGCAAGTATTGGGAAGTTTTCGGTTTTAATTATTTGGTCAAACGGACCTACAATAAAATCTTGCATTGTTCCGTTTTGTTGCTTGTAAACAAAAACCGCCACTTCTCCATCCTTAACTCTTAATGACGAACCCCAGCGAATAGCATTCTCACGATTATTGTTACCTCCTTGAGAACCGTTGGGATGCCATTTCCAAATCAAATACGATGACTCATCACATCGTATTTCATCCATAAAGCCGCCTGCTTTTGGTTTACTTAATAAGGACATCTTTCTTCCTCCTATTTTTTGGATTTTCCTAAACTCTTAAAATAATTGACCGCTACGATTATTAAAACAATAGCACCACACAATTCAGCCATTGAACCATTATATAAGAAAAATGACAGTAAAATTGTTAGTAACCCGCTTCCTGCACTAACAGCATAGTCGAGGAAGATAGCACCTCTCTTGACAAGAGAAGAAGCGGAAGCTATTAGGATTATATATGCTGCTATTTCCACAAGCGAAGAATTACCGTGAGAACGATCGATAACAATTGCAACGAAGAACAAAAGCATTCCGACACAAACGGCAATGTTTCTTACGACGGTATCTACCGTAACTTTACTGAATTTTCGTTGCTTTTCTGAATGGATATTGCTTTGACAATTTTCATATATTCGTTGGATTTTTATGAAGTCAGTTTCTGAACTAAAAAGCAATACTGATTTTTGATATGCCTGTTCAAATTTAGCAAGCCACGCTTCGTAAATATCCTGATTATCTTCTCCAAGTATATTTGAAGAAGCCAATATCATAAATTCGAGAATATCCTCCTTTGAATTTGGAATAGGGAAATTGCGTATCATATTATTCTTTTGCACTTCAGTAGTTGTTCTGCATAATTCCCAATACAATTCCTTAACTGAATTGGTGGCAACATTTCCCCTTAACTCATAACCGCAGGAAGGACAATTACCTACAAAAGATGGCAGAACTTCTCCACAACTTGGGCATTTATGGATTTCACCATCGTAAAACGCTTTACGCTCATTTGTATCAGCTTTTTTATGAGGAATAATCGTTGAACCGCAGTTAGTACAAAATTTTGCTCCTTCTTTCAATTCATATCCGCAATTAACGCAAAAGGCTATTTCATATCTCCTCCTTTCAAAATTAGTATTCTTCTTGACGAACAGCATCACATATATCTCCGATGTTACAGTCAAGATAATCACAAATTCTCAACAAAACAGAAAGTGCTACTTCTTCGTTCTTTCTCATTTTAGTCATAGTACCCGTTGCTATATTTAAGTCCTTACGAAGCGTGGCGGGTGATATGTCTTTTTCAATCAGCAATATCCAAAGTTTTTTATAACTAATTCTCACATTTCATTCCTTCTTTAAGACTTGCACCTACCTATAACCACACAAGCTCCTTTTGATACGAACTGAAATAAAATTCGCAACTTCTTGAGACTACAAGTTCAAAATAAAAACCGTATTCTAACGGCTAAAACATTTCATATGCACCGCACAGTGCCTACACAACATAATCTGTATTATGTTATAACTCAAGATAGATTGCTTGGCAAAGATACATATAACAATCAAAAAAACTATTAAAAGGCATAACAAAAAAGCTTTTCCACACTTTCAAAAAGAAAGATTAAGGAAAGGCTCTTTTGTCATGTTCAATTATTTCAGTTTGCCAACCAAACTTTTGAAAGATTAAAAAACAGTTGATTTTAAGTCTAAATAACGCTATAATATATTTAACAATTCATGGTCGTTGCAATTTCAGACTAATCAAATACCACATAATACAGATTATGTCGTCACCGCCATTTCTATGGCGGTTTTTATATTATCAGACGCATATTTTCCATCTTGCGTTTGTGTTCAGCGCCACTTGAAATGATATAAATGCGAGTAGTATTGATGCTCTCGTGACCGAGAATGTCAGCAAGCTTGGCAATATCTTTTTCAATTCTGTAAAAGGTACGAGCGAATAAATGGCGTAGGTTATGCGGAAACACTTTATTGGGATTAACTCCGGCTTGCTCACATAAGGCTTTCATCTCTCGCCAGATATTACTTCTGTTCATAGGTTTGCTGGTTTTGGTAATAAATATTGCCCCCGAAGTAATGTTAAGTTCTTTAGCATACTTTTGTAGTTTTTTACAAAGGTCTTTTACGATAAACACTTTACGACTCTTGCCCTTACAAGAAACTATTGCTTCACCACAATTAATAGCCTCAACCGTAATAAATTCTAATTCACTAACACGAATGCCTGTACCGCAAATTGTTTGGATCAGCAGGGATAGGCGTTCGTTCTTTTTATGCTCTGCTGCTCGGACAAGCGCGATATACTCCTGTTTCGTTAGTTCACGTTCCTCAGAACAGTATGTTTTTCGTTGCACCTTAAATTGCTTGATGCACATATCTGTCCAACCGACAAATTTAAGAAAAGTGTTTAGCGCAGCAATCATGGAATTAGCACTGGTTAAAGCAAAGCTATTTTCCAAATAGGCTTTATATTCAAGGACAAGGGATTTGTCAATAATCATGCCATTCATAAAATCTGCAAAGCGGCGAATATCCCTAAGATATTTCTCAATTGTGTTACTGCTCCTTTCTTCATTTACCAGCATTTCCTTAAAGTTTTGCAACAATTCTGCTGTAATAATTCTCTTTTTCATATCAAATACCTCCGTTTTTATTTTACAATAGCGACTTTACTATAGCGTAACGGAGTATTATTTACGGTACTTCAAAAAGCAAGTAAATTACAATTAGGGGATCGCAATTACAAAAAACAACAAAATCATACGCAAACCTACAATTATCTTTACAAATCCTGCATTTTCCGCTATAATTTTATTAAGCGAGGTGTTACAAATGCTTCAAATTGAAGATCGATATTACTCTATGGTAGAGATATGCAAATACTTGGGCATAAGCAGAGATACTGCATTAAAATGGATTGCAAATAAAAATATGCCTGCTCATAAAGTCGGCAAAAAATGGATGTTTAAGGTTTCCGAAATTGATGCTTGGGTAAACAGTGGGCAGAGTGAAGAGGAATAAAAAAGGAGGCGAAAGCAATGCTTAATTATGGAAATCTAAACGATGTCGAATTTGAATATTTATGTCAAGATATTATGCAGAAAAAACTTAATATAGCATTGCATAGATTCGCCTGCGGTAAAGATGGCGGCATTGATTTAGCTGACGATGTTCATTCAAAAAATACTATTGTTCAAGTCAAGCACTATATGGCTTCTACGGTTTCTCAACTTATTGCAAATCTAAAAGAGGAAGTACACAAAGTAGAGAAACTTTCCCCTAAAAAATATTACATCTGCTGTTCTAAAGAATTATCTCCGCAGAAAGTTGACGAAATATTTCAGTTGTTTTCAGACTATATGAGTTCAACTGCAAACATCATTACATTAAATGAAATTGATGATTTTTTGAACGCCCCTGAAAATATAGAAATACTTAAGAAACACTATAAATTGTGGATTGAATCAACCGGAATTCTTCAGGAAATTGAGAACACTAATGTATTTGTTGATTGCGAAACTCTATTAGCTGATATTGAAAGCGAAAAGAATTTGTTTGTCAAAACAACTGCTTTTAACACTGCTCTAAAATGCTTGCAAGATAACAAAACGCTTTTTATAACAGGAAACCCAGGCGTTGGAAAAACAATTACTTCAAAGATGTTGGTATTACATTATGCTGCATTAGGGTATAGAGTAAGATTCTCCACCAATGTATCTGATTTGGATGAATTAAAGAAATCTTTATCCAGGAATTCAGATATCAAAGAAATTATTCTTGTAGACGATTGCTTTGGTCAGGCCTATTTCAATATGAAAGAAAGCCAAAACGCCGAATTACTTTCATTAATTAACTATGTTAACGCATCTAAAAACAAGCTCTTGATTTTAAACTCTCGAATCACTATTTTACAAGAAGCTAAGGAGCGCAAGCCAGAACTTCTTAGATGCTTTGAAGGTAAACAGTGCAAAGTTTATATTTTGGATATGACCGCAATTGACATCGTCGAGAAGGCAAAGATTTTTTATAATCATATTGCATTCAACGGTATGGATAAAGAATACTTTTCTGAAATTAAAAAGGACAAGCGTTATTACCATATTATTAAACACACAAACTATACGCCACGTATCATTGAGTTTATTTGCAATCCAAATCGGTACAAGGATGTTGCTCCTGCCGCTTATTATGACTTTGCGATTCAACAGCTTAACAATCCTAAGGAAATATGGAAAGATGAATACGAACGCAGACTTGAAAAAGTTGACAGACTTCTTTTGCTGACTTTGTACTCTCTTTCCGATTCAGCTGTTAGCGAGGAAAAGGTAAAGAAATGTTTTGAGCAAAGAATATCGTGTGAAACAGATATCGACACTACCGTAAATCAATACGAAGCCTCATTGTCCAGACTTTTAGATGGATTTGTACAACTCGTTTCTGAAAATGGCACAAAAAAGCTCACCATGGTTAATCCATCTGTAAATGATTATCTTGATGGTCGTATGAATGCGAGTAATTTGGAAAAGCAACAATTAATAGACCGCGTTTTCTCTGTCCAGCAAAAGAAGAGGCTTCTGACCGAAAGAGAATTTGAAACATTCATCGAATTGTCTTTAAAGAACCAAGAGATTAAAAGATATCTATTCGACAGTGAATCTCAAAAGAATGCGTTTATTGCTTATTATGTTTGCAAATACGCGATCTATGATAATGCTTATACCGACAACATATACTCTTTTCTCAACTCCCCAGCCTATCTGCGCATTTTTGGTAATGAGTCGATTTCCGCTATAACAATTTTTAACGGTATTATGCAAAAAGATGTTTGCGAATTCTATAATGTTGGAGAATTTCTTGCGAACAACTGTTCCTTGGAGCAGTTGTTAAATGCATTTGTTTTCGATGAAATGGTTGATGTTATTTGCATGATTAACCGTTTTTACGACAACAATAACCGAAATGTGTTTATTGAAACGACATCTGAACAACTCAGATATGCAATCGAGTCTCTCTGCGGAAATTTAGATGCGGATGAATTTGATCTAGACGTTGATCAGGCGATTGAATTATCTCGTTATGCCGGCGAACATTATGAGGGTGTTGACACTTCTAAGGCTGTGTCATATATAGAAGATGATATCATAGCAGATGTCGAGAGCGATATTGACACCAAACTAGCGTTGTTGCCGACAGATGTAGGACGGATTTTGCGGACATTCAAAAT
>OHEC01001126.1_pt1 | contig 11510 bp, 9 predicted proteins | sample 1567141 | NCBI WGS metagenome assembly OHEC01 (sample SAMEA3879567, study PRJEB24766) | human gut metagenome | biome: human-associated habitat; feature: feces | place: USA | collected 1985/1987 | reverse complement strand
CAGGACGCCCGCTTTTTTGACGCGGTGGATTATATCCTGATCATCCCCCAGGGCTTCGCAAAGGACTTTTCCCAGGGCGGAGGCACTCTGGAGAAAAATACCCGGTTTACCTCGGCCGAGGGGCGTTACGCCGATCTGCTGGTGAACCGGTATTTAAGCGCCGCCAGAGCGTACCGGCAGGCGGCGCCGGAGCTGTCTGAGGAGGAGCTTTTAGAGGCGGTGAAGGCGGATGCTTCGGTGCAGGCGGAGGTAGAAAAGAAAAGCTTCCTGGAAAGCCAGCCCATCGATGAGAGCTTTCAGGTGTATTTCAGAACCTTACCCTATATCATGATGGCGGTTTTGATTCTAGCGGTCACCACGGTGATGATGGTGTTCAACAAGCCGGACCTGCGGATGAGAAACCTGTGCGCCCCGGTCAAGCTGCGTCATGTAAATCTTCAGCTGGCCTTATACAACGTATGCCTGGGCGGGGTGGCATGGCTGGTGCTGTGCGCCATGGCGTTCCTGTTTTACGGCGGCCGTATCCAGGGAACGGATGTCAGGCTGGTCCTGCTGATCCTGCTCAACAGCATATGCTATCTGTTTGTCTGCCTTAGCGTGGCCTTCCTGCTGGGAAACTTTGTCAAGGACGGGGGCGGGCAGAATATCGCCGCCAACTTTATCTCCTTGGGGCTCAGCTTCCTCGGCGGCTCCTTTGTCCCTCTGGAGCTTTTGGGAGACAGTGTGCTTCAGGTAGCCCGCTACACGCCTTCCTACTGGTATAACCACGCGGTGGAAGCCATCTCCGGCCTGGTCCGCTTCGACAGCCAGGCCCTGGGCCCGGTTTTCATTTCCATGGCCATTCAAACCGGCTTCGCCGCCGCTGTTTTTTCCGTGGCTCTGGTGATCAGCAAGTTCCGCCGGCAGCGGACCGAGGGCTTTGCCTCCGTTAAAACGGAGATGGCGTAACGAGGCTTTCCCGCAGAAGAGGGAACATCGCCGGCGGCGACGGCGCGGGATTGTGCAAGGCAGAAAAATTTGTGTTTCCTTGGCCTTTAGGGCTATCCTGGAAAAAGACCGCAAAAGGGCACCGGCGCTTGAGCGCCGGTGCCCTTTCAGCTTCCGCCTTTAAAGGATGGCCGCCGGTTACCGGTCGGAGGCGTAGCGGATTCCCCACTCCCTGCGAAGCTGGTCGATCACGCCGCAGATTTTCAGGCTTTCCTCCCAGGTGAAATCGGGACATTCCAGCAGTCCCTGCGCCAGGCATTCCTGCACCCGGAGAACCTCAAACTGCATCCCGGTGGCCGGATAAGGAAGCTCGACGCTTTCCGGTTCGCCCTGGTTGGGGATAAACTGAAGCTGGCTGGGACAGCACAGATTCGGCCCCAGAGTGATACGCCCCTTTTCCCCAAAGATCGTAGTGGTGGCGTTGCCCTCCATATCAAAGCCGGCACTCAAAAAGGCGGCCTTGCCATCGCCGTATTGCAGCAGCATATCCGCGTGGATGTCCACCTCTCCGTTGGTGCGGCAGCAGGACATGATTTTTTCCGGCCCCTGGGGAAACGCCAGAAAGGCCATGCCCAGCGCATAAACGCCTACGTCCCGCACCGCGCCTCCGGTGTGGGCCAGAGAGGCCTTCCAAAGCTGCCAGTCCTTTGGGTCGGCCAAAAAGGAGTGAAAGGAGTGAACGGTGAGCACCTGCCCGATTTTTCCCTCCTGAAGCCACTGGCGGGCCTGCCGTACCGCAGGAAAGCACCGGGTCCACATGGCTTCCATCAAAAAGGTGTGGTTTTTCTCAGCCAGCCGGATCATTTCTTCCGTTTGGGCGGCGTTATCCGCCATAGGCTTTTCACACAGCACCGCAACCCCGGCGTTCAGGGCCGCGGACACATAATCCATATGGGTGTCGTTCGGCGTGGCGATATACACCACGTCAGGCTTGGACTCCCGGAGCATTTTTTCAAAATCGGTATAAGAAGAAGCAAAGCCGTATTTTTCCGCATAGGCTCTGCCGTTTTGCTCGCTGCGGGAAACCACTGCGGTTCGTTCGGCGCCGGGAGCCTCAAGCATTCCCTGAGCAAACCGCCCGGCGATAAATCCAGGGCCGACCACGGCCCATTTGGTTGTTTTCATAAGCTGACCCTCCTGTTGCCATACATATTTTAACCGGGAATCAAACTGCCCGCTGTTACGCTCATTATACAAGACGCCCGCTGGAAAAGCAACGAGCCGCGGCGGGGATAACGAGAATTTCTGCGGCAAAATACGGCAGAAATCCCTACCTCTGGGACGGGAACTGTGGTATAATAGCCTCGCTTAGGTTTCTGCGGCAAAGCTGCCGTCAATAAAAATAAACATAAAACCGTAAGCTGCAACGATGGAAGGGGCGAGCGTTATGCGGCTTTTTCTGGCAATTTTATTCGAGGAGCCTGTGAAGGACAGGCTCTGCGAGGCGATGGAGCTGATCCGGCGGAGCACCCGGACAAGCCGGCTCACCCGGCGGGAGAATCTTCATTTGACGCTGGTGTTTCTGGGAGAACTCCGAGAGGCGGGAAAGGTGCGGGAGGCTATGGAGGAAATCCGGACCGGCCCCTTTCCTCTGGAAATCCGGGGCCTGGGCAGATTTCAACGAGACGGCGGAGATCTTTACTGGGCCGGAATAGAGCCCTCCTTACCGCTGCAAAACCTGTACCTGGAGCTGAAAAACGCTCTGGCAGGCAAGGGGATTGCGGTTGAGGATCGGCCGTACCGTCCGCACCTGACGTTAGCCCGGCAGGCGGTAGAAAAGCCGGAAACCCCTTTTTACACGCTGAAAAACCGGTTGGAGCCGGTAAAAACCAAAGCCGCCGCCGTCAGTCTGATGAAGTCGGAGCGAATCGAGGGAAGGCTGGTTTACACAGAGCTGTACCGCAAGGAGCTGCGAGAAAATAAGGGAAAGGAAGCGATGCTGTGAAATCCTACCGTAAGGAGCTGTGGTTCCGTGTGCCGAGCCGCAGAGGCCTGGTAAACATCACAGGCGAGGTTGAGAAAGCGCTGGAAGAAAGCGGCGTCCAGGAGGGACTGGTTTTGGTCAACGCCATGAATATTACGGCCAGTGTATTTATCAACGATGATGAGCCTGGACTTCACCGGGACCTGGAGGCTTGGCTGGAAAAGCTGGCGCCGGAAAAGCCCTACGGCCAGTACCGCCATAATGGCTATGAGGACAACGCCGACGCCCATCTGAAGCGGTCGGTGATGGGAAGGGAAGCCGTGGTGGCCGTAACCGGAGGGCGCCTGGATTTTGGCACCTGGGAGCAGATTTTTTACTATGAGTTCGACGGCAGGCGGGAGAAGCACGTCCTGGTGAAAATTATCGGAGAATAAGCCATGAAGAAATTGATTTTAGTGGGCGGTACCATGGGCGTGGGAAAAAGCTCGGTATGCAGGGCGCTTCATCAAAGGCTGACGCCGTCGGTATGGCTGGATGGGGATTGGTGCTGGAATTTAAATCCCTTTGAGGTCACTGAGGAGACAAAGGCCATGGCAATGGATAACATCGCCCACCTGCTGGGAAGCTTCCTAAGATGTTCCCAAACGGAATATGTGATTTTTTCCTGGGTCATGCACCAGCAGGAGATCATCGACGAGCTTTTGTCCCGGCTGACGGGAACGGCGTTTACCCTGTATTCCTACTCCCTGGTATGCTCGGAGGAGATTTTAATACAGCGGCTGGAAAAGGATATCCGCCGGGGGCGCCGTCACCCAGATGTGCTGGAGCGGAGCAGAAAGAGGCTGCCTCTCTATCAAAGCCTGGATACCTGGAAATTGGATGTGGGGAGGCGCACGCCGGAGGAAGCCGCTGAGAAAATAAAGACTGACATAGCCGGCTGACCCTGGTGCTTCCGGGGCTGATGGATACAAAAAACGCCTAAAGCCTTAGTAGGCTTTAGGCGTTTTTTCGGTATTAGGCTTTAGGCTGTCTCCAATCAGCACGCAGTTGTTTGAGGCTGAAACCCGCCCGCCGTGCGGGTGAAGACAGAAGGCTATAGGAGATTGAGGGAGGAGAAAAGACCTTTCGTTCTTGTCAGGGCTCCTCTTTCTCCGCGGCGGAGGACAACGGCTCTACAGCTTGGCGGAGCTGCCGGCTGAACGGCAGGAAGAATAAAGCCTTCACAGCCCAAGCAAACGGGGCCGGCATACATCGTAAGGCTCTCGAAGCGAAAAGACTGCTGTGAAAGAGACGGCTGCCCGCCGAAGAATCCAATCAATCGCGGGAAAGGAGCCGCCCGCGGAATCCAGGCCTTTTAGAAAGCTCCTTAAGAAGCTGAACGGGGAAAGCCCCTTTAAGGGGCTTTCCCCGTTTTCCAGCCTTAGCAAAGACAGCAGAAAGCTTTTAAGGTTTCTCTTATTTCTTTAGGCCGTAAAATACGCTCATGGCCTTTTCCACATCGTTTTTCATAGCGTCTCTGGCAGCGCAGGCGATGTCATGATAATAAATCACGTCGGGATGATCCTTCAGGTAAGCCTTGGCGGCGTTTGTACCCTCTCGGGCCATATAGGTGTAATAATTGATTTTCCGCACGCCGCGCTTGATGGCTTCCACGTAGTCCTCAGGGCTGACGCCGGAGCCTCCGTGCATTACCAGCGGCACGCCGGTGAGCTGGTGGATCTTCTCGATTCTGGGAAAATCCAGCTTAGGCTTGGCGGTGTAAATACCGTGGGCGGTGCCGAAGGAACAGGCCAGGGCGTCTACGCCCGTATCCTTGACGAACTGCTCCGCCAGGGACGGGTCGGTATAAGTGGCGGGATCGTTTTCGTGAGCCATGCCGGCGCCCTCCGCTTTTCCCAGGCTTCCGATTTCCGCTTCCACATTGGCGCCGTATTCTCTGGCCATCGCTACGGCCTTTTTGGTGTTAGCCACGTTTTCCTCATAGGGCAGGGCGGAGCCGTCGTACATTACGGAGGTGAAGCCCAGCTCCAGAGCCTGCTTTAAATAGTCCAGAGTCTCGCCGTGATCCAGGTGGACGCATACGGGAACCGACGCCTTTTTCGCCAAGGCGACCATGACAGGGCCGATAACAGAAAGGGGAGTGACCGGCTCGTGAAGCTGAGCGTGGGCCACAATGACGGGTACCTGATGCTCCTCTGCCTTATCGACGGCGGCCTGCAGGCTTTCCAGGGTGGGCGTGTTGAACGCGGCGATAGCGTACTGCTTTTCTTCAGCGATTTTCAATACCTGGTTTAAAGTGGCTAACATTTTTTTACCTCCCAATAGCTTCTTTTTCAAATTTTTAAACAGACTGATTTCAAAAGATAAAACGCCTTAAAAAACGTTTTATCTTTTTTATTATACTTAGGTTCGGAGGAAAAAGAAAGTGGAATTCCAAAATTTCATTTAGAAATTCCACTTTTGACAGAGACGCTCCGCAACCCGCCGGAAAAAGCGTCAGAATTTATTCAGGGGAATTGGCCACAGCGGCTGCCAAAGCACCTTGCGGAAGCAGCCTTCTTTCAAGGACAAAGCGGGTAAGATAACGATAGAGAGACTGATAAAACAGACGGATGAAGCCAGAGGGAGCCTTACCCTTTGCGCGCCGGCAGTCCAAAGAATTGGAACAGCGGAGTTTCAGCGGCCCTGGGGTCCGGTTCGACGCCCTTACAGGGTACGCAAGGCAATGTTTCCGGCAGTGCTTGGAGCATCATACATGATTTTAATTTAAAGCGCGGGGGCTTCCGCGGGGCTGGCAGCCGACAGCGAACGGATCAGCATTTGATAGGCATAGGCTCTGGCCTGGGGCTCAGGCAGAAGCTGAGCCTGCAGGGATGCCAGATAGGAGCCTACGGCGCCTAAAAAGCACATGGTCTGGTATTCCTCGGAGAAGCCTCCGGAGATCAGCCCTTCCTCTGCCCCAAGCGCCAAAATCCGGCGGATCTGCTCCTGGACGACATTGCGGATTTCCTCTGCGGGCTCCTGACCCTCGAGGCAGCGCTTCATTTCGAAGCAGGAAAAACCGGAAACCATATGAAAAAAGGAAAGCCTGCTCTGAACCGCTTCCGCCACGGTGGTCATAGAGGACTCCGCCGCGATCCGAAAGCCCCGATCCAGAGGGATCAGGCCCTGGAGGGCGGTGAGCTCCCGGCGCATGTAATAGCACACTGCGGCGGCGGTCATAGCCTCCTTAGAGGGGAAATACTCGTATACAGTTCCCTTTCCAATGCCCGCCCGGGCCGCGGTTTCCGATACGGTCAGGGCTTCCAGGCTTTTTCCCTCCATTACCAGGCTGATGACAGCCTCTAAAACCGCCGTTTTCTTATCCTGAGGGCTGTTCACTGCTTTTTTCTCCTCGGGACCGCTCACGATAAATCATCCTCCAAATCTACTTTCTTCATGGGCCTTTTATGGAATACGTCGTAAAGCACCGGCACCACAAGCAAGGTCAGCAGGGTGGCGTAGGTGAGGCCGCCAATGGTGACGATAGCCATGGGCTGGGTCATTTCCGCACCGTCTCCCAGGCCCAAAGCCATGGTGACCATAGCTAAAATGGTGGTCAGGGCGGTCATCAGAATGGGACGCAGGCGGGTACGGCCGGTCTGGATCAAGGCATCCTTTTTGTCCACCCCCTCCAGCCGCAGCTGGTTCACATAGTCCACAAATACAATGCCGTTGTTGACCACCACGCCGGCCAGCATTAAAAAGCCCAGCATGGCGATAATGGAAATGGGGCTGCCGGTGAGCCACAAAGCCAGAAGGCCGCCGGTGAAGGCCAGAGGAATGGTAAACATGACGATAAAGGGAGACAAAAGGCTCTGGAACTGGGCCACCATAATCAGATAGATAAACACCACGGCCAGAACGATCATCAGAATCAGGTCGTTCATGGCGGAGTTGATGGTTTCGGTTTCGCCCTGGATCTCTACGGTGTAGCCCTCGGGCACCTCGTAGGCCGCCAGCTTTTCCTCCAGCTCACGGCTCACCAGGCCGATATTATGGTCGTTATCCACGCCGGCGGTGACGGTCATATACCGCACCTGGTTTTCCCGGTTAATGGAGCTGACGCTTTCCGCGTCCTGGGCCTCGGCGATCTCATGGAGGGGAACGGCTTCTGTTTCCCCGGTCTGCTGGTTGGTGACGGAAATCTCATGGGACATCAGGCCTTCCCGGGTCAGAGCATCCTCCGGGCTTTTTACCACGATCACCGGCAGGTCATCCGAGCCGATGGTCAGAGTGGTAGCGGTGGCTTCCGTCTGCAGAGCGGCGGCGATTTCCTGATAGACCTGGGCCACGGTCAGGCCGTGCTCCATAGCCTTGTTTTTATCTACTACGATCCGGGTTTCCATATCCCCCTCGGTGATGCCTCCGGTCACCTCGGTGGTGCCCTCGATTCCGCTGAGCATCTCCACCAGATCCTGGGAGATATCGTTCAGGGTATCCACGTCGTCCCCTTTGACCTCCAGGGAGATTCCGCTGCCGCCCAGCGCGGACATATCCATGGTGGAGGCGGAAACGCTGAGCTCACAGTCCAGATCCTGGGTAGCTCCGGTGATTAATTCCGCCATTTGGGCGTTGGAGCGGGTGCGGCCGTTTTCCTTCAATAAAATATAGAAGCTGTAGGTGTTGCCGGAGGAGGACGAGCTCATGGACATTCCGCCGGAGATCGCGCCTACGGTTTCCACATCGTCCAGGCCGCCGATCCGGCTCATGACCTCGTCGGCCATTTCATAGCCTTCCTGCTGGGTAGCCTCCTTGGGCATTTCCATGGTGGCCATCATCTGGGGGGAATCCATCTCCGGCATGAAGGCGGTGCCCATATTTACCGCTTCAAAGACAGCGAATACCAGCAGCGCCAGCACGCCGGCGATGACCACGATTTTATGCTTTAAGGAGAACCGCAGCACCTTTTCGTAGCCGTTGGTAAAGCCTTCGAACCAGCGGTGCTTCTTCTCCTTGGTTTTCCGCAGCATGGTGGAGCCCATGGCGGGCACCAGGGTGAGGGCGACCACCAGGCTGGCCAGCAGGGAATAAGCGATGGTCAGTCCCATGTCGGTGAAAAGCTCTCTGGAGATGCCCTGAGTGAACACGATGGGCAGAAATACGCAGATGGTGGTCAGGGTGGAGGCGAAAATGGCTCCCGCCACCTGGGTGGCTCCCTTGACAGCGGCCTTTGCCGCCGGTACCCCCTGGTTTCGCAGCCGGTAGATATTCTCGATGACCACGATGCTGTTATCCACCAGCATACCGACCCCCAAGGCGAGGCCGGACAGGGAGATGATGTTTAAGGTAATGTCGGTGAAGTACATCAGCACCATGGCGAATAGTACGCTGATGGGAATGGAGAAGGCGATAATCACGGTGGGCTTGACATCCCGCAGGAACAGGGCCAGCACCAGGATCGCCAGAATACCGCCTAGGATCAGGTTTTGCAGCACCGACTGGATGATCATATTAATGTAGTCCCCTTGATCCATCAGAGGGATAATATGTAAATCGGGGTTTTCCGACTGAAGCTTCCCGATGGCCTCGTTGATCCGCTGGGATACGGTAGCCGTGGACGCGGTGGACTGCTTTTGAAAGGACAGGACCACGCCCTCATTGCCGTTGACCTTGGCATAGGCTTCCCCGGCGTTGCTGGCCTGCTCCACAGAGGCTACGTCGGAAAGGCGGATGTCGCCTATGCCCTCCGTGCCGATGGAAAACAGCACGCTGTCCTGAAGCTCCTCGATGCTGCCGTACTGCTCTCCGACCTTTACCAGATACTGCTGCCCGCTTTCAGAATCCAGATAGCCGGCGGGCATATTGAAGTTCTGGGCCGTTAGGATCTGGCTGATCATTTCCTGGGTGACCACGCCGGAAATATCGGCTTTTTCCAAGGCCTGGTCTCTGGCCTGCTCAAATTCCGCCTTGGCGGCGTCCAACTGGCTTTGGCCGGATACGATCTGGGCGCTGGCCTGGGCAAATTCGCTGCCTGCTGTCAGCTTGCCGCTTTCCAGCTGCTCGTAGCCGTCCTGGGCGGCTTTCAGCTGCTCCTCCAGCTGAGGCCTCATGGCCGCCAGGGTGGCCTGGCGGGTCTTGATATTTTGCAGCTCGGTATCGATTTCCGTGATTCTGGCCTGAGCGTCGGCAATGGTGCCGGGCAGGGAATCCACGGTTTCCTGTAGCTGGGCGATCCCATCCGTCATCTGGCGGAGACTGTCCTGGGTCAGAGAGGCGAAAGCCTCTCCCAAGGTGGGGATGGAGGACACGGCGGTGCGAAAAGCCTTAAATTCCTCCGGGGACAGGCTTAACAGCTCCTCCACCGTGGAGGCGGGCAGACCGTTGGGGAACAGGGCCGCGCCGGTGGGGGTGGACGCGAAGGCCTCCAGCCCCTGAAGGCCGGTGTTCACAGCCTCATAGCTTTGCTGCAGCTGGGTTAAGGCGGCCTGAGCCTCCGCCAGGCCGTCCTGGGCCTGCTTCAGCCCGTCGGCATAGGCGGACCGCTCCGTCTCGAAGCCCGCCTTTTGAGAGGACAAAATGGTGTCCTCCGCCAGCAGGGCGTTCAATTGGGCCACAGCGGAATCTACCTGAACGCTGCCGGCGGTCAGCTGGGAAACCGCACCCTCCTGGCCGGACTCCAGCTGCTGCCTGCCCTCGTCCAGCTTGGCCTGGGCGTCGTCCAGCTCCTTTTTCGCATCGTAAAGCTGGGTGTCCACCGCCTGGAGCACCCTATCGTTCAGCTCGTCGATTTTGCCCTGGTCCAGGGTGATTTTCAGCTGCTGCTCCACCAGGCCCGAGGCTGTGACAGAACCGACGCCGTCCACCCGCTGGAGGGCGGGAAGCACCGTGTCGTTCACCAGCTTGGTGACTTCCTCCACGCTTTTGCCCCCGGCGTCTACGCTGGCCACCATCACCGGCATCATGTCCGGTGAGATCCGCATCATGGTGGGAGAGCCGACCCCGTCGTCGAACTTGGCTTTTACCTGGTCCAGCCGGTTGGAGATCTCAATGGAGGCGGAGTCCATATTGGTGCCCTGCTCAAATTCCAGCATGACGATACTGGCGTTTTCACTGGATATGGAGCTGACGCTTTTTACGCCGGATAAAGTGCTCAAGGCCGATTCCATCGGCTTTGTCACGCTGGATTCCACCTTTTCCGGGCTTGCCCCTGCGTAAGTGGTGGATACTACCACATAGGGAAGCTCAATGTTGGGAAGAAGATCGGTGGTCATATTCATGAAGGAGACCGCTCCTAGAATGAAAACCATGATAACGGCAACCACGACGGTAAACGGTTTTTTAACGCTGAATTTTGAGAGCATGGAATAGTCCTCCTGGCGATCTGTTTTCTGCCGACCGACCGGTCGGTCAATACACGCCAGTATTATAGCACACAGAGGAAAAAAGAATAAAACAATTTGTAAATTTTTTCAGAGATCCTGCTGTGCTTTTTAGAAAAGCCGTGTTATAATAGCTTCAGCTTCCAGGCATAAAATTGGTAACGCTATGGCTTTTATGTCCTGTTTTGCGGCTTGATTAGCGCGGAAGCCTCCCGCGGCGCCGCAGCAGGCTGGGATAATAAAATTTTTTGGAAGGTCAAGGGAATATAATTACTATTTGTATTATAAATCGATAGATATACTTTTAGTTTTTTGGAAAAAGCTTGATAATCATCGCAACAATGGGGAAAAGTCTTTCGATAGGTCTGGAAAGACGCTGATAGATGAAAGGAGGAAGCTGTATCATCATGGGCTTTCAGAATAAAACGGCTGTCATTACCGGCGGCGCTTTAGGGATCGGCAGATGCTTGCGTTCGCGGATGCTGGATGCAGGATCGCTTTTTTTGACTGCGGCCAAAGGGCTGGAGAGGAAAACCTGAATTTTCTTCAACGAATGGGAAAAGACGCTCTATTTTTCTGCGGGAATGGGGAAGCCCCAGAAGCGTTGGAAGCGTTTGTTCAGAAAACAATTAATACATATGGTAATATTGATTATTTAATAAACAATATGTGCATCAATCGGGGAGGGCTTTTGACTCCTTGCGGCTATGAGGACTTCCTGGCGGTTTTAAAGGTGGGGGTTGCGGCTCCTTACTATTTGACTCAGCGGTTTCTTCCCTATTTTAATTCGGGAGGCTGTGTGGTGAACCTTTCTTCCACCCGAGCGGTCCAGTCCCAGGAAAACACGGAGAGCTACACGGCGGCCAAGGGCGGCATCACGGCCCTGACCCACGCCATGGCGGTGAGCCTGGCGGGCAGGGTCCGTGTCAACGCCATTGCCCCCGGCTGGATCGATACCGGCCCTTACCGCCAGGAGGGCTACGTCCCAGAGGACACCAGGGAGGACCTGCTCCAGCATCCCTCCGGCAGGATCGGCGCGCCGGAGGACATCGCCCGGGCGGCGTTGTTTTTGTGCGACGGGCGGAACGGCTTTGTCAATGGCCAGACCATCACGGTGGACGGGGGTATGACCAAGCTGATGATCTACCATAATGACTGCGGGTGGGAGTACCATCCGGAGAAATCATAAACAGCAGAAAGGAAAGAACGATGATGCAAAAATTTGAGTATCCTCTTCG
>OHEC01001125.1_pt1 | contig 11516 bp, 9 predicted proteins | sample 1567141 | NCBI WGS metagenome assembly OHEC01 (sample SAMEA3879567, study PRJEB24766) | human gut metagenome | biome: human-associated habitat; feature: feces | place: USA | collected 1985/1987 | reverse complement strand
GAACTGACCACCGTGTATTCATCTTTTCAGTCGGCTGGGCGCGGCCAGCGCGGCAACAGCTGGGAGTCGGAAGCCGGAAAGAACCTGCTCTTCAGTTTTGTAGTTTATCCGGAGTTTCTGGAGGCACACCGCCAGTTCTATCTTTCACAGGTGACTGCCTTGGCACTACATGATGTATTGTCCTCTTACACGGAGGGCATTTCCATCAAATGGCCTAACGATATTTACTTGAAAGACAAAAAGATTTGTGGCACACTGATTGAGAATGACCTGACAGGCATCCATATCAGCCGTTCCATTTCGGGTACGGGCGTAAACCTGAACCAGGAACGTTTCCTCAGCGATGCTCCCAATCCGGTCTCATTATGCCAGATTACGGGCAACCAATATAACCCGAGGGAGATACTGGAACAGATTATGGAAAAAGTGACGGAGTACTATCAACTTCTGAAAGAGAACCGGACAGAGGTGCTGGAAACACGCTACAAGGAGGCGCTTTACCGAAAAGAAGGACTGCATCTGTTCCGCGATAAAGACGGTGACTTCCGGGCACGCATTGCCGACATTGAACCGAACGGACGACTGATACTGGAAGACGAGGACGGACAGACAAGGGGGTATTTATTTAAGGAAGTGGAATACATCTTATGACACGTACTGACCGACAGATTCTTCACATCGCCCTTCCTTCCATTGTTTCTAATATTACGGTTCCCTTGTTAGGCCTGATTGATGTCAGCATTGTAGGGCACTTGGGAGCCGCATCTTACATCGGTGCCATTGCAGTGGGAGGCATGCTGTTCAATATGATTTACTGGTTGTTCGGTTTCCTCCGCATGGGAACCGGGGGACTTACCGCACAGGCCTACGGCAGACATGACCTGCAGGAAGTGACGCGTATCCTGCTTCGTTCACTGAGCATCAGCCTGCTGCTGGCGCTTGCCTTGCTGTTACTGCAATATCCGATACGAAATATCGCATTTATGTGCATGGACACCAGCGAGGAAGTCCGGCAATTAGCTACGTTATATTTCCACATCTGTATCTGGGGGGCACCGGCCACTTTAGGGCTCTATGGCTTCACGGGCTGGTACATCGGCATGCAGAATTCCCGTTTCCCGATGTTCATCGCCATTACCCAGAACATTGTCAATATAGCAGCCAGCCTGTTCTTTGTATTCGTACTGAAGATGAAAGTAGAAGGCGTGGCATTAGGCACGCTCGTGGCACAATATGCCGGACTGGGTATGGCCTGTCTGCTCTGGCTGGCTTATTACCGTCCACTCCGGAAATACCTTCGCCAAAAAGCCCTGTTCGACCGTACGGAAATGAAGCGTTTCTTCCAGGTAAACCGGGATATTTTTTTCCGCACGCTCTGCCTGATTGCTGTTACCGTCTTCTTCACTTCCACAGGTGCGGCTTACGGGGATGTGGTATTGGCCGTAAATGCCCTGCTGATGCAGCTATTCACTCTCTTTTCTTATTTCATGGATGGATTTGCCTACGCAGGAGAGGCGCTGACCGGAAAATACATCGGGGCCAAAGACAATCAGTCGCTAAGACTGACCATACGGCACCTCTTCAAGTGGGGAATCGCCTTGTCACTGCTGTTCACGTTACTCTACGGAGCAGGAGGAAAAAGCTTTCTCGGCTTGCTCACCAACGACACTTCTGTCATTTCGGCTTCTGAAGAATATATCTATTGGGTACTGGCCATTCCGCTGGCAGGATTCTCAGCCTTTCTGCTCGATGGAATCTGTATCGGTGCCACAGCTACTCGCGTAATGCTCCGCTCCATGTTAGTGGCTTCGGCCAGCTTCTTCCTACTCTATTATGGATTCCATACCACGTTAGGAAATCATGCATTGTGGATGGCTTTTATTGTGTACCTGGCATTACGAGGCATTGTGCAGGGAGGAATACTCTACCGGATGCCACACACCAACCTCCACCGACAGGTATAGTTTTAACGACAAGCCTCGGGATATATGCAAATTATTACTAACTTTGTAGCAATCTAAAAACAAATACGATTATGGCAAAATTCAAACGCATCCTGTTAAAACTCAGCGGCGAAAGCTTGATGGGAGAAAAGAAATACGGTATTGACGAAAAACGTCTGGGCGAATATGCACAGCAAATCAAGGAAATCCACGACATGGGGGTACAGATTGGTATCGTGATTGGTGGCGGTAACATCTTCCGCGGATTGTCTGGAGCCGGAAAAGGTTTCGACCGTGTGAAAGGTGACCAGATGGGTATGCTGGCTACGGTTATCAACAGCCTGGGATTAAGTTCTGCCTTGGTAGCAGCCGGTGTAAAGGCCCGCGTGCTGACAGCCATCCGCATGGAACCCATCGGTGAGTTCTACACCAAATGGAAAGCCATTGAAGCCATGGAAAACGGAGAAGTAGTGATTATGTCAGCCGGAACAGGTAATCCGTTCTTTACTACAGACACTGGTTCTTCTTTGAGAGGTATTGAAATTGAAGCCGACGTGATGCTGAAGGGTACGCGCGTGGACGGTATCTATACTGCCGACCCGGAAAAAGATCCGACTGCCACCAAGTTCGATGACATCACTTACGATGAAGTACTGGCAAGAGGACTGAAAGTAATGGACCTGACCGCTACTTGTATGTGCAAGGAAAACAACCTGCCGATTATTGTATTCGACATGGATACAGTGGGCAACCTGAAAAAGGTAATGTCTGGCGAAAACATCGGTACGCTGGTACACAACTGATTATTCATTTGAATCAAAAAATATACGGCAAGACTGGAAACGCATCCTGGTCTTGCCGTTTTTGTTTATTCACGTGTCAGTTCATAACGGTGAAGTTCTGCATTTTTCATCAGTGGAACCGTACGCAGTTCCTCCAGCGGAACGCCTGTAATACGGGCTTCCAGGCAACGGTTGATTTGTCCGTGTGCCACCACTAATACCCGCTTCCCGTCATAATGCTGCCACAGATAGTCCAAGAAAGCACCGGCCCGGTCGTACATCATCTGGTGAGTTTCCACTCCAGCAGGAGGATTGCTTAAATCGACACTCCCCACGGGCAGCCCGGCCCAAGGTCCCCAGTCTATTTCCCTCAACAACGTAGTCTGCTGCCAAGGCAGCTGCCGGTCGCCTACAGCCAGTTGCACGGTATCCACCACCCGTTGCAGATCACTGCTGACCACTGCATCCAGTGTAATATTCCGCAGGGACTCTCCTAAATCCATCGCCTGCTTTTTTCCTTCTTCTGTCAATGTGCCGGGCAAGTGCCCTTGAAAAATACGGCTCAGGTTTTCCACCGTCTGCCCGTGGCGCGCCAAATAAAGTGTAATCATACAACCGTGCTGTTTTATAGTGATAAAACAAAGATAAGAAGTTTTTCAGGATATTTCCGAAACCGGAAGACACAAACTTATTTTCAGAAGTATTGCAAGGAAATAAAAAATAGCTTATTTTTGTTCACATAAATACTTATCAACGAATATAAAACCTATAAATGCAAGAAATATATGGCAGATTCTAAAACAATTATCAGCGAAGCTGAAGAGAAAATGGATATGGCAGTCATGTACCTGGATGAGTCACTGGCTCACATCCGTGCCGGAAAGGCTGACGTACGTTTGTTGGACGGTATCCGCGTAGATTCTTACGGAAGCATGGTGCCCATCAACAATGTAGCGGCAGTAACTACTCCTGATGCGCGCAGCATCGCCATCAAGCCGTGGGACAAGAGCATGTTTCGCGTAATTGAAAAGGCTATCATCGACTCTGAACTGGGTATCATGCCGGAAAACAACGGTGAAATCATCCGTATCGGTATCCCGCCGTTGACAGAGGAACGCCGTAAACAGTTGAGCAAGCAGTGCAAGGGTGAAGGTGAAACTGCAAAAGTAAGTGTGCGCAACGCACGCCGCGACGCCATCGACGCTCTGAAAAAGGCTGTGAAAGATGGTATGCCGGAAGATGAACAGAAGAACTCGGAAGCCAAACTGCAGAAAGTACACGACAAGTACATCAAGCAGATTGACGACATGCTGGCTGCCAAGGACAAAGAAATCATGACAGTATAATCTTATTCACCATACACGAGGAGAGAGGAGGCCTTATGGTCTCTTCCCTCCTCTTTTTAATTTTGCACATATTCATTTTGGAAAAAGGTCTGGTCATTAAAAATACGGGAAGCTGGTACCTGGTCAAGACGGACGAGGGAAAGCTGATTGAATGTAAGATAAAAGGAAATTTCCGCCTGAAAGGAATACGCAGCACGAACCCCATTGCGGTGGGCGACCGTGTACAAATCAATGTCAATGCGGAGGGAACCGCATTCATTACTGAAATTGAAGACCGGAAAAATTACATCATCCGCCGTTCTTCCAATCTTTCCAAACAGTCACACATCATTGCAGCCAATCTGGACCAGTGCATGCTGGTGGTTACGGTGAACTATCCGGAGACTTCGACAGTCTTCATCGACCGCTTTCTGGCCTCTGCAGAAGCCTATCGTGTACCAGTATGCCTGGTTTTCAACAAGGTAGACCGCTATACGGAAGAAGAACTGCATTACTTGGATGGCTTGACAAACTTATACACGCACATCGGCTACCCGTGTTACCGGATTTCTGCCTTGGACGGTACGGGAGTAGACGAAATCAAACAGGCATTAGAAGGAAAAGTAACCTTATTTTCCGGCCATTCTGGTGTGGGAAAATCCACCCTCATCAATGCCATCCTGCCCGAACAGAACATCAAGACGGGAGAAATCTCTACCGCACATAACAAAGGTATGCACACCACCACATTCTCAGAAATGTTTCCGGTGGCAAGCGACGGTTACATCATTGATACACCGGGTATCAAGGGGTTTGGTACGTTCGACATGAAAGACGAAGAAGTGGGACACTATTTCAAGGAAATCTTTGAATTCTCTGCCCAATGCAAATATGGCAACTGTACCCACCGCCATGAACCGGGATGTGCCGTACGGGAAGCCGTAGAAAATCACTACATCAGTGAATCAAGGTATGCTTCTTACCTGAATATCTTAGAAGATAAAGAAGAAGGAAAATACCGTTCCGCATACTAATATGCCACTAAAATACACAGCCCCGCTCTGACGCCAACGACTGTCAAAGCGGGGCTATTTTTTTATAATAAAGAATGGTATCAGAAACGTCCTCCTCCCAAAGAACGGTAAAGAAGAGTATGAAGCTGACAATAAGCTACATTCAAGTCGATACGTTCCAGCTCGCAATCCAGATAACGTTCATCGGCAGACAACACATCCAGATAGCCCACAAAACCGGTACGGAACAATTCGTTCGCATTCTCAATGGAACGGCGATGCACGCGACTTTCCTTGGCTTTCAACAATTTACGTTCGTCCATCCGTTCAGATGCCTCCAGCAAATCGGCTACTTCCTGATAAGACTTCAACGCCACCCGGTGATATTCCAGCAATGCCATACGCTGACGTGCTTTCGATTCATTCCACAAAGCCCTGATTTCATGCCGCTTGAATAAAGGAGCACTGATACCAGCTGCTAAATCGTAGACCAAAGAGGCCGGTGAGACAAACCATTTGCTCAAATCAAAGGCATTGAATCCGCCTCCTCCCCCGATAAGCAAGGAAGGGAAGAAAGTCTTACGGGCTGCAGAAGCATCGGCCTTACAAGCCAACAGTTCCAGTTCGGCCGCTTTCACATCCGGACGGTTACACAGCAACTGGGCCGGTATACCGGAAGCAGCAGGGAACTGCGATGCAGAAATTTCCTCAAAAGTGGAACGTTTGATTTCAAAAGGCAGCTTTCCCAGCAACAATGCCAGTGCGCGTTCTGCTTCTGCAATCTGCTGACGCGTGTCGAGAAGCATCTCTTCCAGCTTCAGTCCACGCGACTGGAACTGGTCGACTGACAAACGGAAAACTTCGCCTTCCTTCATCAGCTCATTGGTCAGTTCATAAGCTTCCTGTGCCTTCTGGATTTCTTCTTTCAGAATGACACATTTCTTATCCAGTCCTACCAAGTGATAATACTGTACGGCCACTTCGGAAACCAACATGGCTTGTGCCAAGCGTGCAGCCTCCACCGAGTTCATCCAGCGAAGCGCTGCTGCACGTTTTTTATCTGTCAGTTTTCCCCATACGTCGGCTTCCCATTGAAAGCTTACGCCTAAATTCAGATTTTTATAAGGATCAGGGATATGCTTGTCTTTAGCCAAATCGGGGGTATTGGTCGTACTGTTTCCTACCCCATCCATGGTGTATTCACCAAAACGCTGTACACCGGCACTCAAGCCTAAAGATACTTCAGGCAGCAAAGCTCCCCGGCCCACCCGTAATTGTTCACGGGCAAGCGACACCCTCTCCAACGTTTGCAAGAAACTATGATTTCTTACCAGTGCCGTATCGATATACGCCTTTAAATAGGTATCCGGAAAGAATTCTTTCCATGACAAATTGGCCATACTCAGCGTGTCCGAGGTTCCCCCGACAAAAGTCTCAGGCAGAGCCACCTTCTCTTCCGAAAGGAGAGAAGGCGACTTACAGCCACTAGACAACAGTATAACAACGGCAATTGCGATATAATTTCGTAAATGATTAGTCTTCATCTTCATCATATTTTTTATCGGTCTTTAAACGAGACGACCAGGTTTCAAACAAGATATACAAACCGGGGACTAGGAAGATTCCTACAAAGGTTCCAATAAACATACCTCCGGCAGCGGCTGTACCGATAGAACGGTTTCCTAACGCACCTGCTCCAGTGGCTACTAGCAACGGAATCAATCCGCAGATAAAGGCAAACGAAGTCATCAAGATAGGACGCAGACGGCTTACCGCTCCCTTTACTGCGGCCTCCATGACCGAAAGTCCGCTCTGACGATATTGGTTGGCCATCTCGATAATCAAAATCGCGTTCTTACCCAACAAACCAATCAGCATGACCAGAGCCACCTGTGCATAAATATTGTTCTCAAGTCCGGCCAGTTGCAGGAAGAAATAAGAACCGAAAATTCCCGCAGGCAAGGAGAGGATGACAGGGAAAGGCAACAGCAGACTTTCGTACTGCGCCGCCAACAGCAGGTACACGAACAACAGACAGATTCCGAAAATCAATATGGTCTGTCCGCCCGAATCCTTTTCCTCACGGGTAATACCCGACCATTCCACGTCGTAACCACGGGGAAGCACTTCCTTGCTGATTTCTTCTACGGCCTGAATCACCTCACCCGAACTGATTCCTCCTTCTCCTTCACCTGTAATCAGGGCAGATGTAAACATGTTGTAACGGGTAATCTGGCTGGGGCCGAACACACGGTCCATGGTCATGAAGTTTGAATAAGGTACCACATTACCGTCGTTATTCTTCGCATACAAGCGATACAAATCTTCCGGATTCATACGATACTCCGGTGAAGCCTGAATCATCACCTTATACATCTGTCCGAAACGGATAAAGTTGGACGAATAGAAACTTCCGATATACGCCTGGAGTGTCTCCATCGCCTTATCCAAATCGACACCTAACTTGGCAGCTTTTGCCAAATCCACTTTCAACAAATACTGTGGGAAGTTCGGATTAAAACCAGACGTCACTCCCTGAAGACGCGGGTCGGCATTCAACTTCTCAACCAATGTATTGGCCACTTCCGCAAAATCATGGAAATCGCCTGCCGTCTTATCCTGCAAACGAAGCTCAAAACCACTGGCATTACCGAAACCGGGCACGGAAGGTGGCAAGAAGAACTGTATGTCGGCGTCTTTGATATGAGAAGTACGCTCCTTATACAGCTGCATCAGTTCCTCTACTCCCTTATCACGCTCATCCCAAGCTTTCAGGTTGATCATACCCATGCCATAGCTGGCTCCTTCTGTCTCCGTCATCAAACTGTAGCCGGCCAGTGTAGAGATGCTTTCAATCTCATCTAAAGGCAGCAAAGCAGCCTGAATCTGATTCAGCACCTTTTCGCTTCGTTCCACTGTCGCTCCCGGAGGAGCATCCACGTTTACATAAATCATACCCTGGTCTTCATTCGGAATAAATCCAGTAGGAAGCACTAAATTGATGCCATACGTAGCCAGGAAGAACAACACTAACGTAGCGTAAGTAAAAGATTTCCGTCCTAAATACTTGTGTAATCCTAACTGATAGCTGCGTTCAAAGCGGTCGTAACGGCGGTTGAACACCACAAAGAACTTGCGGAGCCAGGTAGCTTTCTTGCGTCCGTGACCTGCCGGTCGGAGCAACAAGGCACAAAGTGCAGGCGAAAGCGTAAGCGCATTGATACCCGAAATCACAATAGCCACAGCCAGGGTCAAAGAGAACTGACGGTAGAAAATACCTACCGTACCTTCCATAAAGCCCACCGGCACAAATACCGCCGACATGACCAGTGTAATGGCAATGATAGCTCCACCAATTTCTTTAATAGCGGCCACAGATGCCTTATAAGGACTCAGCTTTTCTTCGTGCATCTTGACATGGACAGCCTCGACCACCACAATCGCATTATCGACCACAATACCAATGGCCAGTACCAGTGCAAACAAGGTCAGCATGTTAATGGAGAAACCTAACATCTGCATGAAGAAGAAGGTTCCAATCAAAGAAACCGGTACGGCAATGGCCGGAATCAGTGTAGAACGTAAATCCTGCAAGAAAAGATACACTACGACAAATACTAACAAGAAAGCTTCCAACAAGGTCTTCAACACGGAAGTAATGGAAGCATCGAGGAAACGGGATACGTCGTATGCTATGTTATAGTCCATGCCGGGAGCAAAACTGCTTTCCTTGATTTCCTCCATGCGCTGCTTGATGTTTTCAATGACTTCACGCGCATTGGAACCCGGGCGCTGCTTAATCATAATAGAGGCAGAAGGACGTCCGTCGGTCATGGACACCATGTTATAGTCTTCTGAATCAAACTCGATGGTAGCCACATCCCTCAGACGCAGCAACGAACCGTCGGGTAAGGCCTTGAGCACAATTTCCCCGTACTCTTCGGGGGTGCTGAACTTCCCGGTGTACTGTAATACGTACTGCAACTGCTGGGGCAATTTATCGGAACTGATACCAGTCTTTCCGGGAGCCGCCTCAATGTTCTGCCGACGTATAGCATCTGTCACATCCTGTGGCACCAGGTTATAGGCCGCCATACGAGCCGGATTCAACCATACACGCATGGCATAGTCACGGCTTCCCATGATTTCTACCAGCCCCACTCCGTCAATACGTTTCAACTCACGAAGCACATTGATGTCGGCAAAGTTATACACAAACTTCTCCGTATGCGTGGTATCTGTACTGAACACATTCAAGTACATCAACATACTGTTCACTTCCTTCTCTGTCACCACACCGGCACGGATTACCTCTTCGGGCAACTCATCCAGTACGGTGGTCACACGGTTCTGCACGTTTACCGCGGCTACATCCGGGTCGGTTCCTACCTTGAAATAGGTCATGCCCGGTACGCCATTGATGGCACGTTCCAGCGGAGTAGCTACCGTCTTCGCCATCACATCGGCACTGGCTCCTGTATAACGGGTCGTCACCGTTACCGAAGGAGGCACAATATCCGGGAACTGCGTAATAGGCAACGATACCAATGCCAAACCTCCCAAACAAACGATGATGACAGAGATAACTGCCGAAAGAATCGGGCGACGAATAAACAACTTAAACATAGGCCCTTATCTTTGCAACATGTTCAACTTCAATTCCTTTCTCACATCTTCAAACGGAATGGTGTCTGCCTTAATCTGCATACCGTCTTTCACCAACTGTACACCCTCGTACACGATTGTCGTACCCGCCGGGAAATCCTGCGTCACATAATAGTTCTGGAAACGCTCAATCGGATTGAAGCTGCGCACCTCTACCTTTCCTTCTTCATTAAACAAATACACATACGTAAAGTCCTGAATTTCAAAGGTAGATTTCTGAGGAATCATGTACACATCCTCCATGTGAGTCATCATACGCACCTTTCCGGTTACTCCATGCTTCAGCAGTCCGTCAGGATTCGGGAAGCGTACACGGAATGCAATAGAACCAGTTCCCCGTTCAAAGTCCCCTTCCACGGTTTCCTGCTTTCCCTTATGTGAATACACCGACCCATCCGGCAAAATCAGTTCCACGTTATCCAGCTGCTGCAGGTTTTCTCCGCTCAACTGCGCACGCTTCAAGCGCAAGTATTCGCTTTCATTTACCTTGTAATAAGCAAAGATTTCTGAAATATCGCTCACGGTAGTCAACAGACTTTCCGGATTCACCAGACTTCCCACTTTATAAGGTATACGGTCTACATAGCCGGTAAAAGGAGCGGTAATCGTGGTGTAACTATATTCCATCTGTGCCCGTTGCATCTCTGCACGTGCCTGCTCCACTTTCATTCGAGCCACTTCCCGCTCACGTTTTACCTGGTCCAGACGAATCGGTGAAATAATCTGTTTGTCTACCAGACGCTGTACGCGTTCAGTTTCATAATTCGCCATCTCCAGCTGCGCCTGTGTCTGCTTGTAGTTGGCCTCAGCCGCCTTAAGCACCTCCATATAATTCTCCGAATTCAAACGGAACATGGGTTGTCCTTTTTTTACCAACTGACCTTCGTCGACCAGTACCTGCTGAATAAAGCCCTCTACACGAGCTTTTATTTCTACAAACTGAATCGCCTGAATATCGGCCACATACGACCGTGGCAAGTCAATGGTAGTAGGCTGAAGTACCGTCACCGGTATGGTTTCCTTACTCTTTACTTGTTTTTCGCCTGACGACTGACAGGCAGGCAACAGTCCGGCCACACATGACCAGATTGCAACCTTGTGAAGAAAATTTTTCATAAGATGACAAAATAAAGATTACTATGTTATTTGATTTTTAAAAACAAGAATAACCTTCCGATCGGGTATCACACCAGACCGGAACAGACTTTTTTTCACGCAGTACGCGAAAAGACTAAATCAATAAGGTACAAAAAGTCACGTACGGGCGTACAGGAAATACGCGTAAGGATACAGTACGGACTATTACAGAAATATCAGCAATAAAGTTTCGAAAGCAAATGAAAAATAAAGGAAGCGAACCTAATACAAACCACCAGAAAAAAGAACGTACAGAGGTTTTTGAATAAGATAAATCCTCCCACTCAAGGACATTCACATCTTCTTCCTGAAAAGTATCAGCAGCAGAAGGTATCGCCATTTCGTCCTGTGTATCAACCTGGCATGCACTGATTACCTCATACGCATACGCATCCAAATGTATGAGTAACAACATCATCATACATAAGGCACGGAAAAGCTTATTTTTTCTGACAATATGAGATAACATAGTATAAATACACAATCGGTATGCAAAGATAGTAGTACAATAACTAATATAAAAAAGCCTTTCTCAGTTTTCCATAAAATTAACAACCTAAGCCTCTGTTTTTCACAAATCCCTTTCCGATAATTATGAAGTGATTTAAACTTATGTATATCAATTAAAATGTTGTCAAACAGCGTACAAAT
>OHEC01001123.1_pt1 | contig 11527 bp, 7 predicted proteins | sample 1567141 | NCBI WGS metagenome assembly OHEC01 (sample SAMEA3879567, study PRJEB24766) | human gut metagenome | biome: human-associated habitat; feature: feces | place: USA | collected 1985/1987 | reverse complement strand
CCGTGCGTGTGAGCGCCTTATAGGCAGCTATGTTGTCCGCGTCGACCAGCCGCCGAAGCAATATGTCACCCACGAGCGACGAGCCGCCCGGGCAGTAGCGCAGGTCGATGACCAGCCCTTCGGACCGCTCGCACAGGCTGTCGAGCATCCGCTCCAACTGCGGGATGTCCTTCTCGTCGAATCCCCGAATGTCGAGCCAGGCAATTCGTCCGCCGGCGAGCAAGTCGCAGGTAAGCGTTGCGTTGCGTCCCCTGCGGAAATCCGCCCAGCTCCACGTCCGCAGCGTCTTTCCCTTGCGGCTGCGTCGCAACATCTCGCAGCGCATTGAGAAGCGTTTCTCGCTCCCGTCACGCAGACGCAACACGCCGCAGAAGCGGCTGCCGGCCACTCCCGCCCCGATGTAGTTGGTCGTCGCCATGTTCGCCTTCATGCGCTCCGAGCCGCCGGTGATGAGCGGATAGTAGTTGCGGCGCACATACTCCCGTGTGGGTTCGCCCTCGATTTCCACTAGTTCGGCTCCAAGTGCGAGCGAGTCGAGTCCCGAATCCTCGGTCAAATAGCCGAGGTAGTACCGTCCGCCTATCTCCTCGAAACGGGCGGGTGCGAAGTCGTAGAACTGGCTCCAGTTGTAGGAGGGGTAGCCGACGTTGGTGTGCCCGTCGTTGAAACAAACCATGAAGCGCCGCAGCTCGTCCATGAACTCCACATCGTTCTTCGAGGCGATGACCCGTGGAAGCGTGGCGCGGTAGAGGCTGTCGATGTCGAAATCCACCCTGTCGATATAGGCGAAGTTATACTTCACCTCGGCCCATACACGGCTCAGAGTTTCGATCTTCTCGTCACGGGTGAAGCGTTTCGGAAAACGCGGCGTGGCGCGGCCTAACGCCGGCATGTAACCGAAAGCCAGCAGGAAGCAGAATAAAAGAATTCGTCTCATAATGATTATGGTTATTGGTTAATTTCCTAGTTCCAACTGATTTCTTACCAGTTCGTAATAATATCCCCGTTTGGCCGTCAGCTCGTCGTGCGTGCCCTGTTCGACGATGCGTCCGTGGTCCAGTACGACGATTTTGTCGGCATTGCGGACCGTCGAGAGGCGGTGCGCCACCACCACGACCGTCTTGTTCTCGAAGAGCCGGTCGAGACGCTCCATGATCGTGCGTTCGTTGTTTGCGTCCAAAGAGTTGGTCGCCTCGTCGAAGAAGAGGTACTTCGCATCCTTGTAGGCGGCCCGCGCGATCAGAAGCCTCTGTTTCTGCCCGACGCTCAGTCCGTGTCCGTCGGCACCGATCTTCGTGTTGTAGCCCAAGGGCAGTTCGTCGATGAAGGTGTCGATGTTGGCGATGCGCGTGGCGCGGCGCACCCGCTCCATGTCGGGCCGTTCGTCCGAGACGCCGATATTACCGGCTATGGTATCCGAAAAGATGTATCCCTCCTGCATGACCGTACCGCATGCCCGGCGCCAGCACGACGGGCTGTACTGCACGATGCGGCGGTCATGGAGCAGCACTTCGCCCGAGGTCGGCGTGTAGAAGCCCAGCATCAGCTTGAGCATCGTGGTCTTCCCCGAGCCGCTCGCCCCGACAATGGCCGTAACCTTGTCCGCCGGGATCGTTACCGACACGTCGTCAAGCGCTTTGGCCGAGTGCGGGCCGTCGTATTGGAACGTTACGCCCCGGAATTCGATGTCGGCATTGTCGGGAATCATGCGGATGCGCTCTTCGTCGGCCGGCTCCTCGTCGTCTTTCTCCTGAATTTCCGAGAGGCGTTCGAGCGAGATCTTCGCATCCTGCGTCGCCTGCACGAATTGGATGAACTGCGACAGCGGTGCGTTGAGCTGACCGATGATGTATTGCAGGGCGACCATCATGCCGAGGGTCATATCGCCCTCGATGACGGCCGAGGCTGCGAGGAACGAGATGACGACGTTCTTGGTCTGGTCGATGAACGTGCCGCCCACCTCCTGCGTCTGCCCCAGCACGAGCCCTTTGATGGAGACCTGGAACAGCCGCGCCTGAATGCGCTCCCATTCCCAGCGTTTCTGTTTTTCGCAGTCGTTGAGTTTGATGTCCTGCATACCGTTGATGAGCTGCACGATGTTGCTCTGGTTGGCTGCCGCCTCTTGGAAGCGCATGTAGTCCAGCTTGCGGCGACGCTTCATGAAGAGCAGGATCCAGCCGATGTAGAGTGCGCTGCCCAACAGGAAGATGCCGAGAATCGTCGGGTCGTAGCCGCCCATCACGGCTCCGTAGATGACGAACGACACTACGGCCATCGCCATGCTCAGCAGCGAGCCCGTGAGGAACGACTGGATGCGGTCGTAGTCGCCGATGCGCTGCATGATGTCGCCCACCATCTTCGAGTCGAAGAACGCGATTGGCAGGCGCATGAGCTTGGCCAGAAAGTCGGAGATGAGCGAGATACTGATGCGAGTGGTCATGTGCAGCATGAGCCACGAGCGAATGAGGTTGTTGGCCATCTGGCCCAGCACCAGCACCACCTGCGCGATGAGCATCATCACCACGAACGAGAGATTGCCCGTGCCGATACCCTTGTCGACGACCGACTGCGTGAGGAACGGCAGAATGAGGCTCAGCACGCTGGCTGTGAGCATCGCCAGCGCGAGCTGTGCAAGGTAGTTTTTATAGGGCCGCAGATATTGCAGCAGATAACCCAGCTTCAGCCGCTTGTCCTCGTCGCCCTTTTCCTTGTAGAATTGGGGCGTAGGCTCCAGCAACAGGGCGATGCCTTTGCCGTTGGCCGGGCCGGCAAGGAAATCGGCGGAAGCGAGCGAAGGGACTTCCTGCTGCGGGCGAGCGGCCGATTCCGTGCGGTTGGGCAGTTCCCGACTTTGTATCCATGCCTTCAGAAACTGCTCCTCGGTGTATTTGAGCAGTCCCGATGCCGGATCGGAGACATATACCCACCATTTGCCGCGTTTGCGGGCGATCCTGTAGACCACCACGAAATGCTGCTGGTTCCAGTGGACAATGCACGGCAGGTTGGCTTCGTCGCGCAGTTGATGCCACGTGATCTTGACGCCCGTAGTACGGAAACCGATCGACTCCGCAGCATCGCTGATCCCCAGCAGAGAGACGCCTTCGCGCGTGATGTGGCACCGCTCGCGCAGATTTTGCAGCGAGTAATGCCGGCCGTAGAACTGCGCGACGATCCGCAGCGACGTCGGGCCGCAATCCATTGCATCGAGTTGGGCATAGTGAGGGAACTTCATAAAAACATTTTCGATATTTTAGTGTCGTATCATCTTATGTACATCAGGTTCAATCAACTTCAGTGTATCTGTAATTAGCATATTACATCTAAGAGGATTGTCCCAAACATCTATAGTGGCAGCCGAGCCGCTTTGCTTCGATCAACCATTCGAGAGCAATAAGTTCGGCAGTCTCGGTTTTCGCCGAACCGTGATATGCCCCGAACCCGATGATCTTAACCTCCGAATCGGGTAACGGATAAGCAATGCTCAACAATGGGGTACGTGAATATTATGGCTCATCATTAACTATAAATAGTATCTGAGAACGAATATACAAAAATAATTTTAGACATACTATATTTACCTATAAAAATTACACATCTTGCGATTTATGCAATGTAATCACCTGATAAATACATATTTATTGCCTTAATGAATTTATTGGCAAAACTAAATGTGTTTTGAATTAAAATTAAATAATTATATTGATATACAAAAAATACATACAACAAAAATGATGTAGAGGTGAATCAAAATACCTTTTCCAAGAAAGTGCATTTGTCTACCTATTCTCAAGATAAAGGGCTCAGAATAACTGAACCCCTAAACAGTATCGGCTAGATAGCTGAAGTTATAACCAACCCGAAGGCTCAGATCGTCTATTTTCTCACGCGTTCAGAAATCTCTTAGCGCCGGCCGTAGAACTGCACGACGATCCGCAGCGACGTCAGGCAGCAATCCATGACACCGAGTTGGGTGTAGTGGGGAAATGGTATAAATTTATCTTTTATTCAAATTCTATCGGATAATACGGGATTTGCCAATCGGTATCGATATTCGTTACACCGTCTTGTCCCAGTTTGAAAATATCGGCAGCATCGCCCCGCACGCTTTGCGGGTTTTCATGATACCTGCGCTCGTAGCGCAGATATTGAGTGCGCGTTACGGCCGTCGACCTCATCGGGACATACTCGTATATCGACTGCGAGTCAGTTTCGATTTCGATACACTCAAAAGAGTAGGTTCCTGTTTGATCGACAGCGCGTAGAATGATTCCCGGCAATCCGTGTAGTTTCCACGGACCTGTAGGGATAGGAATTTGTAGCGTATACCACGCTTTCCAAACCCTTCCCCGAAAGTGGGTCTGGGCGATTTTGCACGCATAACCGGCCACGCTGTCTGCACCGTCGAGCAGTTGCCATTCCATCTCCGGGATGGATTCGTCATAGACAAACGGACCGGAGTGGCTTCCCAGAAGGTAATTGCAGCACGTAATCCGCAGTGCGTTCTCGGATGGGAATATCATCATTTCTGCAAAATAGGGATGATTGCAATTCCCGTTCGATATCAACTCCGCCTGCTCTCGATCCGGCACGATGCCGGGAGTCTCCTCCGAGATTTTACGCCATAGATTCGTAAAATAGACATGCAGGTCGGTCTGCTTGACGACCTTCCGTCCGACCTGCATCTTCACATTACTCCACATCGGCGAAGCGGATGTGTCGACACGGAATTCGTGCCGATAGATCAGATTCAACCGACTTTGATCGAGCAATACTGAATCCTTGTAGATATACGGCTGCCCGAGATAGAAAAACCGGTCTTGGGCAGATGAGAGTCCCGCATGGATTAAGAATACGATTAAGATAAACTGTTTCATTGGAATAGATATTGAACAAGAGCAAATCGGTTTAAGGCAACCAATGAAAAGTTGCCTTAAACCTTGATACGAACTATTCTACTATACGACCGGCAATCGCATAATGTCCCGGCCCATAGAGAGAAAGCACCAATTCTGCAGCTTCGCGGGAACTGCTCACACCGTCAACGGTAATACGATTGAGGAAACGTCCATCTGCTGCATAAACACTGACTTGATACTTTCCTCCGAGGATTTGCATCATCTGCTGCATCGAGAGCTGCTGTGCAGCAAAATTTTTCATGGTTCTCATAATTGTAGTTTTTGAGTATGAAACAAAAAGTTTCCAGACTTTTTCGTTTCGACGGATGTCCTACAACCGTCGTTTTCCGGATAACATTCCGTTAATCCGGAAAATAGTGTTACTTTTGCGGTGCCTTTCTGCGTTTTAGTTGAACTTATGAGCTGTCACACTCGGTTTTTCTTTTTCGCGAGAAGGTTTTTCATATCCCGGAGCGGGCAGGACTTCGGAACATAATAAGACCTCTATCATAATAATATTTTCAAATCTTCGACGTCATACACGTCCGGCAAACGTCGGTTGTCTATAAGTACCGTCGGAGTTCCCGTAATGCCGATCTTGCGGCAGTATTCCATCTGCTCCCGTAAATCCGCCTCCGCTAACGGATGTATTCCGAGCCAATCCGGCAATACTCTCCGGTCGAACCATTTGCCGATGATCCGGTCGGTTCGGGGCCATTCGTTCACAATCCCCGATGAAATCATCCGCACTGCCGCATCGAAGGAACTCTTGTCTCCTTCGTTCACGATAAATATCAAGTCGATACGATAATCTTCCAATCCACGGAGTGCCCGGTGGACCCGGGCGCATTTCGGGCAAGAAGGATTCATTACGACCGTTATGGTATGTTCGGCCTCGACGAAATTGCTTGTCGGGGACGCGGCATCGCTGTGAACCGGCTCCTCGTTCTGACGGGCGAGCAACTGCCAAAAGAGGTCCGGGTCGCTCAACAAACGCTCTCGTGCATACTTTTCGCGGGGATATTTCGCCGCGACTTCTACCGTCACGACGATGCGCCGTATAGCCAACATTGCGATAGCGAAACACACACCGAAAGTCAGCCAGTCGAAAAGCAGGAACGGCCGACTGGCTGCTGTCGCAGTATTCTGAAGAAGCAATTCCGCCCCGAAATCGGTCAGCAGGATGGCATCGATCGCAAGACACAGCGTACACCACTGTCTCCGGCGGATTTGCCAAATCAGCGAATAGCCGACGAACGGCAATGCCAATATGTCGAGCCCGAGGAATACAGACGCGGGATTCGTCGCTACGAATACGCCCCATACGAGCGATGCGACAAAATAAGTCAACGACAATTCGCCGAGCGAGATCCATCCGAAGAGCTTCGCCCCGGCCGAACGGAAAACCGCATTGCAATCCGAATGTTTCCCGAGACGGCAGAACCGCTGCACAAGATGCGGGTCGAACGAGGCTTTGACGATGGCCACGAGCGAAACGACGACGCCCGCCGTTTTTACTAAGAAACGGGAATCCGCAAGGTCGGGCGAACGCAGCGCGATGACCGACAGCAGCACGGCACACAGCCCGACGAGCCAATAGCCCCATGACCGGTCGAGAAACGCCAGCCCCTGCCTGATCCAATATACCAGTACGGAGGTCTCTTTCGTCTCTTCGCCTCTTTCAGCCAAGAGCACCGTGCCGTCCCATAGTGCGCGGAAGCTATCGAACGGAACTTCGAGACGCCGGCCCGCAACCGTGCGCAGAACGATCACCTGCCGCTCGCGGTCGAGCGATTCGACCAGAAAGAAGGGATATTCCTCCTCTCCGGCCTTGACGACAAACGGACCCTCGATCTCGAAGAGCTGCCCGAACTCCAGTCGGCATACCATGTTGGGTACATGCAACTCATCCAGCGTGTCGCTGAGCGACCGGATGCTGTGCGGCAGCGGATGGTCGGCATACGCCTCCCGAATCCGAAGCAGGTCGATGCGCATGCGTAGCTTTCGCAAAAAAAGATGCAGCAAAGACGATATGGTACGATTCATATTCATTTTATATCGCTTGTCTCAAACAGGTATAGATTCGAAACATGACGCCAGCCGGACCTTCAAAAACTTAAAGAATCGGGACCTTTGAGATTGCGTGATGTTAATTTGAATGTTTATTCGAGTTCAATGGGGTAATAAGGAATTGACCATGATTCTTTGACTTCGGAAACACTTCCATCCGCATTTCTTTCCCAAATGATAATATCTTCGCCATTCGCTAAAAGTTCGTACGGTTGCGTAAAACTATTTTTTTCATATTGCAAATATTTGTGGCGATCGATTATTTGTTTATTAGGATAATCGTAGATAAACAAAGGCTTTTCCGTCTGCGATAGTTCCACACATTCAAAACAATACTCTTCAGATTCATCCATCGCCTTCAGAATTAGACCGGGAAGACCGGATAACTTCCAAGGCCCCAATTCGATAGGTATTTCCATTGTAAACCATGCCGTCCAAGTTCTGCCGCGAAACCGTGCAGTCGCCATCATACATGAATAACCGTATAAACTGTCGACCTTCCCTTCGACAACCCATGCGATATCGGGAACGGACTCTCTATACATTCTCGTTCGATTTATCGTTTGCATGTCGCTGCAAATCACTTCTAAGGTATTTTCCTTGTCTATGCGTACCATTTGCAGAAAAAGATTTGACGGTGCATCTCCCATATTCTCGGCCTTTACTCTCAACGATTCATCAACATCTGTTGCACCATTGTTGAAATTTGTCATTATCAGACTATTGATATACTCAAGTTCATCTATTTGGGAAGATACGCCATTGCCTATCATCAATTTTAAGGTGCACCATCTGTATAAGTTGTCGTCTATCTTACGTGTCAAACGATACCTGACGGATAGATGAGCCTTGCCGATCGATAAAGAATCTTTAATATAACAAGGTTGAAAAAAGACTCTTTTAACGGCAGAGGGGTCTCCGAGAATGAATTTCTCTTGGGCATTGATGTCTCGCCATCCGACGAAAGAAAGTATCAGAAACAAATAAAGCTTCACTTTCATAAAAACAATCATTATGGTATTTATGGAGGAAGAGACAAAATCTCTTCCTCCTCGAAAATATCAGGCTCGACGACACACCGTTACGCATCCAGCAGGAGTTATTTGACTTACAGCCTGTTGAAGCATACCCTCGGTTCCGTCCTCATATTGAACCTTGAATGTATTGATGACTACTCCCTGCGGGTTAGTCGTCACACAAATGGCCGAATTCATTGCGCCGCCTTTTACATTGTTCATCTGTTTCTTCGAAAGCTGCTGTGCAGCAAAATTATTCAGGTTTTTCATTGTCGTAGAATTTAAGAATTGTTTGGTTTTGGTTTTTCGGAATTTTGCTTCTTGACAGATGTTCCGTAACTGTCGTTTTCCTTCCAACAGTCCGTTATCCGGAAAATAATGTTGTCTTTGCGGTGCCTTTTTGCGTTTTAGTTGAACTTATGAGCTGTCCACTCGGTTTCGCTTTCCCGTGAAGAGGCTTTTTGCATCCGGCAGGCAGGGTCGAAGTGAAAAGCGGCGGATAACCCGTATCCTTTCTATTCTATCTCGGTTTCTTATCTCAAACTGAACTTGATCGTGAACATCACCGATGCAGGTCGCAGACGGTAGGAATATACGTAATCCGTAATATCGGACTGGAAAGCAGAGCGGAACGCACCGCTGTCCAGCAGGTTCCGGGCTTCGATGCCGTACTCCATGCGCTCGGTTTTCCATGTGAGCGAGGCGTCGAGGAAAAACATGTGCCGGTCCGCCCCGCCGATTGCGGCATTGTAATAGTGTTCGCCTCCGAGGCGGCAGATCCAACGCTTGCGGATGATGAAGTTCACCGCGACATCCTGCCGCAGCACGTCGATCGGATCGAGCGCCGCACCGTCGATCCGGCTCATGCTGCGTCGGTATTCCGCTGTATAATCCATCCGCACGGCATTCGTGAACTGCGTATTGAAGCCCAGCCCGGCCGAGGCCATGTCGTAGCGGGTCGGCATCAGCACCCCCTGCCGCAGCACCTCGCTCCACGAGCGCGAGAACCCTCCCGAGAGGTTTGCCGTCGTCGAGATGCCGTCGAAACGCTTGCTGATCTTGCCGCTGACGCTGAAGCCGTCCGAGCTGTTGTCCATCGCAATGGCCTCGATGCGGCTCAACGATCCTTCGTATGTCGTGCCGTAGATAAGGTTGCGCTCGGAGCGATAGTAGGATGCGTCGATCGAACCGAACAGTGCGCGGATGGCATTGCCGTAGGTGAGCGACGCCGTATAGTTCTGCATGCGCGTGCGGCTGATGTCGCCCTCCTTGCTGGCGATCATCCGGTAGTCGGAGAGGATGTAGCCGCTGTAAGTGTCATACAGTCCGCCGATCAGCTCGTTGTACGATGCCCGGGCCGAGAACTTGAGGTTGTAGGTGAGGTTCGACTGCAGCGACAGCGATGGGGTGATGAGCAGGCGGTTGTCCGTAACGGTCCGGCCGAGATTGCGGTCTTCGGTACGCAGCGACATGAAGTCCAGCGGCACATAGAGGGTCGCCGAGAAGCGGTCGCCGATGCGGTAGCCGACGCTCGGCCCCGCGACGAAGTCCAGACGCCGCCAGTAGATGTCGTTGCGCAGGGTGTCGGGCGCCGGGAGGGTTGCGCCCGCGGCGTTCATGGCCGAGAGCGCCGATTCCATACGCTCCGCCTGCGCGTTGAGCGCCGCATTGAGCGTGAAATTCCACCGCCCCACGATATAGGAGGTAAAGGCCGAGTTACGGGTGCGGAAGCGCCGGCTGTCGAGCGTCTGGAGCGCATCGGGATAATCCGCCGGGGCGTCGAAGACCTCTGGGTAGAGCATCGGGCGGATGCGCAGCGACGTCGGTTGCGTCGTGTAGTCGGTCTCCGAGCGGAAGTTCACCGCCCAGCGGCTCCAGCGCCGCACGCCGGTGAAGAGGTTGCGCAGCGTGATCTTCGGAAGCCGGAAGCGCTGGTCGACCCGCTCGCCGTCGTTCACTACCCGCCCGTAGTCGGTGTCCCACTGACCGCCGAAGGTCAGCTTCTCCTGAAGGTAGTGTCGCTCGGTGTTCGAGCGCAGCTGCAGGTTCACCTCCGTGCGGTCGGTGCGGCGGTCGGCAAAGGTCTGTTCCTCGATCACGAGCGGTACGGCATCGGGCAGGTAGTAGGTCGTTGCGGACCCGCCCTCCGAGGTCTGGAAATCGTGGATGTAATGGGCGTTGGCCGTCAGTTCGAGATCCTTGCGCAATTTGACGATGGCGTTCGTCGAGACGGTATGGATCTCGTTGTCGAGGTACCGTTCCTTGTCGAGCGAAGGCTCGGTCGGACGGTGTATGCCCAAGAGCGACGAGGTGGCGTCCAGACCGTCGTAGAAACTCGTCAATTCGCGTGAGACGTCGTCGCCCGTGTTGTTGGTCTTGTAGGTGTCGATCGTCTGGAAATTGCGTCCGAAGTACATCGCCGTCGCCTCGGCGTTCCACATCCACGGCTTGTAGCCCGCGCCCAGTTGGAGCGTGGAGTTCCACGTCCCCCTGGCCTCTTTCTTGAGCTTGAGATTCAGGGCCGCTTGGTTCGAGGCGACGAGGTCCTTGAGCGCCTTGATCGGCTGGTGGTTCTCCATCACTTCGACGCTCGCCACGTCCTGCGGCGCGATGTTGTTGGTCGCCTGTCCGTAACGGCCGTCGAGCATGTCCAGCCCTTCGATGTAAAAGTTGTTGATCGGCTGGCCGTTGTAGCGTATCTCGCCCGATTTCGCCACCTCGATGCCCGGCATCTTGCGCAGTACGTCGGCGATCGAGCGGTCTTGCGCCTCGGTGAAGCGCGACACGTTGTAGCTTACGGTGTCGCCCCGGAAGCTCAGCCGCGGGGCGCGGATCGTCACCTCGCGGATATCGGTCGTCTCGGGCGTCAGCAGCACGAGCATCCGCCCGGCGTTGGCCGGAACCGACTGCCGGCGGTAGCCCATCGTCGAGAAGTCGAGCTGCGCGGTTGTCCCGCCCCCGCGCGGCCTGAGCACGAAATCGCCCGAGGCCGAGGTCGTCGTGTAACCCAGCGGCTTGCCCAGGGAGTCCCGCGCCGTGACGATGGCCCCGGCGACGGCCGCCCCGTCCTCCTTGTCGGCTACGTGGCCCGTATACTCCTGGGCCTGGGCGGCGATTGCGTCCAGCAACCAAAGCAGGGTCAGCAGGTACTTCATCGCGCCGCGGGGTTATTCTGTTTCCAGCGGATTGTATTCGCGGAGCAGGTCGGCACCCTCGCGCGGCGTCCCGTCCTCGTTCCTTACCGTGATCCTGATGTTCGAATTGGCCTGCATGTAGCCGATCGGGTCGGTCATGAATTTGCGCTCGGTGGCCAGGAATTTTTTGCGCGAAGTTTTCAGGTAGTTCAGGTCGGCCATCGTCACCGGGACTTCGGCGCGGCGGATCCCGGTCGCCTCGAAGCGGATGATGCCCCCGTCGTCGCCCGTGTCGTTCACGGACAGGATCAGTCCGGGCAGCCCGTGGAATTTCCAGGGGCCGGTGGCGAGCGGGAGCTCCTCGGTGTACCAGGCTTCGTAATCGCGCCCGCGGAAGCGGCAGGTCGCGCGG
>OHEC01001099.1_pt1 | contig 11655 bp, 7 predicted proteins | sample 1567141 | NCBI WGS metagenome assembly OHEC01 (sample SAMEA3879567, study PRJEB24766) | human gut metagenome | biome: human-associated habitat; feature: feces | place: USA | collected 1985/1987 | reverse complement strand
CAAATCATCATTTCACCTGCGAAAAAAATGAATATATGCGAAGAATTTCCCGGCACTGCCACCACACCTGTTTTTGCAGAACAGACAGACCTTTTATATCAGACGCTAAAGCAGATGTCATTTGAAGAATTGCAGAAACTTTGGAAATGCAGTGAAAAACTGGCACTTCAAAATACAAAAAGACTGTGCGAATTTACACCGGCTGACGCTGTCACTCCCGCTGTTCTCGCCTATGAAGGGATCCAATACCAATACCTCGCACCGGGCATCTTTTCTGATACACAGTGGGACTACGTAAACCGGCATCTGAACATTCTTTCCGGATTTTATGGTGTCCTGTGCCCTTCAGATGCTGTCATTCCCTATCGTCTGGAGATGCAGACCAAACTGGAAACTGAGAATGCCACTGATTTGTATCATTTCTGGAACAATCAGCTATATCAGGCATTGTACTGTAAATTTGAGAAAGACTCTCCGAAAGAGCTCATCAATCTCGCTTCCGCAGAATACAGCAAAGCAGTACTTCCTTATCTGACAGAAGACGTACACTGCGTCACCTGCGTTTTCGGCGAGTTCGTTCAGGGAAAAGTAAAGGTGAAAGCCACGCTCGCGAAAATGGCGCGGGGAGAAATGGTCCGCTGGATGGCAGAACACCAGATTCAGACTGCAGAAGATCTGAAACAGTTCACCGGACTTGGATTTGCTTTCGAAGAGTCTCTATCTTCCGGGACAGAATATGTGTTCCTAAAAAAGGATATCTGCCCGGAAGATTAGGCTTTTCTTATTCTGCCTTCATTTCCCGGATCTCTCCGCACGCGATCATAGCGCCGGAGTTTCCGGAAGGCTGGGTTGTCATATCATCCGGATGTGCGTGTATGATAACCGCTCTTCCGATCACATCCTCGGGATGAAACCGGTCTGTGTAAAAGATCAAAAATGCATTTCCGTCATTTGCCAGAAGTGAAGGCATATCTCCTGCATGCTGCGGGTGCATGGCATTTGTCGGATTGTAGTGTCCGTCCGCCTGTGCAAAGGATTCCGCTTTTGTTCCCTGACAGGTTCCCTCATGAATATGAAATCCGTGAAACGCATTTCCGTCAGGCAGATTGCGGATATCGGCTGCCACGATCGTTCCATTGTGAACTCCGAAAAAATATACCATTCCCCGGATTTTTGGAAATTCCGGGCTTCCTTTGATCTCTGCAGCGGCATCCGGAATGGTCTGTATCTCTGAAAACATCTTACCACCTCCCGGATGACCATATGCAGTTTTTGAAAAATTGTTATTCCTGATGCGCTCTCCATGCTTCTTTCAGAATCTTTGGATCTTCAAGAAGACCAAGCGCCCCTTTCGCCATACATTCTGCCACATACAGCATTCCCTTCTGCCCGATGCTCATTCCGGACTGTGCGGCTGCACTCCAGTGATGCAGCGGTGTACCCTTACACATCGTAGCAGCACTGAGCATCACAGTCGGCACGGTATGACTGACTTCCGACACATCCGTTCCGATCGCCAGCAAAACAGGTTGATCTTCCAACGGTTCCAGACCTCCAAAATAATTTCCGTCATTGATCAATCCCGCTTCTTTTGTGATGGTTTCTGCAAACTGCAGTTCTTCTTTTGTATATTCCGGGAGTGAAGTTTCTGTCATCGCCTGATAAAAGGCTTCTGCCAGCGGACGGTTCACTTTCATTTCCTGATTGCTCGTCACAAGCTCGATCTCCACTCTCGTTCCGGTCATCAAAGCCGCACCCTTCGCACAGTCATCCACTCTGTTCGATGCATCCTCTGTCCTGGAACGTTTGGATGAACGGATAAAGTAATTCGTAGAAGCAAAATCCGGCACGATATTCGCCGGTCCGTCTGTGTTCGTATATGTATAATGAATCCGAACATCATCCGCCACATGTTCCCGTAAATAATTCACTCCCACATTCATCAGTTCTGCCGCATCCAGTGCACTTCTGCCAAGCTCCGGATGTTTGGACGCATGTGCTTTGACTCCGTAAAATTTGTAATTCTTCATGTCCTGCGCCTGCCAGATATCATAACTCACCCGATTCCGATCAAAAGGATGCCAGGTGATCGCCGCATCCAGATCATCAAACACCCCCGCTTCATTCATCTGGATCTTTCCGATGATGATTTCTTCTGCCGGACAGCCATATACCCGGATTGTTCCGGAAAGCTGCGCTTTTTCCATCCGCTCTTTCAAGGCACAGGCTGCCCCTGCGCAGGCTGTGCCAAGCAGATTGTGTCCGCATCCGTGCCCCGGCGTTTTCAGCGGCTGATACGTGCAGACCGGCTCCTGGCCAAGACCCGGAAGAGCGTCATACTCTGCCAGAAATCCAAGTATCGGTTTTCCTGTTCCCCACTCTGCAACAAATGCGGTCTGAAGCCCTGCGATTCCTTTTGTGATACGAAATCCTTTTTCTTCCAGATAGTCAGAAAGACAGGCTGAAGATACGACTTCTTCTTTGGAAAGTTCTGGATGCCGAAAAATGTAATCTGCTGTGTTAACCAGTTCTTCTGTGTGTTCCTGTATCCATGTGTGAATATGATCTGCTGTATTTGCGTCTTTTTCCTCGCCTGTCCATACCCCAAGTCCGCTCCCAAGCTTCTCCCCGGATAGCAGATATTTTCTGGCTGCTCTCTGCAGGCTGGTGTCCTCTGCATAGTTTCGGGGATCCGTCTCCAATTCTCCGAAAATCCTCTCTTCTGCCTCTCTCCCCTCAAAATCAACCGCAACAATATGAAACAATGTCTGGAGCTGCAAAATATTAGATTCCGGCTTCATAATTTCTTTGAGCCCCGGATATAAAAGCCAGGAATGACAAAGATATACCTGCTTCTCCTTCCAGAATTGTTCTGCCTGACGAAATGAATCCAGACAGGCATCAAGCTCCAGCTTCTCTCCCTGCGGGATATGCACGCTGATCACGGGATCTCCTTTGTGAACCGATATCCCGTCTGTCTGTATCTCCCATAAAGACGGGATCCTCTCAAATTCCAGACGCCCAAGCCGAAACAGACTCATATCCAGATGTCTGCAAAACCAGTCGTACTGCGCAATCCCATATTCTCCATACGCTTTATAACAATTTTCACACCACAATGTCAGATCATAAAACGTATCCCGGTAAACCCGTCTGGAAATCCCCTGTTCACAATACCGATCATAAACCTCACAGGCCATTTTTGAAAAACAATATAAAAATACCAGCCGGAAATCTTCTCTTTTTTTCACTGCTTCATAAAACAAATTCACATCTCTGAGAAATAACTCCCGCAGCTTCTCATATTCCCCTTCTGTGATCTCCAGCTTTTCAAGCTGCCGCACAGCGTCCGGCATCAGGGATATTTCCTCCCAAAATTCCAATAATTTCATTGTGCACCTCCGTTTTTTGTTTTCCTCTGTTGATTCTATCTGTCAGCATACTTCATTCTTGTGGTATTTGCAATTCGTTTTACGTCTTCCCTTTCTCAATCAGATATATATACAACATTTTGCACATAATCATAGAAAAATCTACTAAAAAATTGTATAATATATAAAAGTTTATGAAAGAGAGGATTCACTATGAAGCAAAATAATATGTTAGCAATGATCCTGGCGGGCGGACGAGGCACCCGCCTGCATGACCTGACAAATAAAGTGGCAAAACCCGCGGTTTCATACGGCGGAAAATACCGTATCATCGATTTTCCACTCTCCAACTGCGCCAACAGTGGAATTGATATTGTCGGTGTGCTCACGCAGTATGAATCGATCTTGCTGAACAGCTACGTTGCGGCAGGCAGACGCTGGGGACTGGATGCCAAAGACAGTGGAGTCTATGTACTGCCTCCACGTGAGAAAGCAGATTCCAATCTGGATGTATATCGGGGGACTGCAGATGCGATTTCCCAGAACATCGATTTTATTGACACCTACGCTCCGGAATATATTCTGATCCTGTCCGGTGATCATATTTATAAGATGAATTATGATGCCATGCTAAATTATCACAAAACCTGCGGTGCAGATGCCACGATTGCTGTGATCGAAGTACCGATCAAAGAAGCAAGCCGGTTCGGGATTATGAATACCGATTCTACAGGACGTATCGTAGAGTTCGAAGAAAAACCGGAACACCCAAAAAGTAATCTGGCATCCATGGGGATTTACATTTTTAACTGGAAGCTGCTTCGCAAAATGCTGCTGACAGATATGAAAAATCCGGATTCCAACCACGATTTCGGAAAAGATATCATTCCTACGCTGTTAAATGATGGGAAAGATCTTTATGCCTATAAATTTGAGGGCTACTGGAAAGATGTTGGAACAATCGACTCTCTCTGGGAAGCAAATATGGATCTTCTGGACAAAAATAATGCTTTGGATCTCAACGATCCCGCATGGAAGATCTATACGGAAGATCCGACAACACCTCCTCATTATATCGGACCAAACGCCGATATTAAACGCTCTTTCATTACCCAGGGCTGCATGATCGACGGTGAAGTCAAAAACTCCGTGTTATTTACCAGTGCCAAGATCGATACCGGCGCCAGAGTCATTGACAGTGTACTCATGCCGGGAGTGATTGTCGAAGCAGGAGCTGTCGTACAGCGCGCCCTGGTCGCTGACGGAGTGCGGATCGGGAAAAATGCCGTAGTAGGCAGTCCGGACAGCGAACATATCGAACTTGTTGCAAAACGTGTGAAAGGAGCAGAATAATATGAGCAAGGCATTAGGAATCATCAACTTTTCCGGAAACCACATCTGGGTAAAAGGACTGCAGTCTTACCGTCCGATCGGTGCCATGTCCTTCCTCGGAAGATACCGTGTCATCGATTTTCCGCTTTCCAATATGAGCAACAGCGGCATTGACCAGATTCAGGTGTATATTAATCAAAAGCCCCGTTCTCTTACCGAACATATCGGAACCGGAAGACATTACACTATCAACTCCAAACGTGGAAAAGTCCGAATCCTCTTTTCTGAAAACGGAATTGAAAACAGCATTTATGACAACGAAATTGCAGCTTACATAGAAAACATAGAGTGTATTGAAAATACACCTTGCCCGTACGTGATCATTGCCCCGAGTTACATGGTATACTCCATGAACTTTGATTCACTGTTACAGAGCCATATCGACTCCGAAGCGGATATTACGCTGCTGTATCATTCTGTTGACAATGCAAAGGATCACTTCTTAAACTGTGATCTTCTGAATCTGAACCGCCAGAAAGGTGTTCTCTCGATTGAAAAAAACAGAGGAAATGCAAAAAACAGAAATATCTTCATGGATACTTATGTAATGAAAAAAGAACTGTTTATCGACCTGATCAAAAAAGGGCATGATATGTCCTCTATGTACACACTGCCCCAAGTCATCAATATAGAATGCAGCGAACTGGATATCCGCGGAGTTTCCCACCGTGGCTTCTTTGCCGCCATTACAGATTTGAAAAGCTATTACGAAGCGAATCTTTCCCTGCTCGATTTTAAATCCGCCTTCAGTCTGTTTGATGATAACTGGCCGATCTATACAAAAACGACAGATTCCTGTCCGACTCAATATTTTGAGACTGCAAATGTAAAAACCTCTTTCGTATCCAACGGATGCCTGATCGAAGGCACTGTGGAAAACTCTGTGATCGGACGTGGATGCATGATTAAAAAAGGTGCTGTTGTAAGGAATACCGTTCTCCTTCCGGGCGCTTATGTAGGAGAAGACGTTCATGTGGAAAATCAGGTGGTAGACAAGCGTGCAAAGCTCTTACACGCCAAAGAAATTATTGCAAATGTAGACAATCCGGGATATATCAAGAGGAATGATACCGTATAAAGTAAAGCAGGATGCTTAAGGATTTATTCCTTGTCATCCTGCCTTATTTTTTCTTTTATCAAAAAATAATCTGAATTCCATTCGGTTGTAAAATTAAATCTGCAAGTTTTTCGCTGTCCAGAGAAATATGCAGAAAATTTCTGCCGGGAACTTTTATGTGATTATCTCACTCCAAACTGATATATTGTCGTGGTGTCGTATTTTTCTCCTTTTTTCAGTACCGGTGACGGGAAGCTTTCCTCATTCGCCGCATTCGGATAATACTGTGTCTCCAGACAGAAGCCGGAGTTATCGTGGTAGATCATGTTGCGTTTTCCTCTGACTCCCTCCAGGAAGTTTCCGGTATAGAACTGCACACCCGGAAGATCCGTATATACTTTCATGGTAATTCCGGACTGCTCTCCTTCCACCTCTGCAATCTTGCGCAGTGTCTGATCCCATCCATCGATGACAAAGTTGTGATCATATCCCTTGACCAGACGCATCTGATGATAGTCGGATGCCAGCTCTTCTCCGATCACTTTTCCTTTTGTGAAATCCATCGGTGTACCTTCCACCGGCCAAATCTCTCCTGTCGGAATCGAACCGGTCTCTTTTACCGGTGTAAACGAAGATGCCTGCAGTCTTATCCAGTGACGTCTTACGCTGCCGCAGTTATGTCCATTCAGGTTAAAGTAAGTGTGGTTCGTCATATTCACGATCGTTGTCTGATCAGATTCTCCTTCATAGTGGATCTTCAACTCATTTTGATCTGTCAGGGTATAGGTCACGGTAATCGAGAAGTTCCCCGGATATCCCTGGTCTCCATCCGGGCTGTCCAGATGAAAAGAAACACTGTCTTCCTCCTCTTTCACACAATCCCAGAGGCGGAACGCATAACTGTCCGGTCCACTGTGCAGGTTATTCTCTCCCTCATTTTTCGGAAGGTGATACTCTGTCCCATCCAGCACAAATCCGGCGCCTTCTGTCCGGTTTGCCCCCCGTCCGACTGCTGCCCCGAAGAAAGTTCCATTCTCTTCATAATCCGATACTTTGTCATATCCAAGCACAATATCCTTGCGCTCTCCCGCAAAATCTTTCATCTCCACGGATACGATTGCCGCTCCGAGACTGCTGATCTTCACACGCATTCCCCGAATGTTGCGCAGCGTATAGGCAGTTACTTCTCTTCCATCTTTTGTGGTTCCAAATATTGTTTTTTCGATACTCATAAGCTCTCCTGTCCGGCATCTTTTCTCTTCCCCAATGCCTGTCCTGTTTACTTCATATTGTAGCTCTGTTTTGCCTGCTCCGCAAACACTTTTTCAGGAAAGTGGAATCAGGATCCGCAGTTCAAACCAGTTCTTTTTCAAATCCGTTGTCACAGAACCTCCGTATTTTGCCGCAGTGCTTTTGATACTCTTCATGCCAAACCCATGAAAGCGCCGGTCTTTCTTTGTAGTGACCGGAATTCCATTTTCAAACTGTAACGACTCCTCACAATAATTTTCACACCGGATCCTGAGAAAATTTTTCTGCTTTGCAACCGACAGATGGATCAGTCTTTTTTCCTGTTCCCTCAACTTTTCCACACTTTCGATCGCATTATCCAAAATATTGCCAAATAACGCACTGATGTCCATATCTTCCATAAAATTTAATACACTTCCATCCGCCACACATGTCAGCCCAATCCCATTATTCTGACAATACAGGCTTTTGCTCGTAAGAACCGCATCCAGCACCTTATTACCAGTCTTGTTCTGCGCCTCATAAATCTTAATTTCCTTTTCCATCTTTTCCAGATACTCTACCGATTTCTGACTGCCAGCCTCGGATTTTAAAAGTGCGATCTGATGCTTCAGGTCATGATACTTCTGATTAACAATCTCTATGCTCTCCTGAGAAAGCTGATAGTTCTTATATTGCATCTGCAAAATATTCTGCAGCGTATCCACCTCAAATTTCATCTGCAGTTCCCGCACCTGAATATGGTACGCATATAGAACTGCCATTCCGCTTAGATCCACAAGCGTTCGGATGATAAACATCTCTGCCGCAAACTGACTGCTGAACGGAGTATCCTTATCAATATAACTCAGATTACTGACCGCAAATACTGCCGCCGTAATAATCAGAACCGTGAAAAACTCCCTTCGGTTGATATGCATCTCTTTGCCGCCCTTTTGCAAATACTTTTCCAGCAGATATAAAATTCCAAATATCACTGCATACACGATCACAAGGAGCACCCACTGGACACTTTTCACATGATTGATCTGAAATGTCTTCACTGCATAATAATAAATCTGCCAGCCGAAAGATGCGGCAAATTCTCCACTGATAAACGCTCGCGCGCAATAATAGCCAGCCTCGGCAAGTGAAAACTGACAGCACCGGTAAATATAAATCAAAAACAGGGAAACTGAAACCAGCATACACGGAAGGAACAAACTGGTCCTCACCCCGTCCGTAACTTCCATAAATCCCACGATCGCCGCCAGAAATACCAGATGTGTCACATACCGTTTTACACCCCGGATCCGTTTCTCATTCGTGCATGTCACAATGAACGCTGCCAGCCAGTATGCCAGCGAATAATAATATCCCGGAGTATTGATCATTTCCTGCACACTCATCTATTTTCCCACCTCATTCATAAAATCATTGAGCGCATTTAAAAATGCCTTCTTTCTTGCGCGGCTTACCTGAATACAGTCTCCATTCACGGTGATGTCACTCCCCTGAAAATTTTCCACAAAATCCAGATTCACCAGATAACACCGGTTACACCGGAAAAACCGCTCCTCTTTCATACCATCCGCCAGACTTTCCTCTGCATCCCGCATCGTGCCTTTTGTTCTGTAATCCTGCCCGACTGTGTGATAGATCAGATCATGATCCTGCACTTCCACATAGCAAATCTCCGAAAGATCCAACTTCATCATACCGCCCTTCACTGCAATCGTCAGATATTTCTTCTCCCGCTTTTTCAGTCTCGTCAGTGCACGGTCGATCCGCTGCGTAAACGCAAAATAAGAAACTGGTTTTAATACATAGTCCAGGGCATCCACCCGGTATCCCTGTATCGCATACTGCGGCATATTTGTAATAAAAATAATCACAACTTCGGTATCCATCTTCCGGATTTCTTCTGCAGCCGACATGCCGTCCATAAATTTCATTTCCACATCCATAAGGATAATATCGTAGTCTGCCCGATACTCTGTTACAATATCTTCCCCATCCGAAAATGTCTGTACGCTGATCCTCTCTTTACTCTCCTTCTCGTATTCTTTCAAGTAAGAAAGCAGCTGCTCTGCATACGCCGGATCATCTTCTACCAGTGCAATTCGAATCATTGTTTCGTCTCCTCTCAACTGTTTTTTCTTAGTATACCAAGCCTGTTTTCAAACGTCAAAATAAGGGTGCCTGTAATAAGACACCCTTCACTCTTCTCTATTTTTCCTCTCTTACTGTTCTGAAAAATGAAGAGATAATCGTCATGATAACTGCTGCCAGAGTACATCCCATTCCGATGATCGCACTGGACAAATCCGCCATAGTCTGCGCATTTCTTTCAAATGATAAAATAGTCGCAATGCTGTTCACTCTCAGGCGGACAAAAAATACAAATCCTGCCATCAAAAGCACTCCCGCCAGAATCGGAAGAATATCCAGTACCGGCATTTCCGGCGACTTTTCCTGTCCGGCCACAAAAAGAATTTCCAGAACCACTCCTGCCACAAGACATCCTACAACTCCCCAGCTGATTCCAAGTTTGAAAAAATATGCCGTGTTGCAGTTGATCACATAAAATACGATTCCTGCTGTTCCGAGAATTAGTGCAAGCAGCATCAGATAAAAGCCTGCAGCCTGTTTTTTGATAAAATTCATAACATACCCTCCCTTAACTGTTTTTACGTCTCTTGGCATCTCTTATATACATCGCAGCTGCTGCCAGTGTAAGCAGAGCCAACACTGCCGATGTTGCTGTCAATGCATTATCATACCATGTACGCACATCCTTAATCTGTGAAGTCTCATTCAATCCATCCATTGCGTTGGAATTTGCAAGCGCATAATTCTGCCACATCATAACATTTTTCAGATCCTGCATCATGACTGCATCTTTGCTGACTGACTCTGTTGTCCAGTAATTCCATTTTGCTGTTACAGCTTCCATATTACTGTCACCAGTATTGCAAGTCATCGTTACACCACAGTGTACCGCTTCTTTTAACACACTGTAGTTTGCATCCTGGATAAAGTCTTCTGACATCAGCCCCTGGAATCCCCATTCTTTGCGGAGAATATTCATCAGCAGACCATAATGTGCATTCCCTGCAGTACATCCGATTCTGTTAAATGTTGTCATCATACCAAGTGTCTGTGCATCTTCCACACTTGCCTGTGTTCCACGCAGTTCGTTCTCACGCGCTTTCTGTTCTGTCATAAAAGTTGCGATACCGGAACGGTTGATCTCCGTATCATTGAATGCAAAATGTTTCGGCGCTATGATACATCCGTATTCTTTTCCTGCTGCAATGTAAGCTGCTGCCTGATATGCTGTCAAAATCGCATCTTCAGAATAATACTCATGGTTTCTTGCATTGTAAGGTGTACGGTGAAGGTTCGTTCCTGCACCCCAGAGGATTGGAAGATTTGACCAGATGGAATAATTTCCGGTCACAGCTCCGTACTCTGCAGCCATCTCTTTACTAAATGTCTGCGCAATCACTGTTTCATTACTCATTGTTCCGAATTTGTAATTCAGATTCTTGTCATCCGGATCGATGACATACGGATCTGCGGAATCTGTATCTGTATTTGCGTACTGTCCCAATGTATAAGAATTAAATCCGTTCGGTCCGTCATTCTGTACTGCCTCCGGAGACACGATCGATACAATTGATTTTGTACTGGTTCCACCAAATCCAGTACGGATCATCGCTTCTTCCAGTGTGATCTGATCAATCAAATCTGTCCATTTTTCATTTGTCAAGTCCGTCTCACCTTTCAGGCTTGCAAGTGTCAGCCCATTGTCCTCGCCAAATGTAACTTCATCCGGATTTCCCTGTTCCTTGATATCTACCAGATCATTTTTCATCACTTCGATCATTTCATCTGTCGCTGTCAGATCCTTGTATGTTTTTGGCCATGTTGCCTTCCAGTCACTTCTTGATAAGTATGTTACTGTATCTGGCATATAGTAGTTCAAATCCATGTCCTGAAGCTGATTTTCTACCGCTGTTCCGTTTTTCGAATACGCAAATGTCTCAGAGTCGAATGTATCCAGTGTCCATTTCTTCACATTTGCTGCATTTCCTGCATCCGTCATTCCGTTCGCCTTTGTCATACCCTGTGCTGCCAGCACATTGTTGACCGCCTCATGAGAACCATTTCCGACTGTAAAATAATAGTCTCCTGCATCCAGGATCCAGTTTCCTTTTGTTCCTGCCGCATTGTCACATGTGCTGTCCCAGCTTGCCATATCCTGCGCATCTGCTGTAATCTCGACAGTAACAGATTCTCCCGGCTGCAGCACACCTGTTTTTTCATAATCCAGAAGCTGTACCGCTGCTTTTTCTACCGCATGTTCTTTATCATATTCCGTATACGGAAGAGACGTATACAACTGTACCACATCTTTTCCTGCCACATCTCCAATATTTTTTACAGTTACTTTGGCTGTCACTGTCTTATCTTCCAGATTCACATCCAGACTGTCCAGAGTCTGAGAAAATGTTGTATAAGACAGTCCGTATCCAAATGGATACGAAACTTCATCTTCATAGTTCCATGCTTTTCCATTGGAACTTCCGGTCTTGTCAG
>OHEC01001096.1_pt1 | contig 11673 bp, 9 predicted proteins | sample 1567141 | NCBI WGS metagenome assembly OHEC01 (sample SAMEA3879567, study PRJEB24766) | human gut metagenome | biome: human-associated habitat; feature: feces | place: USA | collected 1985/1987 | reverse complement strand
CGTGAGGAGCGAGACCATAGCGGTCAGGAGCTTCACGAACTCGGTGAAATCGGTCATGGGCATCACCTCCCATCGAATGGAGGGCTCTGCCCGGCACGAGGACTGCCGACAGCGAGGACGATTCTATCAGAGTGGCTGGCCCTCTTCATTCAATTCATGCTCCCCACCCTCGCCGAGACTGCAGGCGTGGCAGAATCGGCACCGAACGGTAGCGCGCCAGGGCACTGACGATGAACTATCCAAAACTAGCGAGGCGTATCACCACGTGAGAAATCGCCACGGTCGATAACGCGATCGCCCATCTGTCGCGACACAGTGCTACCGCCGTGCGCCTGGCCGGCGGTGCGAACGCGGTCATCGCCGGCATCGGGAACGGCGCCGGCGTAACGGTTGCGAATCTCCCTCGCATAACCGCGACGCGCAAGAAGTTCATCGCGAACCGCCGGATCTTCGAGCAGGTCTTCGTCACACTTCGGTGTAATGAATTTAGGAAACGAATTGTAGGCGACGCCTTTGCTTGCTTTAGCCTGCTCGACCCACGCCGAGTATGCTTTCTTGAGTCGTCGGATATAAATCTCACAGCGCTTCTCGTATGGAAGCGCACGCTCGGCCTCCAACACGTTATTTTCGAAAGCCGTCTGCAATGACTTCAACGCGAAGCGTCCGTCAAGACGAGTCAGGTTGAAGGTGCACTTCGGATTGCCGGCTTCTTTGATATCGAGATCTGTCGCATAGACTCGATTGTTCTTGATGAAAATGTCTACGCCCCATGATGCAAGTAGTTTTTTGAACTGCTCCATATTCTTAACGCGACCTTCGTCAATCGCAATATGGATTAGCTCGCGCAGATTGTTTTTATAACTGTACTCTCCCCGCTCAACGATTATCTTTTCTGTGTCGCGCGTCTGACGATCTCGAATCTTCGAATTCTTCTTTCCCTTTTCAAGTTGAGTAAGATTCCAGGCCTCGTCCATTTCACGAACCCACGCGGCGCGTTCGAATTTTCCGCGACGCCCGCCCGTCTCGCAACGCTTACCCGTCAAAAGATCCGTGCGGTTAATCGCCATATGAACCGCATAACGTTTTCCCGCCTTATCGCTTTCCTCATGCAACGCGACAATCACTTGTTGATGCGGGTAGTGTTTCGCAAGCCATTGCTCCGCGTAGGCCATACACGCATCGGGGGTCATCTTGCCTCCGTTGCAGCTGCACTCCTCGGGTAGAAACGCGAGAATCTGATGAAGCATCGTTATGTTCTTCGCGCCGGCACGCGCAGGCCTGTCGTGATGAAACATCTTCCGCGTCATAGCCATCTCGGAAAACCAGTGCTTTCCGTTCGCGAGGTTCCAGCCGCCGCGGGCCAAAGCGTGCTTTCCGTTAATGTACTTGCGCAGGTGCTTCGCGTAGCGCTCGGACGAAACACCTTTCTGCTTAACGACGGTCATCGAGCTCACCGCCATCGATGAAATAGCGCTGTTCGAGCTCTTCGATAAAGAGAGTGACTTTGCGGGCGTTCTGGTAAACCTTTTCAAGCGTTCGGAAAACTGCCTTCTCGTTGTAGGCCGGAAGACCTTGCGCATTCACAAAATACATCAGCTGGTTGAGGTTCGTCCCCTCGCGATACAGCTCGTGATAGATTTTCGTGACCTGTGCCATATCGAAATCGATCTTCTCGATTTTCCCGGCAAGCATCACGCGGCGGGCATACGCACTGACGGTCGCACCGAGCGCATCCGCCTGTTTGCGGATCGCTTCGTGCTCCCCATCGGTGACCTTAACGTAAATAGTTTTCGAACGCGTTTCATGCAAATCGCCTGAAACGGTTTGCAGCTTTTTACTGCGGCCGCCGTCATCATTTTTGGAAATGACTAGGTCATCACTCCGATGAACCAATGCATAGCGAATGAGTTCGGCCTTCGTCATGCCTGCCTTGTCCGCCAAAGCGGAAAGCGTTTCATATTCTTCGGAAGTGAGTGTCGCCTTGACGGTGTACGGACGCTTACAACTCATCATGCCCCCAGAAAAGCAAAGCGAATCGGTGAGGCCACCGATTCAAAACCAATATGAGATTGCTTTCCTTTTTGGGAGCGACTGACGTCGCGCCGATTTTTGAAGTGACGCCGTCACTTTACTTAGAAATAAAAGGCGAACTTCATTTCTAACTTTATCGCCGTGGGAGGCGATAAACAAGATGTGTTGGCAGATAAAGGGGGCGAGTATGGCCCCATTTATCTAGCCCAACACCAATCTTGCAATCACCGGAACGGCGATTGGGCGGAGCGTAGCGTAGACACGAAACGAGAGGCCTCGTTTCGAGCGAAAGGCTTCGCGGTGTCGTAGTGTCAGCGGAGACCGTGAGCGGAAGCGAATTTTTAACGCGAAGGATGCTGAGTGTTAGAAATTCGCTGTAGCGAGAGCGGAGCGGTAATGCGAACGCGAGGGATACCGAGTGTTTGCATTACCGCGCAGCGGACTCCGGGCGAGGGCTGGAGCAAGTTGATGGAAGACCTTACCGATTTGCGGAAGTTTTTACCCGAAGCATCCGGCACCGCCGGATTCTTTTGGAGCGGCCTCTCGTTTGATTGCTTTCCTATCGTTTGCTCCCAGACTGGGCGTTTAAAAAAGGCGACCGAAATCGGCCGCCCACAAATAAATAAACATTTACCGAACGTAAGAGGATAGGAACGATGCGCGTTACTCCCAGTGACCGGCGACGTCGACAACCCAATGCTGTCCCGTAGCCTGCTGTTCATAATGACCCTGGTCCTCAGAGGTGGTATACGAATCGTTTACGACAGATCCTCCGATGCCGCCGTTGTCCATATCATTATGAACCCATGAATAGGCGGCATCTTCGGAATCGAAGGACCCTACCATAGTACCACCATGATTGACCCAGAAACGAGGATGACGCGTGTATACCACGTTCGGTACCCAGTCCTGGCTGTAGTCGGTCTCCCAGTGGCCCTGCTCGGCAACCCATTTCTTCTGGCTACCGCCGTTGGAAGAGGAATTGTTGCCGCTTGAACCTTGAGAGCTGCCGGAATTCTGCTTGGACTGGGAGGAATCTCCCTTGCTGTCCGACTTCGACGAGTCGGAGGACTTGTTATCCTCCTTCTTGGAGTCATCGGACTTCTGGTCTTTGTCGTCGGACTCTTTCTTCTCCTCGGTTTTGGTTCCAGAGGTTTGCGCCGCCTTTTCTTCGCTTGGCTTCTTTTTGTCTTTATTCTTTACCGCTGTGGCGGCCCTTTCCGTAGAGCCGCTTCCCTGCTTTGCAACGCCGGCACATCCAATCTGAGGTGCCGAAAGGCACACCAGAAGCGCAACGATAATAGCCTTTGTTCTCACACCGATCTCCCGGTCCATGAAACCGGGCGTTGGACACTAGCCGATATCCAACGCCCGGCTCGCTTTTACATCTGCTCGCGGCGCTTCTTTTGATCGAGGAAGACGCCGGCTGCCACGAGGACGGTACCGCCGATGACGAACGTCTCGCCGATGAGTCCCGCGCGGTCACCGGTCTGGGCGAGGCTGCCGGGCTGGGCGGTATCTGTGCCGGCGAGGTGCTTCGGGCTGTATGCCGCCTGCTGCTTTGCGACCTTCTCTGCCTCCTGTCGTGCGATCTCATCGGAAAGCTTCTGCTCCGCTGCGATGCGGTCGGACTTCGCCAACTCGTAGGCGGCGAGTGCTGCATCGTAGCCGGGCTGGAGCCCGTCCACCGCGGCCTGCTTCTCGTCCAGGATTGCCTTTGCGGGCGCGACCTTGGCACGTGCCTCGACTGCTGCGGTGAAAAGCGCGTTGAGGGCGTCATCCGCGTTCGCGTCATGACCGGAAGCGAGCGCCGCGTTGGCATCGATGGAGTTCAGCTTCGCCAGCTTGGCGTCTGCCTGTGCCTTCGTCTGTTCGGCAGCGGCGACCAGGGACTCGGCGGCGACGGCGTCAGCCTTCGCGGCATCGAGTTCGGCCTTGGTGTCATTGACGGCCTTTACTGCATCCTGCTCGCGCTGCTGTGCCTCTGCGAGCTTCGCGGCAAGACCGGTGAGGATATCGAGGTTCGACTGTGCGTCCTCGAGATCGGTCTGGGAGCCGGTAAGCCTGTCGGTGGCAACGCCGGTGTCGGCCTTTGCGGCATCGACGGCACGCTGGGCATCCGCGAGGGCGCTTGCGGTGGTATCCGCCTTTTGCTTGGCGGCTGCGAGGACCGCCGCCTTCTCGGCCTGGTCGGCTACCGCCGCGTCGTGGGCGCTCTTTGCGGTATCGACCGCCTTCTTGGCGGCGGCGACGTCCTGGAAGAACTTCGCGAGGTCGGCGTTCGCATCCATGACGTCCTGCTGCTTGGCCTCGGTGTCCGCCTTGGCGGAGTCCAGCTTGGACTGTGCGGTCGTTACGGCTGCGTTGGCGGCATCAAGGGCGACCTGCTTCTGCTGGACGGTCGACTTTGCCGTATCGACTGCCGCGTTGGCGGCATCGAGGTCCGATTTCGCCGCATCCAGCTTGGCCTGGGCATCCGTGACGCCCTGCTGCTTGGCGGCGACATCAGCCTTGGCGGCATCGACGGCACGCTGGGCATCGGCAACACCCTGCTTTGCGGCATCGACACCTGCCTGTGCGGCATCCACCGCGACCTGCTTCTGCTGGACGGTTTCAGCGGCGTCGGTGGCTGCCTGCTGCTTGGATGCGAGATCGGCCTTGGCTACGTTGAGTGCGCTCTTGGCGTTCTTGAGGCCGTTGATATAAGAGGTCAGCTTTTGCTCGTACTCGTCGACGGAGATGGGGTTCGTGTTCCAACCGGAGCCGGACCAGCCGGAGATCTCTGCGGTGTAGCACTGCGTCTGAAGCCCGGACATGGTGCCCTTGGTGCAGGTTGCCATTCCCATAACGGCGAGTTCGGGATTGATGATGTTCATGTAATGGCCGACGGTGCCGCTACTGCCGTTCTCCCAGTGGCAGTTGTCTGCAATCCAATGGTTGATTGCGACACCGTTCTTTGCATAGAAATCATAGGCATCCTTGCCGACAAGACCGGTGACTCCATAAAGGGCCTCCGTTGCCTTGTCGAAAAAGCCCTTCTCCTGCTCGATCCACTGCCCACTCGGATCGATTCCGTAATTCCATGCCAGGTTTTCGGCAAAATCATATTGACGGGCATGATCGAGCACGGTGTCGCTGTAGTTGGCATCTGCGATCGCACCGGCGATGAGCTTGTAGGTGACATGGAGCTCGGACAGGCCGACCGACTTGCGGTAGTCGTTGACGGACTTCATCCACTTGATCGCATTGAGCATATTGTCAAGAGACGTGGCGTCCTTGGAGTTGCCGACTTCGGTCTTTCCGGCATATTTGGCGTTCAGGATGATGTTGGCTGCATCTTCGGCACCCATGGCACGGAAGAAGCCGATGGCTCCCTGCTTGAGTTGCGCGTCGGCGGAATCGAGTTTCGCCTGTGCCTCGTCGACCTTCTGCTGGGCGGCGGTCACGGCGGCGTCTGCAGTATCCTTTGCGGCCTTGGCGTTCGCAAGCTCTACATCGGCGGCTGCCTTGGCGGACTCAGCGTCCTTGACAGCCTGCTTCGCGGCGTCCAGCTTGGCGACGGCGTCGGCATTCGCCTGCTTGGCCGCATCGAGGCCGGCGTTCGCGGCATCGAGAGCGGACTGGGCGGCGTTCACGCCGGATTCGGCATCGGCCGCAGCCTGCTGCTTTACGGAGAGGGACGCCTGGGCATCATTCAGCTCGGCCTGTGCCGTTGCCGCAGCGGACTGTACCTGCTCGAGCTCGGACTCGCACTGGGACTGTGTCGCTTGTGCGGCAGCGAGGGCTGCCTCCGCGTCCGCGACCTTCTGTTTTGCCGCATCGTACTCCGGACCGCTCGCGCCTGCCTCCGCTGCGGCGAGGTCTGCTTTCGCCTTCTCGTAGGCGGCGCTGGCGGCTGCGGCCTTCGCATCCGCCGCGTCCTTGTTCTGCTTGGCTGCGACAAGGACGGAATCGGCGGAATCCTTTGCAGACTGGGCCGCAACCAGCTTGGACTGGGCATCGGCAAGCGTCGCGTTGGCGTTGGCGAGATTGGCCTGTGCCCTGTCCACGGCAGCCTGGGCGTCGCGCACGGCCTGCTCGGCGGCACTGATTGCCTCCGGGGTGGCGCTTACGGCATCGGCCTTGGCCTTATCGAGGGCATCCTTGGCATTCTGGGCCGCCTTGAGGGCGGACTGGTACGCCTCGTCCTTCTCGGACGCATCCGCCTTGGCGTCTGCGAGACCCGCCTTCGCCTGCTCGAGGTCCTTGCCGGCGGCATCGGCGGCGTCCTTGCCCTCCGCGACCTGACGGGCGTACTCGCCCATCGCCGCTCGGTCGGCTGCCGTGCCGGCGCTGACTGCAGAATCGTAGGATGCCTTGGCCTGGTCGCGGGCGGAAGCCGCCTCGTTGTAGGGACCGGCGGCCTCATCGTAGGATGCCTTGGCGGCGTCCTCCTTCGCCTTCGCCTCGTCGACCGCCTTCTGCAGGTCCGCGATGGTCTGTGCGGCGGATTTCGCGCCGGTACCGGATGCCGCGCCGGCGTGGGCGGCGATCGGCGACATCACGGCGGGGTGCTGCGTGCCCCCGTCACCGGTCTGGGCGAATGCCGCGAACGGTGAGATGAGGCTCGATCCGGTCATGGCGGCCATGGTCGCCGCGGTGACGGTCAGACGCGCGATCCCCTTCGGAGTGTGAACCTTTTTGCTTGGCAGTGTGGCGAAGTGATCGCCACCGGCAGCGAAATGCTTTCCCTGAGTCATTGCTATTCCATTCCTTTTCCATGCCATGTCCGACTAGGCATCAGAACTCTTTCCAATAAAGGTAATTATGCGCCTTAACAGGGATTGTTGTATATAGTCCGTTGGCATAAATACAACAATCCATGACTCTTTTTGTCATGGATACGAAGACGCTTCAGAAATCATTCGGCATGAGATGCAAAGAACTCCGCGCTGGACTCGGGTGCAGCCAGGAGCAGTTCGCCAATTTGATTGAGATGGATCGTTCCTACTACGCGAGCATTGAAGTCGGACGAAGAAATGTCAGTCTTTCAAACCTCTGCAAAATTGCCAATGGATTCAACATGTCAATTGCTGCACTCATGACTGGTGTTACTGAGAAAACGGATTAGTCTATCAATCAATCAGCGAACGCAGTGAGCGAATCAATCGACGGCACAGCCGGCGGCAAGGTCACGGCACGTGACCGCGCAGCGAGCTCTGCGAGCGAAGGGGACGGCATGGCCGTCCCTATTTCTTTATAGGTTATTTCTCTATTAATTGGTTTCCCCAAAATGGGTATGACACAAGCTTCTGAACAGGCCTTTTATCAAAGATTCAAATCCGTCAAATCATCAAAATGGTGAAATTTTTTACCCAAAATGGGGGAGCACTTCACCAAAATGGAATCGACTAACAGCTGTTGAAAACTATTATCCCCAAAATGGTGATTTCCTGTTTTCTGTGGAAAACTCGGGGAGTCATATTATTTACTTACCAGATTTACAAACGAAAGCGATTCTTAGCCCCAAAACCAGAACAGGTCAGAAGCAAAATTAGCTCCTGACCTGCTGTTTTCTCTGGTGCCCCCGGGCGGATTCGAACCGTCGACACCCGCTTTAGGAGAGCGGTGCTCTATCCCCTGAGCTACGGAGGCATGTTGTACTAGTGTAGCAGATTTACTGCATCGCCATACGTCGCATGACTAGACTTCGAAGTTGCGGTGGAATAGTTCCTGTCTGAAGCATCTAAAGCCGTATTTAGAAACTATTTCACCGCAACTTATGAGGAGCTAGTTGCCTTTGTGGAAGAGGCCTTTGATGACGGAGGGGATGCTCTTGGCGCCCTTGGCCGTCACATCGATAAAGTCGGGCGAACGCACGAGCTTATCCTCGTCGACGTACTTGCGGACAGCACGAAGCGTCTCTTTGTCGTCGCGCGTCGAAAACGTAAAGTGACCGTTGTCCTTGGTGAAGATGGCAAAACGCGTGATCTTCTTGGTGCCGCGTAAAACCTCGGCGGCAATATAGTCGACCTCGTCCCACGGGATTTGAATATAATCCTCGGGATTGCGCTCGTTGTAATACTCGAACGCCTTATTGCCCACCATCACGTTACCGTGGCTGGTAAGCCCCATCAGGCAGGTTGCCGGCGTTGCCAGATCGACCGTGCTGTTCTGAGATTGCGCCATGCGCGCCTCGCCCTCCAAATAAAACAATCGGACCGCATCCAGTGTACCCACCGGGTGCGGTCCGTTTCAATGGCTCAAAAGCCCTTGCCTAGCAATTCTCGGTCTTAAGCCGAAACGTGCTTACATGAAGCCGCAGACGCGACCGATGATGCCGATGGCGAAGAGAGCCAGGATGATGACGATCGGGCTGACCTTCTTCTTGAGGAGCTTGCAGACCAGCAGGGTCAGGCACACGGCGGCAAGGCCGGGGATGAGCTGATCGAGGTTGGCCTGAAGCGTGGTGACCTTCACCTGATCAAGGGCGTTAGCACCGATGGAGTTATACATCGTCAGTGCTTCCTTGACACCCTCAGAACCGGAGGGCAGGTTAGCCCAGTCGATAAAGGCGCCAGCAGACTGCGTGACCTTGGAGACGACCGGGGTGAAGGAGATGGACACCCAGCGCTCGACCAGGGCGCCGATGATGAACATACCCAGGATGGAAGCACCCTCGGTGACCTTGCCCATCAGACCGCCAGAGAGGTCCTTGGCGATGGAGGAGCCGACCTTATAGCCAAACTCCTGCGTGTACCACAGGAAGGCGTAACGGATGATGTTCCACGCGAAGAAGAACAGCAGCGGACCGGCGATGCTGCCGGACAGGGCCAGGGAAGCGCCCAGAGCGCCCAGAATCGGGCGAAGGGTGAACCAGAAGGCGGGGTCGCCGACGCCGGCGAGCGGGCCCATCATACCGACCTTGACGCCCTGAATGGCGACGTCGTCAATCGGGGCACCGTTGGCGCGCTCCTCCTCGAGAGCGAGGGTAACGCCAATGACGGGGGCGGAAACATAGGGGTGGGTGTTATAGAACTCCAGGTGGCGCTTAAGCGCGGCAATCTGGTCATCCTTGTTGGTGTAGAGCTTCTTGATCGCAGGGATCATTGCGAAGCACCAACCGCCGTTCTGCATACGCTCGTAGTTCCACGAGCCCTGAAGGAACTGATGACGGAAGCAAACCTTCTTGCGGTCAGCCTTGGTGAGCTGAATCTTGTTCTCTGCCATATGTATCACTCCCCTCCTACTCGTAATCGTTCAGAATGTCGCCGAGCGGGTCACCGGAGCCGCCGCCCATGCCGCCACCCTGCTTGGCCAGATCCTTAAGGCCAAGGTAGATGAGGGCAAGGGAGATGCCGATGAGGCCAAGGGCGATCAGCGTGAGCTGAGGGATGGCAGCAAGGACAAAGCCGAGGATGAAGAACGGCCAGGTCTCCTTGGTGGCCATCATGTTGATGACCATGGCGTAACCGACGGAAGCGACCATGCCGCCGCCGACAGCCATACCGCCGGACAACCAGTCGGGCATAGCGTTAAGCGCGTTGGTAACAGCCTCGGCCGGGATGATGCACAGAAGTACTGCCGGGATGGCGATACGAAGGCCCTGCATGAGGATGGCAGCGTACTGCCAGCGCTCGATGCCGGAGAAGTCGCCCTTCTCGGCGCAACCGTCCATGGCGTGAGCGATAGCGGTAGCCAGGGTACGGCAGATCATGGTCAGGAACAGACCAGCGACCGACAGCGGGACGGCGACGGCGATGGCGGCGGTAACGGCCTTGGCCGAATCGGTGGCGCCACCGTTGAGGGCGAGCACCATGATGATCGAAGAAGCGACCGAGGCCAGAGCGGCGTCAGGCGCGACAGCGGCGCCAACGTTAGCCCAGCCAAGGGCCATCATCTGGAGCGAACCGCCCAGGAGGATGCCCTCCTGAAGGTGACCGGTTACGAGACCGATAAGCGTGCATGCCACGAGCGGCTGATGGAACTGGAACTCATCCAGAATGCCTTCCATACCGGCAAGCAACGCGACAATCGCAACAAGCAGAATAGTGATTGCAGACATGTATCGGACCCTCCTTTACTATGCTTGAGCGGCCAGTTCGGCCTTAGCTTTCTTCAACATGGCGTCGAGATCCTCGGAGGAATCCGAAGGAACCTTGCGGACCTCGAACTTGACGCCCTTGGCCTTGAGGGCCTCGAGAGTCCTGACGTCGTCATCGCCCATAGCGACGGCGTTGGTGACGACGACCTTGCCCTTGGAGTGAGCCATGGAACCGATGTTGACTTCCTTGATGTCGACGCCGGCCTCGATGGCCTTGAGCAGATCCTGCGGATTCTCAAAGAGCAGCATGGCCTTGGTGTCACCAAAGCGCGTGTCCTTGACGACCTCGGCCATCTTCTTGATGGGCACGACGTTGGCATGGACTCCCGGAGGGGCAGCCTGCTCGATCATGGTCTTGCGGAGCTCGTCGTGAGCAACGCCGTCGGAAACCACGATGATGCGGTTGGGGTTGATCTGCTTGGTCCACGTGGTGGCCACCTGACCATGCAGCAGACGGGTGTCGATACGGACGTGGGCAATCTTGATGTGCCCATCGCCGATGACCGTTCCCGGAGGAATGGCGCCTGCAGGAGCAGCAGCGGCCGTAGCCGGCTTCTTCTCCTCGGGCTCCAGAGACTCGGGCTTGACGCGCACGCCAGCCTTAGCCTCAGTCACGAGATGTTTTGCGATCGCATGTGCAGTGTTCTTTGCGTCAAAGCGCTGCGAATATGCCTCGATGAGCATAGGCAGGTTGACACCGGTGACGATAGCCCAGGAATCGTGGCCCTCGATGAGCCCGCTGATCTGGTTGAACGGCGTGCCGCCCCACAGATCAACGAGGAAGAGCACCTGCTCCTGGTCCTCGAAGGAAGCGATTGCTTCCTCGACCTTGGCACGGAAGTCGTCGGGGCCCATGCTCGGCTCGAGCGAGACCACGGCAACAGACGGCTGATCGCCAAAGACCATCGAGCCCGTCTGCTTGATTCCAGCTGCCAAGTCCCCGTGGCTAGCAAGAACAATACTTACCATCACATAACCTCCTTTTTGTCTACGTATTTCCTACACGACATGAAAGGAGTATAGCTGTTTGGTTTGTGGAATTATAGCTAAACTCGCAAAAGGTTGGATTATTTGTTTAAACGTCCAAGTTTGTTACAAATTGATTACGTTGCTGTTTTTCGACTCATTACCCGCCAAATCGTCGCTCATCGAGCCATGTATTTTACAGACACAAGCATGCTGTTCATTAATATCGGTTTTAAACAAGTGCGAATGCGCTCGTACTGCCACTATTTTGTTTAAACGGACATGGCTTGACTAATTTCGTGACTTATGGTTTACGAAACCACTCGAAAAAGTTGCGGTGGAATAGTTCTTGTTTAAGAGCCAGAAGGCTGGATTGAGGAACTATTTCACCGCAACTTATAGGGAATCCTAGGCGATGCGGAGGGGGTTTGCGGCGTCGACGGCGTCGGGAGCGTCGGAAGGACTGGCGGGGTCAGCGTCTGCCGGATCCTCGTCGGGGGTCTCGATCTGCTTGATCATGACCTCCCGGCCCTGCAGCAGGTATGTCTCGCCGCTGCCGCAATGGGGGCAGGTCTTGCCGTGCTCGACCGTCG
>OHEC01001093.1_pt1 | contig 11685 bp, 10 predicted proteins | sample 1567141 | NCBI WGS metagenome assembly OHEC01 (sample SAMEA3879567, study PRJEB24766) | human gut metagenome | biome: human-associated habitat; feature: feces | place: USA | collected 1985/1987 | reverse complement strand
AGGAAGTTGCGACTGACCGCCAAGAGATTGAGTTTATCTTACCCCTTTTAAGAGGAAAAAGCAAGCAATCCAGCTATTTTTGTACAGCTTACATTAAGATTCCGTAAACCCTGGAAAGAAATACTTCAAATTGTAAAAGAGCCTTCAAAAAAGGGGAGGCTGCGGTTTCGCAGAAAAGGCTTTCTTTCAAAGGATTAGAGCTTTTCTTGCGCGGCCGGCCTTGCCTTAAATACGGATAGGGCCTTCTTAGGATCGGGTGGTTATGCTTTGATCTCCCGTTTTCCGCCGCCATTCTTTTACACCGGGAGGAGAAATTGATTGAATTCTGTTAAAAGCATGATCGAAAAATTATTATGAGATAAAACAAAAGCCGTTCCGCAAAACGGAACGGCCGGAAGCGTCCAAAGAAGGGATAAACCCTGTCTAGAGGGCAAGCTTATCCTTCGGTCTTACCCAGCAGATTGAACCGAAACAGCTTGCTTTCGTCGTCGGGATTCTCACAGATAATATAAGCCTCGGCGATTTTGCCGCCTTCGATTAACTGGGTTAAACCGACCAGCTGGCAGAGCTTACTCCTTAAATTCAACTTGTCGCCTTCTCTGGTTACCAGATAGACGTTCCCCTTACAACTGTCCAGAACAGCCAGAAAATCAGGAACATCCACATTATGAAGCTCGATAGGTGTTGCCATGCTGATTCCTCCTTTTCCCTTAAGGCAAAGTTTTGGCTTTCTCAAAGCCTGCATCCATTATAGCATAGTCCGGAGAATTGTCAATGAATGCCAGCGCGCAATTTTTGGCTATTTTGCCGTCTTGAATTCTGATAATGCGCTGGGCGGAGCGGGCAATAGAGTCGTCGTGGGTGATAAGAATTACGGTTCTTCCCTCCTGGTTCAGCTGCTTTAAAATCGCTAAAATTTGAGCCCCGGAGGCGCTGTCCAGGTTTCCGGTCGGCTCGTCGGCCAGAATCAAAGGAGGGCTGGCGGCGATCGCCCTGGCGATTGCCACCCGCTGCTGCTGGCCGCCGGACATTTGACTGGGCAGATGCTTGATACGGTGAGCAAGCCCGACCTTCTGCAGGGCCTCTAGGGCCAGCTTTCGGCGTCTTGGCTTTTCGATCCGCCGATAAACTAGGGGAAGCTCTACATTTTCAAAGGCCGTTAATCCGGGAATTAGGTTAAATCCTTGAAAAATAAAGCCGATTTCCTCATTGCGGATCAAAGCAAGCTGGTCCTCATTCAGGCTTGCCACGTTTTTTCCGTCGAGGTAATAGGAGCCGCTGGTGGGAATATCCAGACAGCCTAAAATGTTCATCAGAGTGGATTTTCCCGAGCCCGACTGACCGACGATGGCGACGAATTCGCCTTGACGAATCGAGAGAGAGATCTGGTTCAGGGCGTAGACCTGTTCCTCTCCCGAAGGATAAATTTTAGATAGTTCTTTCAATTCCAGCAACGTTTTCAATGAAGTCTTCCTTTCGAGGGTTTCTGAGTTTAATATACCCCGAAATTGCTAATTATTTGTATCATTTGTAGAAAATGCAAGGAATGCTTTGTAAAAACCGCAGTAAGGTTTTTTAGCCTTTAGCCGCTTGCTTTTCGATTTCCGGACATACCGCCGCAGTTCATGACAGGGCTTGGGACCGATGGATGGAATTGTCAAAGCTCCTTTTTTATTGTATACTAAAGACAAATCCTTAAAACATAGACAGGAGAGATCAAAATGGATAAATTCTGGAAACAGTTTAAAAGCGGCACGGATATTAGAGGAGTAGCTTCAGAAGGCGTGGCGGGCCAGAAAATTAATCTGACCGATGAAGTGGTGGAAAAGATTTCCGCTGGGTTTGTTTTGTGGCTTTCGAAAAAAGCGAATAAGCCTGCCGATCAGCTGATTATTTCCGTGGGGCATGACAGCCGGATTTCCGCTTCCCGCATCCAAGCGGCGGTGACCAGAGCGCTGGAGCCTGCCGGCGTAACAGTTTACGACTGCGGCCTGGCGTCCACCCCGTCTATGTTTATGACTACCGTTGATCTGAAATGCGACGGGGCGGTGCAGATTACGGCCAGCCACCATCCCTTTAACCGCAACGGCTTAAAGTTTTTTACCCCTGACGGAGGCTTAGAGAGCGATGATATTACCGCTCTGCTGGCCTTGGCTGAGAAAGGGGACAAGCCTGAAAATGTTCCCGGAGGCAGTGTGAAGCCGGTGGCCTACATGAGGGATTACGCCAAGCACCTGAGGGAGATCATCTGTAAGGGGGTAAACGCGGCGGATTATGACCATCCGCTGAAGGGCTTTCATATTGTAGTAGACGCAGGCAACGGAGCAGGCGGCTTTTACGCCAGCGACGTTTTGGAACCATTGGGGGCAGATGTCGCCGGAAGCCAGTTTTTAGATCCCGACGGTATGTTCCCAAACCATATTCCCAACCCGGAGAACGAGGAGGCAATGGCCTCGATCTGCGAGGCGGTGAAGGAACAAAAAGCGGATCTAGGTGTAATTTTCGATACCGATGTGGACCGCGGCGGCGCTGTGGACCATCAAGGAGAAGAAATTAACCGGAACCGGCTGGTGGCGGTGGCCTCCGCAATCGCTCTGGAGGGCAATGAGGGAGGAACCATTGTCACCGATTCGATCACCTCCAGCGGATTGAAGTCTTATATTGAGGAGACGTTGGGCGGAAAGCACCACCGTTTTAAGAGAGGCTACAAAAACGTCATCAACGAGGCGATTCGTCTCAATCAAGAAGGAATCAACTGTCCTCTGGCAATTGAAACCTCCGGGCACGCGGCGCTGAGGGAGAATTATTTCCTGGATGACGGCGCATATCTGGTAACTAAGATCATTATTAAAATGGCTCAGTTGAAAAAGGAAGGGAAGACGTTGGAGTCTCTGCTGGCGCCGCTGCAGGAGCCGAAGGAAAGCGTAGAGGTTCGCATGCCAATTTTAACCGAGGATTTCAGAGCCTGCGGCGAGCAGGTGATCTCTGGACTGGAAGCCTACGCCAAGGTTCACGATGGCTGGCAGATTGCTCCGGATAATCACGAGGGCATCCGGGTATCCTTTGGGAAAGACGAAGGCGACGGATGGTTTCTCCTGCGGCTCAGCGTCCATGACCCCATTATGCCTTTGAATATTGAGAGCGACGCCGTCGGCGGTGTGAAGCTTATCGCCGGCAAGCTGTACGATTACGTAAAGACTGTAGAAAATGTGGATATCTCCGCGCTGGAGAAAATCCTGTGAGAAATTGAAAAAAACCTCTAATGCCCATTTTTCCATAGTTGCTTTGTATGCGGGGTAGGCTTTCTTTGATAGAACATGATAGAAATCAAAAAAGAGAATGAAGAGCAAAGAAAAAAGCACGAAGCTCGGCTTCGTGCTTTTTCGAGAGGAGAAAAATTTTGAAAAAAGCGAGGGGTTTTATACAAATAAAGGATTAGAAATCAACCTTAGTGCCATAGTAGGTAGCCTTCAGAAGCTGCTCCATCTGGGCGGGAGTGATGCTTCTTGGGTTGGAGCCGGTGCAGGCGTCTCCAACAGCGTTGGCGGCTACCTCAGGCAGCTTCTCTAAGAACTCCGCCTCGTTGATGCCGAAGTCCTTCAGAGTCTTGGGAATATTCAGCTTTACATTGTAATCGTCGATCTTGGCGCACAAAGCGGCAACCAGCTCGTCGTCGGTATTGCCGGCAAGGCCGACAGATTTCGCGATCGCGGCATAACGCTTCTTCGCGGTAGCATCCTTAGCGTTGTACTGGATTACATAGGGCAGATAGATGGCGTTGGCGCAGCCGTGCGGAATATGTCCAGTGCTGTAAGCGGCTCCCGTCTTGTGAGCCATCGAATGAACGATGCCCAGCAGAGCGTTGGAGAAGGCCATACCGGCCAGGCACTGGGCATAGTGCATTTGCTCTCTGGCAGCCATGTTGCCATTATAGGAATCCGGCAGATATTCAAATACCATGCTGATGGCTTTCAAAGCCAGAGGGTCGGTGAAAGGAGAATTTAAGGTGGAAACATAGGCTTCAATCGCATGGGTCAAAGCATCCATACCAGTATGAGCAGTCAGCTTGGGAGGCATGGTCTCGGCCAAATCAGGATCAACGATAGCAACATCAGGAGTGATATTGAAGTCAGCCAGAGGATATTTAATGCCCTTGTGATAATCGGTAATTACGGAGAACGCGGTCACCTCGGTGGCAGTGCCGGAGGTGGAAGGAATCGCCAGGAATTTCGCTTTCTGACGCAGAGTGGGGAATCCAAAAGGAGTGATCAGGTCTTCAAACTTAGTGTCCGGATACTCATAAAAAGCCCACATAGCCTTCGCGGCGTCAATCGGAGAACCGCCGCCGATAGAAACGATCCAGTCAGGCTGGAATTCCTGCATGGCCTTGGCGCCCTTCATAACGGTTTCTACAGACGGATCAGGCTCAACGCCTTCGAACAGCATAGTTTCAATGCCGGCCTCGTGCAGATTGTTGACAACCTTGTCTAAAAAGCCGAAACGCTTCATAGAACCGCCGCCGACCACGACGATGGCCTTTTTCCCCTTTAAGGTCTTTAATTCGTCGATGGAGCCTTTGCCATAATAGATGTCCCTGGGGAGTGTAAATCTTGACATAAAAAAGCCTCCTGTTTTGTAAAGATTGCTAATTGTGTTTGTGAATTTAATAACAATCTTTTTGATGGTTTTATCTTACCACTTTGATAAAAAAGTATCAATATGATAATTGCACAATCATAATAAATTTTTTTGTATATATTATCGAAAAAGAAAAAATCTGAAAGAAGGTGGCTGTTTTTTGATGGCTATGATATAATAATTCTGTTTTCTATAGCTATTGAGAGATTTCTATGAATTATGAGCATGAAAAAGGAGATTATCCTATGAGATTTATTTCTTGGAATGTAAATGGCTTGAGGGCTTGTTTGACAAAAGGATTCCCTGAATTTTTTCAGCAGATCGACGCTGATATTTTTTGCCTGCAGGAAACCAAACTGCAGCAAGGGCAGGTGGAGATGGTTCTTCCGGGATACCGCCAATATTGGAACAGTGCTGTCAAAAAAGGCTACAGCGGTACCGCTGTGTTTTCGAAAAAGGAGCCTTTGTCTGTAAGCTATGGATTAGGAATTGAGGAGCATGACCAGGAGGGACGGGTCATCACCCTGGAATTTCCAGCTTTTTATTTGACTACAGTATATACGCCCAATTCTCAGGAAGGATTAAAGAGGCTTTCCTATCGTATGGAGTGGGAGGATGCTTTCCGGGATTATCTTAAGGGCTTGGACTCAAAAAAGCCGGTGGTAGTCTGCGGGGATATGAACGTGGCCCATCAGGAGATTGACCTGAAAAACCCGAAAACCAACCGCAAAAACGCTGGCTTTACCGATGAGGAAAGAGAACGCTTTTCCCAGCTGCTGGCAGCGGGGTTCATTGATTCCTACCGTAGCTTGTATCCGGAAAAAATCGAGTATTCCTGGTGGTCTTACCGCTTCAACGCCAGAAAAAACAATGCGGGATGGCGCATTGACTATTTTCTGGTCAGCGACCGGATCGGCGGGCGGATTCAGGACGCCAAAATTCACACTCAGGTAATGGGCAGCGACCATTGTCCAGTTGAACTGGACTTAGACATTTGAAAGAGATAAAAAGTTAAAAACAGAAATAAAGTGATTCGTCCCTTTGACCTGCTTGTCCTCAATGCTTTACGATACTTTAAAACACTTTCTCTTTTGACAATGAAGTCTGTCTGTGGTAAGCTGAAAACATTATAATTGGAGAATTTACTGAAGAGATTGAACGCTGCAAAGCTGCGGAGGTGCTTTGATGGATAACAGAGTAAAGGCCGCTTTTTCCTATGTGTTCGGCTGGATTACCGGAATTATTTTTTTGGCCATTGAAAAAGAGGATGAATTTGTACGGAAAAGCGCGGCGCAGTCCTTTGTGCTGAGCCTTTTTCTGCTGGCGTGCAACCTTTTGGTGTTCTGGATTCCCATTGCGGGGCCGGTGCTGTCCGGCTGTATTGGCTTCGGCGGCTTCCTGCTGTGGATCATCCTCATCGTGAAAGCGGTTCAAAACGTTTATTTTCGCTTGCCGGTCATCAGTACGCTTTCTGAAAATTATGTGATGCGGTGGTTTTTGTAAGAATGATTGCTCGGGTTTTCTTAAAAGCAATAGGAAAACGAGCGGAAAGAGGCTGTTTCTGAAACATCTTTCAGAAACAGCCTCTTTTCATAAGCCTATTGACCCGTGAATTGGCAGAAATCCATTCTATCCGCCCAATTACTATCTAACATTACAGCTAAGCTCTATGTTGAAAAGCTTAAAGGCTGTAAAAGAAAAAGTATCGGAAAAATGGCTGCCAGAGGGAAAAACAGAACTGCCGTTTGTTCTGGGGTTCCGGAAAAAGTAATTCGGCGGCTTTCATGTGGGATGTATTAAGATTTTCTAAAATACCATCCTTTTTTATCAATTTCTGCGTTAAGTGAACATTCTGTGATGGTTCTGTCAAAATCCTTAGGTTTTGCTGGTTTGTTCATAAAATGTTAACATTTTCTAGACATCTTTCGTCTAATATAAATAAGGAATAAACGGCGGAACAGCGTTCCGTTGTTGAAATAGTGAGGAGTTGAAACGCAGATGATAGAGGTAAAGAACCTCAAAAAGCGGTATGGCAATAAGCTGGCTGTCAACGATGTCAGCTTTACCGTGGAAAATGGGGAAATTCTGGGCTTCCTGGGGCCGAACGGCGCGGGCAAGTCAACCACGATGAACATCATTACCGGCTACCTGTCTTCCACAGAGGGCACGGTGACGATCGATGGCTGTGAAATTTTAGAGGATCCCATTGGGGCGAAGTCAAAGATTGGCTATCTTCCAGAATTTCCGCCCTTGTATCCGGATATGACTGTAATCAAATATCTGGAATTTATGTACGATCTGAAAAAGGTAAAGCTTCCGAAAAAGGCTCACATTGCCGAGGTCTGCGATCTGGTGAAGATCACCCATGTGAAGGACCGCGTCATTAAGAACCTTTCCAAGGGCTATAAGCAGCGTGTCGGGCTGGCCCAGGCCCTTTTGGGCAACCCGGAGCTGCTGATTCTGGACGAGCCGACGGTAGGCCTGGACCCCAAACAGATCATTGAGATCAGAAATCTGATTAAAAGCTTAGGCAAAAAGCATACAGTAATTCTGTCCTCCCACGTTTTGCCGGAGGTACAGGCGACCTGCGACCGGGTGATTGTTATTAATAAAGGAAGTATCGTTGCTGACGATACCCCCGAGAATCTGTCTAAGAAGCTGACTGGTGAGCACAAGCTGGTGGTTCGCATCGACGGCAGAGAGCAGGAGGTCTACAGCACCCTAAGAGCCATCGACGGTATGATCGCGGTGACCAAAGACGGCGAGAAGGAACCCGGTGTTTATGAGTATACCATTGAGGCCAAACCGGATATGGATATCCGCCGCCCGCTGTTCCGTGCCATGGCGAAAAGGGATTTCCCGATCCTGGCCATTCGCAATGCGGAGCTTACCCTGGAAGACATCTTCCTCCAGTTAACTGACGAAAATCAGAATCGCACCTCGGTTCGTTCTATGCTGGCAGAGGATACGGTTCTAACGGAAGACAGCGGTGCTGATTTAAAGAGCGTTGCCAGAGCGGTTGTGGAAGCTCAAAATACGGAGACTGGCAGCGAGGATGCGACTGAGAACGGGGGCGAAGACCAATGAGCGCAGTAATGAAGAGGGAATTGAATTCCTATTTTTCTTCCGCAATCGGATATATTTTTATTGCGGTATTCTATGTGTTTGCAGGTTTTTACTTTTTTGCGACCTGCTTATTAAGCGGCTATTCTACCTTAAGCTATGTTTTTAGCAATATGTTTGCCATTGCAGTTTTTCTTGTGCCGGTATTGACCATGCGCCTGTGGAGTGAGGAAAAGAAGCAGAAAACTGACCAAGCGCTGTTTACCGCGCCGGTAAAGCTGCTGCCCATTGTGCTGGGAAAATATTTTGCGGCGCTGATTATATATGCCATCAGCCTTGCGATTTTCCTTGTTTTCGGTCTGGTAATCTCTTGCTTTGTCACCCCTGAGTGGTCCGTTATCATAGGTAATCTGATCGGCCTGTTTTTGCTGGGAGCGGCTTTAATCGCCATTGGCATGTTCCTTTCTTCCTTGACGGAAAATCAGGTGATCGCCGCGGTCTCCGGCTTTGCCGTAGGCCTGGTCATTATGATGCTGGACTCTATCGGTTCTTTGTTCAGCAATACATTTTTGGTGTCCATTTTTACGAACCTTTCCTTTAACGCTCACTACACCAACTTTACGACTGGTTTGCTGAATTTTGTTGACGTTATTTTCTTCTTGAGCGTGATCTCGGTCTTTGTGTTCTTGACTGTCCGCGTCTTCGAGAAGAAGAGATGGAGCTAAAGGGAGGTGCTGTGAAATGAATCTGAAGAAAAAAGAGAAGGAGCAGGCGGCGCCGGAAAAAAATTTGGAGCCTGCTGCGGTAGCCGGCAAGCCTGCTAAGAAAAATATATTTAAAAGCAGAAAATTTAAATACGGCGGTATCGCTACGGTAATCACGATCCTGTTTATCGTGGTGGTGATCGTCATCAATATGATTATGGGGGTTCTGGACTCCAAAGTGGTCATGGAAGTGGACCTGACTCCCAATCAGGTTTACGGACTGACCCAGGAATCTATCGACTTTGTCCAGGGACTGGATAAGGATGTGGAAATCAACATCCTGAACAGCAAGGATTCCTTTGAAAGCGGCGGCCAGTATTATGTGCAGGCTGCGGCTATCATCGAAAACTACAGTAAATATTCCAGCCGGGTAACGGTGAATTATGTGGATCTGGTAAAGAATCCTACCTTTGCCGCTAACTATGAAGATGAGAATATCGCCTCGAACGACGTTTTGATTAAATGCGGCGAAAAGCATAAGCTGGTGAAATCCAGCGAATTATTCAACAGCGAGATGAGCTATAGTACCTTCAGTTATGTGGTCACTTCCTCCAAAGCGGAGCAAAGCGTGACTTCCGCCATGGTAAATGTCACCAGCGACGAGATTACCAAGGTGGCTATTCTGACGGGCTACGACGAGGCGGATTACTCCAGCCTGACCTCCATGCTCACCAGCAATAATTTCGACGTGCAGGAGGTCAACATTACAACGGATGAGATCCCCGAGGACGCCAAGCTGGCGGTTATTTTTGCTCCTGGCAGGGATTATGACCAGAGCTCTCTTAAGAAGCTGGATACCTTCCTGAGCAATAACGAAAAGCTGGGAAAATCTCTGGTGTTCGTTCCTAATACACAGCCGGATCAAATTCCCGAACTGAATTCCTTCCTGGAAGAGTGGGGCATGAGTGTTGGAAGCGGCGTAATGTTTGAACTGAGCACCGACCACTTGTACAACAATACCACTCCTTTCTGGTCGGCCGCGGAATATGTAGATGAGGATTATTCCTCTGTGATTACCAATAAGAGCATCCCGGTGTCCGTTATGCAGAGCAGGCCCATCGAGATTCTTAAGGAAAGCGAGTCTATCAAGGTCCTTTTGGAATCCACGGAAAATTCCGGAATTTATCCAGTGGACGCGGCCGAAGGCTGGCAGCCTGAGGAGAGCGACCTGACAGGGCCGATTACCCTGGCGGCGGTATCCACAAAGCAGGTTTCCGGTGTGGATGACGTTTCTAATGTGGCGGTAGTCGGTTCTGCGGCGGCGTTTGCCAGCAGCCTCTTATCTTCTACCTCTGTGAACAACTCCGCTTACTTTATCAATATGTTCAATACCTTAGCGGAGCGTGAAGATACGGTTCTGATCGAGGCCAAGACTTTAGGCGGCGCTACCATGAGTGTTACGACCAATGTGTCGATCCCCCTGGGCGTGGTATTTACTATCGTGCTGCCCTTGCTCATTCTGGTAACAGGCCTGGTGATCTGGATTCGTAGGAGGAATCGCTAAGGATGAAAAAAAATATACGGATTATGATTATCACAGTGGCCGCTGTCATTATCCTGGTGGCCATGCTGCTGATACTGATGAATCTGCCCTCGTCGGATGGGGGCGGCGCTTCCAGTACAGCCTCCAGTACGTCGATTTCCCTTAACACTAAGACTGCGGACGACGTTTCCAAGGTGGAAGTAAAAAACAACAGCGACAGCTATACGGTGGAGATGAAAAGTGAGGATAGCTACAGCGTAGAAGGATTGGATGGATTTGATCTGAATAAGACGTCTATTTCTGCGTTGAAATCAGACAGCGCCGGCGTGGCGGCTACCCAGCTAGTAGAGGAGCAGGCGGAAGATCTGTCTATCTACGGCCTGGACAGCCCGAAAGCGGAAGCGACAATCACTTATAAGGATGGGGAAACCCTTTCTCTCGCGGTGGGAAATGAAGCGGCCGGCGATGCCGGCACCTATGTAACGGTGAATGGCGAAAGCAAGGTTTACCTGTTCAACAGCGCCAAGGTGGATACCTTCGCTTACCCTCTGCTGGAGTATGCTTCCAAGGAAATTACACCCTCCCAGGAGGAAGCGGTGGCGGCGGCCAACGGCGGAGAGGTTTCGTCCAGCTCCGACGGACAGACGCAGACTCCTCAATTCGCAAAAATGACCCTTTCTGGCACGGTACGGGAAGAGCCTATCGTGGTGGAGCCGGCGGAGGCGATTTCCGGGATCTCCCAGTTCAATATTACCTCTCCTAAGGAAAAAGCTGCTGACTATACCAAGATTTCCGAGTATGTGGGTGCGGTATATGGCTTGACTGCCGACGAGGTAGTGGCCGTCAATCCTACAGACGCGGATTTAGAGTCCTTCGGGTTGAAGGAGCCTTATTCAAAAATAGTCGCCGATTTCGATGTGGGCACGGTAACTTTGCTTGCTTCCTCCCCGGATGCGGCGGGAAATGTGTACGTGATGAACGGCGACAGAACCAATGTGGTTTATCGTATAGAAGCGGAAACGCTGACTTGGCTTAGCGCCACCTATACTGATTTGGCTTCCAAGCTGCTCTTTACCCCCAATATCAAGGATGTCAAAACTATGACGGTGACGACTCCGGACAAAACCTATGTGTTTAACCTGACCAGCGTGGTGGACGAGGACAACGAGAACAGCTTTACTACTACGATCACCTATGAGGGGAAAGAGCTGGATGAGGAAATCTTTAAGGATTACTATCAAAATATGATTTCCGTTTCTACAGATGAGGAAACAACGGAGCAGCCTACGGGCGACCCCATTTTCTCTGTAAAGTATGAGTACGCCGATACCAGCCGTACCCCCGATGTTGTGGAATTTTATGACGCGGGATCTAGAAGAGTGTTTATCGTCTTCAACGGTAAGTGCGATTCCTTGACCGTTTCTACGTATGTAGATAAAATGGTTCAGGACAGCGAAAAGGTAGTCAACGGAGAAGAAATTACGGCTGTAATTTAAACATTTGCGAAACGGTAGTTAGGAAGGGCCGGTCTCACAGCGAGACCGGCCCTTTTCCTTTGACGGCTGAAAACAATTTAAATGATAAAATTGTGATTTGTTAAAACGCTGTAATTGCCTCTAATTACCTTACGCATGAATGAAGCTTGGTGAATTTGTTAAAAAGCGAAGAAAGCTTTAGAGGAAAGCCTTAAGTGATAAAAGCAAGCGGCTCCACAAACTAGGAGCGGGAGGCTGCCGG
>OHEC01001087.1_pt1 | contig 11753 bp, 5 predicted proteins | sample 1567141 | NCBI WGS metagenome assembly OHEC01 (sample SAMEA3879567, study PRJEB24766) | human gut metagenome | biome: human-associated habitat; feature: feces | place: USA | collected 1985/1987 | reverse complement strand
CCGCACCGTCGCCCACCATGTCCGCCGTAACGAACTTCGGACGGCCAATTGCCACGACCAGAATCTCCGCTTCGCGTGTCACATCCGCCAGGTTCTTCGTCCGGCTGTGAGTAATGGTCACCGTAGCATTCTCATCGAGCAACAGCTTGGCAACGGGAAGCCCCACGATCGTACTGCGGCCGATCACAACGGCTTTGCGTCCGGCCAGCTCCACGCCCGAATCCTTCAGGAGCTTCATGATACCCTTCGGCGTACAGGGCAGCACGCAGGGCTGTTTCTGCCAGAGAGCCGCTACATTGAGGGGGTGGAAGCCATCCACATCCTTCTCCTGACGAATCCGTGCAATCACCTTATCCGAATCGATATGTTTCGGCAGCGGCAGCTGGATCAAAATTCCGTCCACCGTATCGTCGGCATTGAGGTCGTCGATAATTTTCAGCAACTCCTCCTCCGAGATGTCCGCCGGCTTGCGAATCGTCGTATTCAGGATACCGACCTCGTCGGCAGCCTTCGTCTTACCCGTCACATAGGATACGCTGCCCGCATCCTCACCGACCAGCACCACTACCAAATGGGGCAGCCGACCGTATTTCTCCGGGAATGTCTTCACCTGCTCGGCCATCTTGGCCTTGCAAGCCGCCGCTAATTCTTTTCCGCTGATTACCATATATTGTTTTGATTTTAAAGATTGCTTATCCGTCCCATCCAGGGATTCGAAGGACAAATATAACTATTTTTTCACTAAAAACGAAAGAGCCTTCATACCGATATCGGATCGATAGAAAAGATTCTCGCAACCGATTTTCCGGACCTCCTCGAGCGCCCGGCACCTGGCCTGCTCCGGGTCGGCACCCCGACAGACGACGATCATCACCCGGCCGCCCGAGGTAACGAGCCGCCCCTCTTTTATCGCCGTGCCCATATGGTACACTACGCCGTCCACCTGCTCCGTTCCCGTAATTTCATACCCCTTCTCATAGGAGCCGGGATATCCTTTCGATGCCAGCACGATCCCCAGAGTCGCAAAGTCGTGCCACTCGGCCTCGCCCGGATCCCGTCCGTCGGCTACGGCGCTGAAAATATCGTAAATGTCGCTCTTCAGGCGGGGCAGCACCACTTCGGTTTCGGGATCGCCGAAACGGGCGTTGAACTCGATCACGCGGATTCCCTGCGGGGTCTTCATCAAACCGCCGTAAAGCACGCCCGTGAAAGGACATCCCTCGTCGCAGAGAGCGTCGGCCGTGCGCTGCATCACCTTTTCCAATGCGAAAGCCTCGTCTTCCGGAGTAATGAACGGCAGCGGGGAGTATGCTCCCATACCGCCCGTATTGGGACCTTCATCGCCGTCGAACGCCCGTTTGTGATCCTGCGCCAGCACCATCGGCAGCACCTTGCGCCCCGACACGAAACACATGAACGAAAATTCGGGTCCGGTCAGAAAATCCTCCACGACCACACGTCCCTTGCCGAACTTGTCGTCCAGCAACATGTCGCGCAACGCGGCATCGGCCTCCTCCATCGTCTCGGCGATCACCACGCCCTTGCCCGCGGCCAGCCCGTCGTATTTCAGCACAGCAGGCAGCGGACGCGAAGCGACATAGTCCATCGCCGCGGCATAATCGGTGAAGGCCCGGTAACCGGCCGTCGGAATGGCGTATTTGGCCATCAGGTCTTTGGCGAACTCCTTGCTCGACTCGATACGCGCGGCAGCCTTCGTAGGGCCGAAAGCCCGCAGCCCGGCGGCCTTGAACACATCGACCACACCCGCCGCCAACGCCACCTCGGGGCCGACGACCGTAAGACCGATGCCGTTCTGCGCCGCAAAATCGCGCAGCCGCTCCACCTCCGTCTCGCGGATAGCCACGCACTCGGCCTGCGCCGTAATACCCGCATTGCCGGGGGCGCAAAATATCTTCTCCACCTGGGGCGAGCGCGACAGCGCATCCACAATTGCATGTTCACGGCCACCGCCGCCAATAACCAAAACTTTCATACGAATACGAATTAATAGTTTTCACCGCCGTTATGCCGCCGGACGATGTATGCACGGCCTACCGCCGCTCACAAGTCCGGCACTCTCCCCAAGCCCCTCCCTCGGGAGAGGCTTGTCGCAGCGGCAAAAGTTTTTATTTATACCGTCCGATTTCCGATCGCCACGGAAGCGGATTTCACCTTGGCGAAGTCCGCTTCGGGCGGGGCACAGCATCCTGTTTCCCGCCCGAAGCGGGCACGGTGAGGCGAAAGGTGCCGCGATAATCGAAAATCAATGTTTGAAATGGCGCTCGCCCGTGAATACCATGGCGATGCCCTTCTCGTCGGCCTTCCGGATCGAGTCCTCGTCACGTACCGAACCGCCCGGCTGCACGATGGCCGTCACGCCGTATTCGGCAGCCAGCGTCACGCAGTCGTCGAAGGGGAAGAAGCCGTCCGAAGCCAGCACCAGCCCTTCGGTGACGCCGGCGGCATGCGCCTGCCGGAGGGCGATCTCGGCCGAGCCGATGCGGTTCATCTGCCCGGCGCCCACGCCCAACGTACGGCCGTCCCTGACGGCGACGATGGCGTTCGACTTGACGTGCTTGACGATATGCCAGCCGAAATTCAGGTCGGCCATCTGTGCCGCGGCGGGTTTTGCCTTCGTCACGCACATATCGGCCGTGACGGTTTTCGTCGCCACGTCGAGATCCTGCACCAGCAGGCCGCCGTTGACGCTGACATATTGCTTGGAATCGGCGTCGCCCTGCTGCATATCGACCTCCAGCAGCCGCAGGTTTTTCTTCGTGCAGAGCACTTCGAGCGCCCCTTCGTCGAATTTCGGCGCCATGATGATCTCGAGGAAGATCGGTTTCATCAACTCGGCCGCCTCGCGCGTTACGGTGCGGTTCGTGGCGACGATCCCCCCGAAGATCGACACCTTGTCGGCCTCATAAGCCTTCGTCCAGGCATCCACGACATCCTTGCCGACGGCAGCACCGCAGGGATTCATATGTTTGAGTCCCACGCAGAACGGCTCATCGAACTCCCGCACGATCGCAAGGGCTGCGTTGGCATCCTGTATGTTATTGTAGGACATCTCCTTGCCATTGAGCTGCCGGGCATAGGCCAGCGAATAGGGCACCCGTTCGCCGCTGCGGTAGAACTTGGCCTGCTGGTGCGGATTCTCGCCGTAGCGGAGCGGCTGAACCAGATCGAACTCCAGGAACAACTTCTCGTCGAGCCCCGCTTTTTCACGCATGTACGTAGCGATCATCGCATCGTACTCGGCGGTATGGGTATATGCCTTGGCCGAGAGCTGCAACCGCAATCGGGGAGTCGTATTGCCGTATCCCCTAATCTCCGCAAGGATCGTGTCATAATCCGCCGGGTCGCACACTACGGTCACGTCCTTGTAGTTCTTGGCCGCACTGCGCAACATCGAAGGTCCGCCGATGTCGATATTCTCGATCGCCTCGTCCATCGTCACCCCTTCGCGGGCGATCGTCTGACGGAAGGGATAGAGATTCACGCACACCATGTCGATGAACTCGATGCCGTTCTCCCGCAACGCTTTCAGGTGGTTCGGATCGTCGCGGCGAGCCAGCAGGCCGCCGTGCACCTTGGGATGGAGCGTCTTGACACGTCCGTCGCAGATCTCCGGGAACCCCGTCACATCGCTGATGTTGATCACCTCCACGCCGCTTTCAGCCAACAGTTTCATCGTACCGCCGGTGGCGATCACCTGCCAGCCGAGCTCTCGAAGTCCGCGCGCGAACTCCACCACGCCGGTCTTATCGCTCACACTGATTAATGCTCTCATATTGCTAATTTATATAGGCAATCATATCTTTCAATATACCATTTCCGACGATCTCAACACCGAATCCGAGAGTCGCTTATTCGCGGTCCAATGACCGCATTTACCACTCCGCCTTCCCCTAATCCTTTCTCGAAAGGGACTCGGGTCGCTGCATTTCCAAAGAGGTACACTAAAGGATATGATCGCGTTAATATATACGTAGTTTTATCGTTTTCGACTCGCGGTCGCCGTTATTCACGGTATCCGACGATGTGTTTCCAGGTCCGAATCCGCACTAAACCGCGACGTTCCCGCGATCCTATTGCTCCGCAACCAACTTTGCCACCGTTTCCACATACAGCGGATGTTCGACGGCATGCACCCGGGCTTCCAGCTCTTCCGGATCGCTCCCCAGATACTCGAAAGCCCGCTGGGCGATGATCCGGCCCCCGTCGAGCTCTCCGTTCACATAGTGGATCGTCACGCCGAAGACCTTGACGCCGTAAGCAAAGGCATCGGCAATGGCATGCGCCCCCTTGAACGCAGGCAACAGCGAGGGATGAATATTGACGATCCGGTCGCGGTACGCCTCCAGCACCACATCGGAAAGGATGCGCATATACCCCGCCAGACAGATCAGCTCGACCCTTTCGGCCCGAAGCCTGCGGACGATCTCCCGTTCGTAGTCGGCTTTCGAAGGGTACTCTTTGGGGTTGAACGTAAAAGTCGGAATACCGTAACGGGCAGCCCGCTCGTTCACGAAAGCCCCCGGCTTGTCGCAGACCATGAGGGCGATGCGGGCCGCAATGCGCCCATCGGCACAAGCCGCAGCCAATGCTTCGAAGTTGGAGCCGTTTCCGCTGGCGAATACTGCGATCGTCTTCATCGCCCTATCGGATTTCCACGCCCGGACGATCCGTCGCCCGGCCGATCACCGAAGCTTTCTCGCCCTGTTTCTCCAAAATGGCAATCACTTCGGAAGCCTCATCCTGCGAAACCGCGATCACCATACCGATACCCATGTTGAAGATATTGAACATCTCGCGGTGAGCGATCTTGCCGTATTTCTCCAACAGGCGGAACACGGGCAGGATCTCCCACGTCCCCTCGTGAATCTCGATACCCTGGCCCTCGCTCAGGATGCGGGGAATATTCTCGTCGAAACCGCCGCCCGTGATATGACTGATGCCGTGCACGTTACAGGCTCGGATCACTTCGAGCACCTGTTTCACGTAAATTTTGGTCGGCGTCAGGAGCACCTCGCCCAACACACGGCCGTCCAATTCGGGATAAGCCTTGCGAAGATCCAGTCCTGCATCGGCAACCACCTTACGCACAAGGCTGAAACCGTTCGAATGGACACCGCTCGACGCGATACCCACCAACACGTCGCCCACACGCACCTTCGTACCGTCGATCAGGCGCGACTTCTCGACCACGCCGCACGTGAAGCCCGCAATATCGTACTCGCCGCCGGCATACATGCCCGGCATCTCGGCCGTTTCGCCGCCGATGAGTGCACAGCCGGCCTGACGGCAGCCTTCGGCCACACCCGCCACGATCGCTTCGATCTTCGCAGGCTCGTTGTGCCCCACGGCTACATAATCCAGGAAGAAGAGCGGCTCGGCCCCCTGCGCCAGCACGTCGTTCACGCACATAGCCACGGCGTCGATGCCGATCGTGTCGTGCTTATCCATCTCGAAAGCCAGCTTGAGCTTGGTTCCCACGCCGTCGGTACCGCTCACGAGCACCGGCTCCTTGACATTAAGCGCCGAGAGATCGAACATTCCGCCGAAGGCGCCGATGTTACCCATCACGCCCAACCGCGAGGTCGAAGCCACGTGTTTCTTGATGCGGCGCACCACTTCGTATCCGGCCTCGAGGTTCACACCGGCCTTTTCATAACTTTCCGCCATAACAATAGTTGGTTTTAGCTGTTTCCTGAATATTTCCACCCGATGTTTTCGAAATACGCATGCAGGACAGGTTCTTCCCTGACACCGCAGATCGAAAACGAAGCGGTTTGTTTAACATTTTTCTTTTTTGTTCGCCTCCTCGATCGTCCCGTAAAGCGACGTCGGATAATTGCCCGTGAAGCAGGCCATGCACAACTCGCAGCGATTGCCCGCCTTCAGCAAGGCATCGGGCGAGAGGTAAGCCAGCGAATCGGCTCCGATATACTCGCACGCCTCCGGAACCGACATGCGGGCGCACAGCAGCTCCTCGTACGTCGAAGTATCAACACCGTAAAAACAGGGATTCTTGAACGGAGGGCTGGCGATGCGGACATGAACTTCCGTGGCCCCCGCCTCACGCAACAGACGCACAATGCGCCGGGAGGTGGTACCGCGCACGATCGAATCGTCAATCAGCACCACACGCTGCCCCGAAACGATACCGCTCACCGACGAAAGTTTCATCCGCACGCCCTTCTCACGCATCGACTGCGACGGCTGGATGAAGGTGCGGCCGATGTATTTGTTCTTGATAAGTCCCATCTCGTAGGGAAGACCGCTCGCTTCGGCGTATCCCATGGCAGCGCTCAAACTCGAATCGGGCACTCCGACCACGATGTCCGCGTCTGCCGGCGCCTCCTTGTAGAGCAAGCGTCCCGACTCCTTGCGGAAGGCGTGCACGTTACGACCCTCGATGTCGCTGTCCGGGCGGGCGAAATAGATATACTCCATCGCACACATCATGTGGCGCTTGAACATCGAATAGTCGCTGCTGCGGATGCCGTGCCGGTCGATCGTAACGATCTCGCCAGGCTCTACGTCACGCACGAATTCGGCACCCACCACCTCGAAAGCACAGGTTTCGCTGCTGACGACATAGCCGCCTCCCAACTTGCCGATCGACAAGGGCCGCAGACCGTGTTTGTCACGGCAGGCATAGATGCGGTTGGCCGTCATCACCAGAAACGCGAACGCTCCTTCGAGCATATTGAGCGCCTCGATGATCGAATAGATACGGGGCCGGTTGTGGTTGCGTACCTCCTTTTTGATCAGGTGGGCGAACACTTCGCTGTCCGAAGTGGACTGGAAAAGACTGCCCTTGTTCTCCAGGTAGTTGCGCAGCAGATCCGCATTGACGATATTTCCGTTGTGGGCCAATGCGAAATCACCCGTATTATGATGGAACAGAAAAGGCTGTATATTCTCCGTCCCGCCGCCACCGGCCGTCGAATAACGGACATGACCGATGGCCATATCGCCCGCAAGGTTTGCCAGCTTGGCTTCGTTGAACACCTCCGTAACAAGTCCTTCGCCCCGAACACGCCGCATCGCCCCTTCCTTCGAAACGCTTACGATACCGCACCCTTCCTGCCCGCGATGTTGCAGGGAATGAAGGCCGTAGTAGGTCAGGTTAGCTGCGTCGGGCACTCCCACGACGCCGAAAACGCCGCACTCCTCGTGCAGCTCCCGGTCGCAGATCGGCTGCATTATGCTCTCTTTGTGCATCGGAACTTATTTGATTACTTTTTCCAGACGGGCCAGGATCTCCTCGTAAGCCTCGCGCACCTTACCCAAGTCACGACGGAAGCGATCCTTGTCGAGCTTCTCGTTGGTAGCCATATCCCACAGCCGGCAGGTATCGGGCGACACCTCGTCCGCCAGAACGATCTCGCCGTCCGACGTGCGGCCGAACTCGATCTTGAAGTCGATCAGGTTGATATTCATCTTGGCGAAAAGCTCCTTGAGCACCTCGTTGATCCGGGCGGTCATGGCATAAATCTGTTTCAACTCGTCATAGGTTACGACACCCAGCGCCACCGCATGATGATCGTTGATCAGCGGATCGCCCAGCTCGTCGTTCTTGTAACAGATGTCGAAAATCACGTTCGAAGGCTTCGTTCCCTCCTCGATACCCAGACGCTGGGCCATCGAGCCGGCGATGACGTTGCGGACGATCACCTCCAGCGGAATGATCCGCACACGGCGGCACAACTGGTCGCGGTCGTTCAGGGTCTTCACGTAGTGAGTCTTGATCCCCTGCTTGTTGAGATATTCGAAGATCAGGGTCGAGATCCGGTTGTTCAGCACGCCCTTGTTCTCGATCGTGGCCTTTTTGATGTTGTTGAACGCCGTCGCCGCATCCTTGTAGTGAATCAGGATCATATCCGGATCGTCCGTCAGGAAAACCTGTTTGGCCTTACCCTCGTAAAGCATTTCGCCTTGTTGCATAGTGGTTGGTATTTTATAATTGTTATTTTGTTTTCCGGAAATAGTTCACCGCATTCGTGAAGATGTCCTGCACCTTCTCTCCGGCGATGTTCTTAAAGAGGTTCTCCCCGTAACGCTCCGTATGGCCCATCTTACCGAGTATCTGCCCGTCGCGGCTCACGATACCCTCGATCGCATAATACGATCCGTTGGGATTGTACGGGGCTTCGGCCGTCACGCGGCCTTCGGCATCGACATACTGGAACGCCACCTGCCCGTTCTCGAACAGCTCGCGGGCCAGAGGCTCGTTCACGACGAACTTGCCCTCGCCGTGGCTCACGGCGATCGAATGGATATCGCCCACCGAGAAACTCGACAGCCACGGGGAGTTGGTCGTCGCCACGCGGGTCGAAACAATCTGCGACACATGACGGTTGATGTCGTTGCGGAAGAGCGTCGGCGACTCTTTGGTCACCAGGCCCAGCCGTCCGTAGGGCAGCAGGCCCGACTTGACCAGCGCCTGGAAGCCGTTGCAGATGCCCAGAATCAGGCCGCCCCGGTCGAGCAGACGATGTATTTCCTCCGAAATATCCTTGTTGTTCAGCACATTGGCAATGAATTTACCGCTGCCGTCCGGCTCGTCGCCCGACGAGAAGCCGCCGCAGAGCACGAAGATATGGCACGCAGCGATCGCCTCCTTCATCCGGCGGATCGAGTCGAAAATAGCCTCCGCCGTCAGGTTGCAGAACACCTCGCTGCGCACTTCGGCACCCGCCCGGCGGAAGGCCTTCGCGGTGTCGTAGTCGCAGTTGCTGCCCGGGAATACGGGGATGAAAACCACCGGACGCTCGACCGCCTCGCCCGGATAGGTGAAGCTGCGGAGAGCCGGCATCGCCTCCATGACCGGCGCATGGTTGATTCCCTTATCGGGATAAACCGTCGCAAAGCGTTCGGTATTGGCCCGGTAAAGCTCTTCGAGCGGCATTTTTTCGCCGTTGATCGTGAGCGATTCCTCCGCCTCGGTATGTCCCAGCAACTCGGCGGCCGGGAAATCGAGCGGCTCGGTGCTCTCCACCACGATCGAACCGTAAGAGTTGTCGAACAACGTCGCTTCATCCACCTCGACATCGGCACCGATGCCGTTGCCGAAAGACATCTTGGCCAGCGCTTCCGCCACACCGCCGAAGCCGACGGCATAGCCCGAAACGATCTTGCCGGACTCGATAGCCGAACTTACGAAATCGAAATTCCGCTTCAACGCCCCGGTATCGGGCATATGGTTTTCGAGCGGGGTATGACGCACTAGGTAAATCGAATGGCCCGCCTTCTTGAAATCGGTCGAGATGACGCGTCCGGCATCGACAGTCGTAATACCGAAGGCCATCAGCATAGGCGGGACGTTGATCTGCTCGAAGGTACCGCTCATCGAGTCCTTGCCGCCGATCGAGGGCAGTCCCAGCTCGACCTGCATCTTCAGGGCACCGAGCAGCGCCCCGAGCGGCTTGCCCCACGTACGGGGCGACTTGGTCATGCGCTCGAAATACTCCTGATAGGAATAGCGCATCTTATCGTAGCGGGCACCCGCCGCCACGACTTTGGCCGCAGCGTCCACGACGGCATAGGCCGCACCGTGGTAGGGACTCCACGACGCCAGGAAAGGGTTGTAGCCGAAGGCCATAATGCTGGCCGTATCGGTATATCCGTCCGTCGGCAACTTCTGCACCGACACTTGTGTTTCCGAACGTTGCGTACGACCGCCGAAAGGCAGCAGCACGGTCGAAGCGCCGATCGTAGAATCGAACATCTCGATCAGCCCCTTCTGCGAGAGGACATTGTCGTCCGCCAGGTTCGCAAGCATCTTTTCGCGCAGCGTACCGCCCTTCACCTCGCGGCGGAAAGGATCGCGTTCCTCGACCGCACCGATCGCGGCCTGGGCATAGTGCTTGGCCCCTGCGCTGTCGATGAACTCGCGCGAAAGATCGACCACTAATTTGCCCTTGTTGTACATCCGCATACGGCGCGAGTCCGTCACGTCCGCCACATGGGTCACTTCGATATTCTCCTCGGCGCAGTAGCGCTTGAACTCCTCTTCGGCACTCGCTTCGATCACAACGGCCATACGCTCCTGCGACTCGCTGATCGCCAGTTCCGTGGAATTCAGGCCGCTGTACTTGGTCTTCACGCGGTCGAGGTAGATGTCCAGCCCGTCGGCCAGCTCGCCGATGGCCACGGACACGCCGCCGGCGCCGAAGTCGTTGCAGCGTTTGATGAGCTTGGCCACGCTGCTATTGCGGAACAGCCGCTGGATTTTCCGCTCGGTAGGCGGATTGCCCTTTTGCACCTCCGCGCCGCAGGTTTCAATAGACTGTTCGGTGTGGGCCTTAGAGGACCCGGTAGCGCCTCCGCAGCCGTCACGGCCCGTTCTGCCGCCTAACAGCACGATGGCGTCTCCCGGCATGGGAGTTTCCCGGATCACGTTCTCTTTAGGGGAAGCGCCGATCACCGCGCCGATTTCCATACGCTTGGCCATATAGCCGGGGTCGTACAGCTCCGTCACCTGTCCGGTTGCCAGGCCGATTTGGTTGCCGTAGGAGCTGTAGCCGTGGGCTGCGGTGGTCACCAGCTTTTTCTGGGGCAGCTTGCCCTTAAGAGTCTCCCCAAGGGGCCTGGTGGGGTCGGCTGCGCCGGTAACGCGCATAGCCTGGTACACGTAGGTACGCCCTGACAGCGGATCGCGGATCGCTCCTCCCAGACAGGTGGCAGCGCCGCCGAAGGGCTCGATTTCTGTGGGATGGTTATGGGTCTCGTTCTTGAAGTTCACAAGCCATTCCTCAGTTTCTCCGTCGATCTCTACGGGAACCACGATGGAGCAGGCGTTGATCTCCTCGGAGACCTCCAGATCCTCTAATTTTCCTTCTGCCCTTAATTTCTTCATTCCCATAATGGCAAGATCCATCAGGCATACGAACTTGTCGTCTCTTCCCTTATAGATCTCCTTATGGTCAGCCAGATACTGGTTATAGGTGTCCTCGATGGGCTTCTTATAATCGCCCTCGGTGAAGGTCACATTTTTAAGCTCTGTGGAGAAGGTGGTGTGGCGGCAGTGGTCGGACCAGTATGTATCCAGCACACGGATCTCCGTCACAGACGGATCCCTGTGCTCTTCCTTCTTATAATAATTCTGGATATGAAGGAAGTCCTTAAAGGTCATGGCCAGGTTCAGGGTACCGTAAAGAGCCTTCAGCTCCTCCTCTGAAGAATCCGCAAATCCGTCAAAATACAGTATGTCCTCCGGAACCTCGAATTCCGTCACCAGGGTTTCCGGCTTCTCCTCATCCGCCTGACGGCTGTCCACGGGATTGATGCAGAAGCTCTTGATCGCCTCCTCCTGTTCTGCGGTCAGGGGCGCCGTAACCACATAGGTGGTGGCGGACCGGATAACCGGCTCCTCATCCTCCTTCAGAAGCTTTACGCACTGCTCTGCCGAATCCGCCCTCTGGTCAAACTGTCCCGGCAGATATTCCACGGAAAACACCAGGTCTCCCGGATTCCTGGTAAATTCCTCCTCGTAAACCAGATCCACCGGCGGCTCTGAGAAAATAGTCACCAGCGCCTTCTTATAGGTCTCCTCTGACAGATTCTCAATATCATAGCGGATTAAAACCCGCACATTTTTCACATTATGGATGCCCAGATAATTTTCCAGTTCTTCACGAAGCTCCCCTGCCTTTACTGCATAAGCTGGCTTCTTCTCCACAAATATTCGTCTTACGCTCATTTAGCAACCTCCTGCTCTCATCATGACCTTTTCATTAATA
>OHEC01001073.1_pt1 | contig 11866 bp, 9 predicted proteins | sample 1567141 | NCBI WGS metagenome assembly OHEC01 (sample SAMEA3879567, study PRJEB24766) | human gut metagenome | biome: human-associated habitat; feature: feces | place: USA | collected 1985/1987 | reverse complement strand
CGCCGTGAAGAAAAATTAAAAGAGCTCGGTGAGGAACTAAAAAACACTTATGAGATTGATTATAAAGTCGTAAAAGCAGACTTTTCGCTGCCAGATGCTACTGACAAAATTTTTGCTGCAACAGAAAATCTGGATATGGGATTTATGGCCTATGTAGCCTGCTTACACTCTTTTGGCAAAATCCAGGATACACCTTGGGAAAAGCATGAGGCAATGATCAACGTAAACGTTGTTACATTTATGAAATGCTTCTATCACTATATGAAAATCTTTGCTGCACAGGATCGCGGTGCTGTCATCAACGTATCTTCTATGACTGGAATTTCCAGTTCACCATGGAATGGCCAATATGGTGCAGGAAAGGCATTCATTTTAAAAATGACAGAGGCTGTTGCCTGTGAAACGGAAAAGACCAATGTTGATGTGGAAGTCATCACTTTGGGAACTACTCTGACACCAAGTCTTTTAAGCAACCTGCCTGGCGGACCACAGGGGGAAGCTGTTATGAAGACTGCTCAAACACCGGAAGAAGTTGTGGACGAAGCTTTTGAAAAATTAGGAAAAGAACTGTCTGTCATTTCCGGAGAGCGTAATAAAGCCAGCGTCCATGACTGGAAAGCGAATCATACAGAAGATGACTATATCCGCTATATGGGATCTTTCTATCAAGAATAATTATTGAAGTAATTAAATGAAAAATCAGAAAGCCATAAAAGTATTGTTTTTCAGTACTTTTATGGCTTTATCACGCATCTTTATACTAAAAAACCGTAAAGCCACATTTTATGTAACTTTACGGTTCTTTTCCAAAAGTCGGAGTGACGTGATTCGAACACGCGACCTCTACGTCCCGAACGTAGCGCTCTACCAAGCTGAGCCACACTCCGATATAAGATAAGAAATTCTTATCTTATAACCTACGGATAGAGGACTCGAACCTCTACTAACAGAGTCAGAGTCTGCTGTGCTGCCATTACACCAATCCGCATCACCTCATGTTTCGTCTCTGTCAGACGCAACATAGTTATTATATCCACATGTATAAAAAAAGTCAATACCTTTTTTATATTTTTTGTTTTTATTTAATTTATAACAGATAAATTTATTGCATATTTCGTTATCCAATAAAATCAAAAAACACTTGTTCAGTTTCTTTTGGAATTTGTGACGCAGTATTGTTTCCTATTAAGAATCATAGCCAATAAAAAAGAAACAAGGCTGGGCGCTGTCTGCTAAAGAATCGGACAAGGATACTGGAGGCGAGGCGTATCGCAAAATGGGACGGATTTCTTTTGTAAACGAAAAACCAAAAATAAAGGAGGAAAACATTTAATATGAAAAAGGTAAAAAAACTATCTGCCTTACTTCTCTCCCTTTGTATGGCCTTTGTGTTTGTGGCTTCCACAGCCTTTGCGGCAGAACAAGTTGCCGACGCCGATGGGATTACCATTACTGCAGATACCACGGATGAAGCGATTGCCGCAGCTTGGGGAGAAGGGGCGGCGGCGATTTCGCAAAACGACGACGGTTCCTATACCTTTAAGCTGTTAAAGAACATCTCCCTGGCAAAATACCAAGATATTTCAATCGGTAATTTTCAGGCCGGCGCGGAGCAGCCGCGTATTATTTTAGATTTAAACGGCTGTACGCTTTCCGGCACCAGTATTGTAATTGCCAATTTAGGCAATTTAACGATTATGGACGGTTCCGCGGAGCAAACAGGCCGCATTGAATACAATGGCGGTCAGTATTTAGTCGCGGTGAATAACGTTGGTTACAGCATGACCATTGAGGGCGGCACCTTTGTTTGCAACGGCGCTGATTCAGCCGCATATAACTCGGCAATCAGCACTGCCGGCGGCGTTACCACGGTCATTAACGGCGGTACCTTCGAAGGGAACGGAGCCGGCGCGGTGATTTCCTATGGTGAAACTGTAATCAACGGAGGCACCTTCGACGGCGCTTATGGCGTTGTATCCAAGAAAACAAGCTCAGGGGAAACCGGAAGCATTGTGTTTCCGGCCGACTCGACAGCTGTAATCAACGCTTCGAAAATAGCGTTTGTCGCGCAGGGCGACGCGGCATCCGCAGGAAAGGTTTCCGCCGCCGGCGGAACCTTTAACGCGCCGGCTGTACTCGGGACAATCGGCACAGGTGTGGATAAAACGTCGGCGGCCAATGTTACCGGCGGCATTTACGCCGCTGACCCGTCAGCTTATGTCCCGGATAACAATGCTTCGATCAGCTATACCCACGAAAATAGCACCGTTTACGCGGTAGGCAAATCATCCATTGATGAAGTGGCGCAGCAGGCCCAGGCTGGGGATACCATTACTGTGCTGTCCGGAGATGTTGCTCTGGACACCGCAGATAAGGTTGTCGTAAAAAATGAGAGCACTGGAAATGTTGTAGTCAATGGTACAACAGTAGAAACGAACACAGAAGTGACCGCCCACGTTTATGATCCAAACTGGAAGCATGACAATAAAAACCACTGGCACGAATGTACGGACTGCGGTGCGAGAGCAGACGAGTCAGCCCATACGTATGGAGAGTGGAAGGAAACAAAGGCCGCCACTGAAACCGAAAAGGGAGAAAAGCAGCGCACCTGCTCTGTTTGCGGATATGTTGACATTGAGGAAATTCCAGTTTTGCCCCATACCCACAGCTTTGGGACAGAGTGGAAATCTGACAGCACGAGCCATTGGCATGATTGCGCCGCCTGCGGAGCGAAAACGGATGAGGCGGCTCACAGCTTCAAATGGGTGACGGATAAAGCGGCTACTGCCACAGAGAAGGGTATCAAGCATGAGGAATGCACCGTCTGCGGATATCAGAAGGAGGCCGTGGAAATTCCCGCGGCGGGAACCGGAACCAGCAGTCAGCCGGGCAGCAGCCAAAACGGAAGCGGCGGCAGTGCCAGCGGGAATGTCCAAACAGGCGAATACAGCAGCCTAACCTTCTGGATCGCTCTGCTGACCATTGCCTTCGGCGGGATAATGGCAGCCGTATCTTCCAAAAAATTTGTCCGCCGCTCTTAGCTCAGACTTCTTTTTCTGATTTTACATCTGAAAAGGCGTCTCCGAAGCTTTCGGAGGCGCCTTTTCTTTTGTCGATTATTCCGCGTTCTGACTTTTTACAACAGCGCCCAGCGCTTTTCTGAAAACGAAAGCCCAGGCGCTTGAGAAATGATTTCCCGCAAGCCGCGGCGCACGCTGGGCGCGGCTGCTTTCCGCAGGCTATTTTTCTTTTGTCTTTGGCTCCGCCTGTTCCGGCAAACCGGTTTTGCCCTGCTCCTGCTTTGGAGCCTTCACCCGGTTTACTGCAAAAATTCCAAAACACACCAGCGCCAAAGCGACCAAATACCGCCAATCCCACAGGTTTTCTCCCAGGCAGGCGGCAGATAGAATCACGCCGAACACCGGCGTCATAAAGTTGTATACTGTAATTTTCCCCACCGGATTATAGTACAGCAGAGCAGTCCAAATGACGAACGCCACCGCTGACAGAAGAATCATATACCCCAGCAGTAAGAATGCCTCAGGGCCCGCTGGATTCAGCCGGCCTCTCGGTAAGCCGATCAGGCACAGCACGGCGCCGCCGATAAACAGCTGCCATCCGGTAATGGTCATGGAATCCCCGTTAGAAGCGGCATTTTTACTCAGCAAGGCGCCCGCCGCGGAAGACAGTGCCGCCAGTATAATAAAGCCTTCCCCCTGAAAGGTAAAGCTGGCCTCCAGGCCGCCGACTCCCAGGTTCACCACGACCACGCCGGCGAACCCGGCGATGCATCCGACCACCTTAAACCGGTTCAGCCTGTCATCCCGGTAAATAAAGTGGGCCAGCGCTACCGCGAAAAAGGTGCTCACCGCGCCAAAAATAGAAGCCTTCACGCCTGTAGTGTTGGCCAGGCCTAAATAAAAGAAAACATATTGCAGAGTAGTCTGCACCAGTCCCAGCACCAGGATGCCTGCAATATTGCGCCGGTCTGGCAGGCAGGCCCGCTTTCTTTTCAGGCTGGCGAACAGAATCGTGACCAGGCCCGCCATGCCGAAGCGGATCCCGGCAAACAGCAGCTTGCTGGCGTTGTCCTCCGGAGCAATCTGAAAGAGCTCATACCCGGTTTTCACACTGGGGAACGCGCTGCCCCATAGGATCCCGCACACCGCCGCTAATAAAATCACCACGCCGGTTTTTGTCAGAATGGCTTTTGTTTTTAGCTGATCCATTTTCTCACCCGCCCGCTATGCTTGTGTTATAATCCCATCATAGCACACCTTGAGAAAATATGGAACGAATCCCAAAGGATTTTTTATAACGCCCCGGGATTTTCCCCAAAGCGGAAAGCACAGAGCCGCGCTCAAAAAATAATTCCCTGCGGGCTTTATTCCAAAAAGCAGGCTCTAAAAACACAAGGCTGCTTTTTCATTTCTCTCACTTTGGCCTGCACGGATGTGCAGAATCCCTTTAACAAACCAGAGCCGGCCCGGACAGAAACCGGTCTGCCGTTTCTGCTTTACCGGCCAAACAGCTTCCCGATGATCCAGTCCATAGATCCGATTCTGCGGTCCGGATTTACAGACTCCAAAACGCTCTTCTGATATTGATGGTAAGCCAGCTTCGCCTCTCCCAGATAGCCGGTGGCCTCCCGCACCTTGGCCTTATAGCCCGCGCTGTAGCCCGCGATTTCCTTTTCATACTTTTCGTCTGTTCCCGGCTGGACCGCCGCCTTATAAATATCGATGATCTCATCAGAATCCCGATCCGGGAAGTATTCATGGGGCGCGGTGCTGTCAAACACACAGAGTCCCAGCTCCCGGACGGCAATCATATCCAGGCTGTTGGGGTCAAAGGCGCAGTGGTAAGCCTCTGTCCGATATCCCCGGTCCTGAGCCGCCCTTGCCAGCATCTTCAGGAAGGTGGACTTTCCCGTTCCCGGGCGGCCCTTGAGGAAATACCGCTTGGGAATTTCCTGGGTAATATTGGGAATATAATCATAAGAGCCGTTGACGGTGGCCGCGCCGAAGAACCGGTCTGCACAGCTGCCGGCGTGGTCTGTCTTTTGCCCGCCGAAAAGCTTCTCGGCGGTTTCTTCCGCAAGTTCGTCCATCGCCTCGAAATCCATGCTGGAGATAAAAATTCTTTCCCAGTCGTCGTGGATCTTCAACGCCTGGCCGAAGCAGCCGTAGGCCCTCTGAACCCGCTCCCGAGCCTTGGATAGGTTCTCATCCTCCGCCAGCCGGAGGGAATAGGATTCATCCCCGTAGGCGGGAAGGTTCAGCAGCCCCGTCTTTTGTCCCGGCAGAATGATTCCCTGCAGGCTGTTGTCCAGACAGTTGTGAACCAGCTCCACCTCCTGCTCGCAGCCCAAAGCCTGAGCGCAGGCCTGGCTCACCAGCTGGGTTACCAGCAGGTCAGGATACCCATCCAGCTTGACAACCTTCTCCAGTTTTCCGAAATTAGATTCCCAAAAGCTCACAAATCCCCGGGAGCTGTTGGTATCTACAAAATAATGCAGTACGTTCTTTTCCAAAATCCATTCCCCTTTCTATCTGTAACGATCCTGACTGAAGAGGAGCGGTCCGCCGCCGGGCCTGTAGGGCCCCTGTCATGGAAGTAACATTTTATGGGCTTTGCCTCACAGGGCAGTTATGTAGACCATTTTCCCCCATGCGGCAAAATTTGGGCGCTGCTTCTCTTCAAAACGATCCTTACAGTATATGAGAAAGGAAGCTGTCTATTTCCAATTATTTTACGCGGATGCCGCCATCCGGTTCAGCATGGGCCGCAGACGGTACGCCAGCACTGACGCCAGTACAATTTTGATGGCGTCCCCAACCAGAAAGGGCACCACACAAAGGGCCAGCGCCGCCCATAGGTCAATTTGGGCGTAAATCATATACCAGGCGGTGCCCAGGGCGTAGCACCCCGCAAGCCCTGTTACCATTGCCGCGGGGTAGGCCCAAAACCGCCGGCCTGCCTTGGAAATGATCAGGCCGATAAAAAGCGCCGCCACAACATAGCCCCAAATTTGCGAACACCGGCAGCCCCGCCAGTCCCATAACGACGTAAATTCCTTGGGCAGCGGCGCCCCGCGCCGGGCCCAAAACCGCGCCGGAAAGGAATACCGCCAGAGTTGCCAGGCTCAGGGGAACATCGGTAAAGGGCAGGGGGATGGCGATTTGAGATAAGACGATGGTCAGGGCCACAAACATGGCGGTGACGGTGATATTTCTGATGGAATCCTTTTTCAATGCGCTCTCCTCCAATTGTAAACCAATTATCAAATTAATAGTTTACAATTATTATAGCGGCAGCCGCCCGGCTTGTCAAGACAATCACAAAAGCTTCAAGGCTATCAGCAGCATTTTTTCAATTTCTCCCTTTGGATAAGCGGCGGCTTTCCTTACGGAATCGAAAACGAACAAGACAAACCCGAGAAGGAATGCTGCCAGGAAAAGAATCGTCAGCGCAAGACAGATCTGCCTTTTATATTTTACTTTTTGTATTGTGGATCTGCAGCGGGGGCATTTTGAGAAAAGATAGCTCAAAAATTCCTCTCTGCTTCCGCCGCATATCGCCGCCTTTTCCACAGGAATATAGAGCCTGTAAGGAAGAAATAGAAGAAAAAAGCGCTCGCTCTCGGCAATGGAAACGATGGATTTATAATCATAGGACACCGGCGTATGGGTATCGGTAGCGCTCACGAGATAGCCGCAAAAGTTTAAAAAATAAATTGTGCCGGGCTTCCCCTCAGAAATCATATGGCGCCGGTAAGCGAGGCGGCTGCCGCGCTCCGCCTGGATGTCATACGAACCGCAGAGCAAAGCGGACACGCCTGATACGCAGGCGCAGTACAAATAATTTTGTTCCGTTATTGCCTGCATGAGAAAGCTGAGGAGGATCACCGCCAAACAGATTAGATGAAATTTTATCAGCCACACATAGGGAGCCTGACCAAATTCCGCATATTCCTGCTTTCCCACTGGAAACTGGGCGTGGAAAACAGGCTGGGAGCTTAACGCCCGTCCGCCCTGTGCCTGGTTTCCAGCGTTTCCTGTTTTGATTTCAGGCATTTTGATTCCCCCACTGAAAGGGCGTCTCCCATCGAAAAACAGGGCCGGCAAATCTCCTGCCGGCAGTCTCTAGGAGCCGTCCTTCTATCAGCCCTTATTCGCGGTTTCTCAATCGTGACCGCTCCCGCCCAGTCCTTCGCGCATTTTCCAGCGGAACCGTCCGCCGGCATCAGCGTTTTTTCTTACAGGAGCCGCCGGAAGCTGTTTCCCGGCCGGAAGCCTCCGGCTTCCGGCCGCCGCCCTTTTTTTCCGGGTGTTTTTGTTCAGCCGCTCCACCGGAGCGGCATCCGGCGGCAGACTGTCCGGCGCTTCTCCCGCTGTCAGCATCCTCCTCGTGCTCCAAGCGGCCGAGGCCCTCTTCGCATCCGGAGCGGCTGGGGCAGCCCTCGCATCCGCCGCATCCGGAGCAGCCGCAGCACCGCCCTTTCTTTGCCTGGCGGATGATATGCCGCAGGGCCAGAACGAACAAAACCGCAAGGCCCCCTATTAATAACCAGTCAAACCAACTCATAGCTTCCTCTGTTTTCCATCTTTTGTCTTTTAGCGGAGGCCGCAGGGTTCCTTCCATCATCACCGCTTGGAACCCTATGCCGTCAGGAACGATGCCCGCATCCGGAACGGGGAAGGCAGCTCCTGCCGCTCAGCCCGCTGGAGCAGGCGGCGGTTTCTGCGCTTCGTTTTCACCCGCGTTCTCCTTCGGCCGCGGCCGCGCCCACGGCAGCTCTGCTTTTTATCCTAAAATCAGGGAGCCGGCCTGATAAATCAAGGTTCCCATAATCCAAGCAACGCCGGTCTGGAATAAAACAACCCAAAGGGAATACTTCGCGCCGCCAAGCTCCTTGCGTACAGTGTTCACCGCGGCGACGCAGGGAGTATACAATACGGTAAACGCCAAAAACGAGCACGCGGCCAGCGGGGAAAAGATCCCGCCCAGAGCAGCGGGCAGCCCGGCCATGTTGGTGCCGGTCAGCACCGCCAAAGTGCTGACTACCGCTTCCTTAGCGGTAAACCCGGTGATCAGGGCGGTAGAGGCCCTCCAATCTCCAAAGCCCAGGGGCGCGAAAACCGGAGAAATAAACCGGCCGATCTGGGCCAGCATACTGTCGGCGCTGTCCGCCACCACGTTGATCCGGGTATCAAAGGTCTGCAAAAACCAAATGACGATGGTGGCAACGAAAATCACTGTAAAGGCCCGCTCCAAAAAATCCTTGGCCTTATCCCAAAGCAGCAGGCCCACGCTTTTCGCGCTGGGCAGCCGGTAGTTGGGAAGCTCCATAACGAAGGGAACCGGCTTCCCTTTAAACGCCGTCTTTTTCAGCACAAGGCCGCTTACAATTCCCATGATGATGCCGAACACATACAGGCAGATCATAACCAACGCCTGGTATTGCTCGAAGAAGGTGACGGTGAAAACGGCGTAAATGGGCAGCTTGGCGCTGCAGCTCATAAACGGGGTCAGCAGCACGGTCATTTTCCGGTCCCGTTCACTGCTGAGGGTGCGGGCGGACATAATCGCCGGCACCGTACAGCCGAAGCCGATGAGCATAGGCACAAAGCTTCGGCCGGATAGGCCGATCTTACGCAGAGCCTTATCCATAACAAAGGCCACCCTGGCCATGTAGCCGCTGTCCTCCAAAATAGAGAGGAAGAAAAACAGCACCACAATGATCGGTAAAAAGGAAAGCACGCTTCCCACTCCGGCGAACACCCCGTCGATTATCAGGGAGTGAACCACCGGATTGATGCCGTAAGCGGTCAGGCCGCCGTCCACGGCCTGGGTCAGGGAATCGATGCCAAGAGACAGCAGGTCGCTGAGCCAGGCGCCGACCAGCCCAAAGGTGAGCCAGAAAATCAGCAGCATAATCGCCAGGAAGATCGGAATCGCGAAAATTTTGTGGGTCAGAAGCTTATCGATCTGAACGCTGCGGCGGTGCTCCCTGGATTCCCCGTTTTTCACTACGGTGCCGGAGCACAGCTTATCAATGAACTGGTAACGCATATCCGCCAGGGCCGCCTCCCGGTCGGTGCCCAGCTCCTGCTCCATTTCCTTTACGATATGGCCCACCATGTCGATCTCGTTTTCCGAAAGCTTCAGCTTCTCCATCATGGGCCCGTCGCCCTCCACCAGCTTGGTGGCCGCGAAGCGCGGGGGAACCCCCAGCCGCTCGGCATGATCCTCCACCATGTGGGACAGCGCGTGAATCGCCCTATGTACGGCGCCGGAGCAGAAGTCCATCCGTTTGGGCCGCTGCTTTTTCTCCGCTGTCTCCAGCATGACCCGGATCAGCTCGTCCACGCCCTCGTTTTTACTGGCGGAGATAGGTACCACCGGCACCCCGATCTCCTCGGAAAGCTTCTGCACGTCGATGGACGACCCGTTATTCCGGATTTCGTCCATCATATTCAGCGCGATGACCATGGGAAGATTCAGCTCGATCAGCTGTAGGGTAAGATACAGGTTCCGTTCAATATTGGTCGCGTCTACAATGTTGATGATTCCATCGGGATGCTGTTCCACCAGAAAATCCCGGGTGACGATCTCCTCGTTGGTATAAGGGGAGAGGGAATAGATTCCCGGCAGGTCTACCAGCGCCGCGTCCGGGTGATTCCGGATGGTTCCCTTTTTTCCCTCCACGGTGACGCCGGGAAAGTTCCCCACATGCTGGTTGGAACCGGTCAACTGATTAAACAGGGTAGTTTTCCCGCTGTTTTGATTGCCTCCTAATGCAAAAATCATTTGAGCCGCTCCTTCTCCACTTGAATTTTTTTGGCATCTTCAATCCGGAGGGTCAGCTCATAGCCTCGTAAATGAATCTCAATGGGATCGCCCATCGGCGCCCTTTTCCGGATCATCACCTCAGTGCCCGGCGTGATCCCCATATCCAAAAGCCTTCTCCGCAAAGCTCCCTGGCCGCCTACCTCAGACACTCTGGCAGGCTCTTCCAGATTTAATTCGTCCAGTGTCAAAAAAGCTCCCTCCAAACGCCGTTAATTCTGTCTTAATTGTAAGCTTAGGGAAACTTTTTGTCAATGGTTAGGTTTTACTAATCGCCAGCTCCCGCACCGCCTCTTTTATGCGGTTTTCTGAAGCATTTTGGAAGCATTTTGCCTGCCGGAAAAGCGGCGGATCGGATAGGGAAGCCGTATTTCGGCTGCTGTCCTCTGTTTGTTAAGCCGTTTCAGGAGTATTCCGGGTTCCCCATGCGGCATGTTACCAGCCCTTCAGCTCCCGGCGCAGCGCCCGGTAATTTGGCAGAAAGGACTCTACCAGTGCCCAGAAGCCCTTAGAGTGGTCGTGGTGCTCCGTGTGGCAGAGCTCATGGATGATCACATAGTCGATGACCTCCCGCGGCCTTTCCATCAGCCGCCAGGAAAGGCATATCTTGTTTTTCCCGGAGCAGGAGCCCCACCGGGTCTTCGCGCCGGTTACCTTAACTCCGGCGGGCGTTAAGCCGGTCTGTTCCGCAAGCTCCCAGGTCCGCTGGGGCAGGTATTCCTGAGCCCGCAGACACAAATTTTCTTCTTCCTGCGGAGTAAGCTGCCGCCGGGCGGCTGCGCGCTTGGCTGTCTCAGCTGTTTTTTGCTGGATCCAGCCCTCCTTTTGTTTCACAAAGCCGTCAATCCATTTTTTAGAAAGCCGCATAGGCGCCCTAACCTCCAGGGCCCCGTCCTCCTTTATGGCCAGCGCCACTGTTTTCCTCTTGGAGCGGATCAGCAGATATTCCCGCATGAAGCATTCTCACCTTATATCATAACGTAGTAGTGATTAGAGTCCCTCTCCAGGGACTTGCGCCGCACGGTAAGGGTGCTGTGGATGGGTATCCTCAGCCTTCCCGTATAGCCGATAAGGCCGCAAATTTTTTCCGCCGCGCGCTCCCGCTGGGCCGCGTGGAGCCGGGGCGGCACGCAGGCCCGGTATGCAGAAAAAGCCGCCTTTCGGGCCGGCCTCCGCAGCTTAGGCTGCGAAAGCCGTTTCCCCTTCAGGCGGCTCTCAATGTTTATTTCAGGCGCAAAAGCTTAAGCCTTGCCGCCGCATCCCAGAACAGTCTCGATCTTGTGCATAACCAGAGACTTAATGGCGTCGCGGGCGGGGCTCAGATACTGGCGGGGATCGAAGTGGGAGGGATTTTCCGCCAGATACTTGCGGACAGCGGCAGTCATAGCCAAACGCAGGTCAGAGTCCACGTTGATCTTGCAGACGGCCATCTTAGCGGCCTCTCTCAGCATATCCTCGGGAATGCCGATGGCGTCGGGCATTTTGCCCCCGAATTGGTTAATCATTTCCACATACTCCGGAATAACGGAGGAAGCGCCGTGGAGCACGATGGGGAAGCCGGGCAGACGCTCGGAAACCTCTTTCAGGATATCGAACCGAAGCTGGGGCTTCTGGCCGGGTTTGAATTTATAAGCGCCGTGGCTGGTGCCGATGGCGATCGCCAGGGAATCCACGCCGGTGCGCTCTACGAAATCCTGCACCTGGGCGGGATCGGTGTAAGAGGCGTCGGCGTCGCTGACGTTAACGGCGTCCTCGATGCCCGCCAGGCGGCCAAGCTCCGCTTCCACGGTCACGTTGCGAGGATGGGCGTAGTCCGCGACCTTTTTCGCCAGCGCCACGTTCTCCTCATAGTCCAGGTGGGAACCGTCGATCATCACGGAGGTGAACCCGCCGTCGATGCAGTCCTTGCACAGTTCAAAAGAGGAGCCGTGGTCCAGATGAAGGGCGATGGGCAGGCCGGTTTCGATTTCAGCGGCTTCCACTAGTTTGGTCAGATAGGTGTGGTTGGCGTATT
>OHEC01001072.1_pt1 | contig 11868 bp, 9 predicted proteins | sample 1567141 | NCBI WGS metagenome assembly OHEC01 (sample SAMEA3879567, study PRJEB24766) | human gut metagenome | biome: human-associated habitat; feature: feces | place: USA | collected 1985/1987 | reverse complement strand
TCGCGATAGCCGAAGTTACCGTTTATGAGCAGGCGGTTATTCAGCAGTTGCCCGGAAAGCATTGTCTCGAATTCCATGTCCGTCCAGCCTTTTTCTCCGGTGCTGAAGTTTGTGCCGAAGTTCCAGTTGTTGCTGTCGATAATCTGCGAGAGTGCATTGTTCAGTTGTCCGGAAAGGGTGGATGAGAGCACGCTCGACATCATGTTGGAGTTGCCGGTGGCATCCACATTCTCCGGAGTATAGAACTTGCCGATACCCAGAAGGTAGAGTATCTGCATGTTCATCTGCTCGTCCGTAGGGATATAATTCCGTACCAATGCCTGTACTTCATCGCGTTCGTTGGGCAGTTCCAGGCTCATTTTGATGTCCGGTGAGGTGAGCTGTCCGGTCAGCGCCATGAGGCAGTTAACCTTGATGTTGGTCTGGTTGACGTAATTGCCGGCATCGGGAACGAGGTCGTTCAGCGAAGCGGAGTTTACAAGATAGCCTGCCTGGATGTCGAGGGTGGCATTGAGCGGCGCGCCGTTAAAGGTGATGGTACTTCCGTCTTTGATGATGAAGTCCTTGCGGATAACCTCTTGCAGGCTGAATTTATAAACTCCCTGGCTGATACGGTAGCTGCCGAACATCTTTACATCTCCTTTATTGTAGAACTCGGTGCGGATATTCCCCGTACCTTTACCGCTGATATAGTCTCCTGCAATGGGATCCATGATGATTTTCATGGTGGCGTCCGGAGTTGCGTCTATCAGGAGATTCAGCCGTATGTCGGTGTCACTTTCCTTTTCCATGACTTCTTTCTGCGCCTGCTCGTATTCGGACATCAGCATGATGGAATCCTGGAGCACGCGGCGCGGTGTCTTGTCTACGAAGCGTATGAACTGGTTGCTCACTGCCGAGGCGACACCTTCTTTCATATAAGTGAAGTTGGTGTTGCGGTTGGTGGTCATTGCCACGTCGATATTCACCCCGTCTGCCGCATTGCCGGCAATGGTGGCGTTGCCCGTGCCATACACCGTGCCGTAGAAGGGGAAGTCGGGCGATTCTTTGGTGTTCATTACCAGCATATTGTCCACATCGAACCGGAAGCGGTATTCCAAATCCTTGAAATGTCGGTAGTGCAGGTAACCGTTGGCTCTGCCCTGATGCCCTTGCGTATCGAAGATGCGGTTGTTGCGGAAAGTAAGTCCGCCCGGTTCGATAAGTATGCTGTCTTTCAGGGAGAAAGTAGTGTTGAGCACATCTACCTTGAGGGAGGCGTCACCGAATACGCGGCCCTCCATTGTCAGCGCCTTGAACTTGCCGTAGAAATGTACGTGGCCGCTGGCACGCCCGTTGAATTCGGGGGTGATGCTCTGCATGTAGTGGTGGATGAACTTCAGGTTGGTGCTGTCGGCTTCGATTTGCAAGTCGAGCGCACTGGTGGGCTTTATGGGGTAGATGTATCCGTATACATGGCTTTTGGCAATGTCTTTCTCGCGGATACGGGCATCCAGGTAGATGCCTTTTACATCGTGGTGCCATTCGCCGTGTATGTTGGCATCGCCCAAAAGCCCCTCGTTCAAACCGAGGTTGCGTATGAACAGGTCGGTACTCATCACCGGCTTTTTAAGTATTCCGCTGGCATATGCCGGGCCGGTGGCCTCGCCTTTGAAGTTGACACCCAGGTCGGCTATATCGAATACGTATCCTATGTTTATCTCTTTCAGGTTCAGGCGTACGGTGTCCTGAGGTTGTTCGGATACGGTTCCGTTGATTTGCAAGTGACGCTCTTTATGGCTGAAGTAGAAATTGTTGACGTGCACTTTGCCCGAGTCGACCACGATTTGCGAAGGGTGTATCTTCCATACGGTGTCGTTGAGGATTACGTTCGTTTCCTGTACGTTGACAATCGTTTTCAGGGCGGGTTTCTCTTTTGGGGCTTGACGGGAGGATTTTGTGTGTATTTTGTCGTCGCCAGCTTCTTGGGAAGAGTTGCGGACGAATTGAGTGAGAGCCGCTATCTTGCCGCTGTAAGTTACAGCGCTGCTGTTTCCCCAGTTGAATATGGTTTGTATCCGGTCGTCCTTTGCCTTGGCTTCGAGGGCTACGTTTACCGCACCGGTTGTTTTCCGGTTGGTGAAGCGGACTTTTGCCTGGAACTGTTCACCCGGATTTTCGCAGAGAACCACGCCCGACTCAAAGAACTTTCCACCGTAACTCAGCCGCGGGAAGTACCCCTCTACGCGCAACCGTTGCGCTTTGTCGTTGAAATAGCCCTTCAGAGTAGAGTGGGTATATACTTTCAGCGGTATCTGGAATACGGTGGAGAGTATCTCCGTATCGTAGATATGGAGGTCGAAATGGAAATTGTTTTCTGTTTTCTGCTGTTTCCTGGCGGGCTGTATCAGAGCCGGGATGTAACGCCGCATGATGTTGAGCACGCTGGCGGGCAATGTCTGATAGGAATAGTCGCCTTCGATAGTACCGCGCAGGAAGTTGGAGCTGATAGTCAGCCGTTTCTGGCGCTCATCGCTCTGAGTGGCAGCAATCCGCAGGTTGTCCATGAAGAAGTTCTGTTCTGGGGCGATGTATTGGAGACTGTCGACGTTGATTTCACCGTTCATGTCGTTGATGGAGCTACCGGTGAAGTCGGCTTTTATTTTTACGGCCAATTCCGTGTCCTTGTATTTGGGTGTGAGGTGCAGGGTGTTAGGGCGGAAATGGTCGATAGCGGCACGGAAGTTGAAGGTGGGTGTTTTGCCGGCAGTATTGATAGAGCCGTTCAGTTGTATGGCGCCGTTTTCGTCGTTGAGCGATACGTTACCGTTGAAGCCGCCTTGCTTATACTCTCCGTCCAAAGTGATGTTTTCGTAGGTATAGTCACTGTAGTCTATGGATGCCACCAGCCCTTTCATGGTAATGGCGGGGTATCTTTGGGCATAATGATTGCCTTTGACGTCCATGTTGAAGGTGACTTTTCCAAGCTTGTCGTTGTTCAGCATCCTGCCCAGTTCGAATCCGGTTGTCTTTACCGCACCCGAATAAGCGAAATAGCCTTTGTCTTTGTCGGAACTGAGTTTGACATCTGTCTTGATAGTGCCTATATCCGTGCGGACTTCGCCATAGGTCACCAGGTCTGTGAAGTATCCGGAAATCTCTCCACGGAAAGATACCGTGCCCAGATTCTGCAATACCGGAGGAACTCCTTTGTAATCTTTACTCAGGTTGCGTACAAAGAATGCAATACCGTCCGGGTCGGCATATAAATTGGACAGATTGCCGAATATGTATGCATCTTGCGGATGAGACAGATCCTGCAGGGATACATTGCCTTTCAGCAGGAAGTGGTCGTTGGAAGAGATAAGCAGCTTCGGGCAGTTAAGCCGGTTGACCGTTCCGGCGGCTTCCATTTCCAACTTCAACTTTTCCTTGAAAGGCTTGAAGGCAGGCACGAATGCCGATATATCCTGTAATGCTACTTCCGAAGGCAGCATACGGAACGAAAAACGGACATCATCGGTGAAATGGCCGAGTGATTCCAGGCTATCGTATTCCATACGGATGGTATCCATTGCCAAAGAGGTGTTGGGCAAGTCTATGGCGAAGTTCTCTATCCGCATCTTCCGGTCGTTGGCTATTATCTTCAGACTCAGTTTTTTCAGTTCGAAGCCGGAGTGCTCTTCTTCAACGCTCATCCGCTTGATGGCAGCGTTGACCGAGTCGTTCTGGAGTGCTTTTAGCGAGATGTTGGCAAGAATGTTGGACAGGCGGATGTGTTGCGGGTTGAACTTGCCCGGAGTGCTTTCGGCCGACAACACATCGTAAGATACCTTTCCGCGCCGTATCAGGAGTGAGTTGATGCGCAGGTCCAGATTGCTCTTCTTCTTGACGGTGTCTTTGGAAGCGAAAGCGTCGAGCACGAATTGGAAGTTGGTGCTTGCCTGGGGAGTAGGTCTTTCCAGATTGGCATTGAAACTGAAAAGCTGTACGTTGCCGATGGATATCTTTCCGCTGAACAGCGGCAGTATCTCGAACTTAGCGGACAGACGGCCTATTTTCAGCAACTCTTTTCCCGATTGGTCGTTCAGCACCAGGTCGTCGATGATAATCCGGTTCAGCAGTCCTATGTTTATCCGCCCTACTGTGAGCTCGCTGCCTAATACGGTGCTCAGTTCCTTGGCAACGAGTACAGACATGCGGTGCTGGACATAAGGAATGTTCAACAGCAAAATTATTCCGATATAGAGTCCTAACACTATACCGATTATCCAGCGTACTGTCGTTTTCAGCGTTCTGATAGGCGGTTATTTTTTTAATTCAGCCAACAAAAATATGAAATAATACGTTATGGATACTACTTTTATCACTACTTTTGCAGCGTTTAAACGTAAATAAACACTATGAGTACAATAATCTTAGGAATTGAATCTTCATGTGATGACACTTCCGCAGCGGTCATCAAGGATGGCTACCTGCTGTCGAATGTCGTTGCCAGTCAGGCTGTTCACGAAGCTTATGGTGGGGTAGTGCCCGAACTGGCTTCGCGTGCACATCAACAGAATATAGTGCCGGTGGTGCACGAGGCTTTGAAACGTGCCGGAGTTACCAAGGAAGAATTAAGTGCCGTGGCGTTTACGCGCGGTCCGGGGCTGATGGGGTCTTTGCTGGTGGGTGTGTCCTTTGCCAAAGGGTTCGCCCGTGCGTTGGGGATATCTATGATAGATGTCAATCACTTGACCGGACATGTATTAGCTCATTTTATTAAAGCGGAAGGTGAAGAGAATGTGCAGCCGGAATTTCCTTTCCTTTGCCTGCTGGTTTCCGGTGGCAACTCTCAGATTATTTTAGTAAAGGCCTACAACGACATGGAAATCCTGGGGCAGACAATTGATGATGCTGCAGGTGAAGCCATCGACAAATGCTCCAAGGTAATGGGACTGGGTTATCCCGGCGGACCGATTATCGACCGGCTTGCCCGCCAGGGAAATCCTAAAGCCTTTACTTTCAGCAAACCGCATATTCCCGGACTGGATTACAGCTTCAGCGGCTTGAAGACTTCGTTTCTGTATTCCTTGCGCGATTGGATAAAGGATGACCCCGATTTCATCGAACATCACAAGACAGACCTGGCGGCATCGCTGGAAGCTACTGTTGTCGATATTCTGATGGATAAGTTGCGTAAAGCGGCAAAACAGTACAAGATAAAGGATGTGGCCGTTGCAGGTGGTGTATCTGCAAACAATGGTCTGCGTAACTCATTCCGCGAACATGCTGAGAAGTATGGATGGAATATTTTCATTCCCAAGTTCAGCTATACAACGGATAATGCTGCGATGATTGCCATAACCGGATACTTCAAGTATTTGGATAAGGATTTCTGCCCGATGGAAGCGCCGGCTTATTCACGTGTCACTTTATAAGGAAAAAGTATATTGCATATATATAATAAGGTATGAAGACGGAAGAGAAGGTAGGGGAACTGCTGAAAGCAAAGAATTTTTCCCTTTCCACCGCTGAAAGTTGTACCGGTGGTGGAATAGCTGCCTTGATAACTTCGGTTCCGGGGAGCTCGGAGTATTTTAAAGGCGGAATTGTGGCGTATTCCAACGAAGTAAAGGCGGATTTGCTCCATGTTTCTGTCGAGACGCTGGCGCAGTACGGTGCAGTGAGCAGGGAGACGGTTGTTGAAATGGTGAAAGGTGCGATGAAAACGTTGAAAACGGATTGCGCGGTTGCCACTTCGGGAATTGCCGGTCCCGGTGGCGGTACACCGGAGAAACCGGTAGGTACTGTGTGGATAGCGGCTGCCTGCAAAAACGAAATTGTAACCATGAAGCAGGAAGGTGATCGCGGAAGGGTGGAAAATGTACAGTCGGCTATTCAAAATGCGCTGTTTATGCTCTGTAGTATGCTGAAATGAGGAAAAAATGTTTTCGTACAACGAATTATTTTAGGAAAAACTTGTTTCGTAACGATAAAAGTGCTTACTTTGCGCTCTGTTTGAAATAAGTATAGATAAAAACTATAAAATAAAGATAGAAATGTCGAAGATTTGTCAAATTACCGGAAAGAAAGCCATGATTGGCAACAATGTTTCACACTCAAAGAGAAGAACAAAAAGAACCTTTGATTTGAACTTGTTTAACAAGAAATTCTATTATGTAGAACAGGACTGCTGGATCAGTCTGAGCATTTGCGCCAACGGTCTGCGCATTATTAACAAAAAAGGTTTGGATGCTGCTTTGAAGGATGCAGTAGCTAAGGGTTATTGTGATTGGAAAAGCATTAAAGTAATTGGCTAAAAGTAGAGGAGAATAACTGATTATGGCAAAGAAAGCAAAAGGTAACAGAGTACAGGTGATTCTGGAATGCACAGAACACAAGGATAGCGGTATGCCGGGAACTTCTCGTTATATTACAACGAAGAACAGAAAGAACACTACCGAGAGATTGGAGTTGAAGAAATACAACCCGATTCTGAAGAGAGTAACAGTACACAAGGAAATTAAATAATAATAGTATAACCCATGGCAAAGAAAACAGTAGCAAGTTTGCACGATGGTTCTAAGGAAGGTCGTGCTTATACGAAGGTTATCAAGATGGTTAAGTCTCCGAAGACCGGTGCTTACATCTTTGATGAGCAAATGGTACCTAACGAAAAAGTACAGGACTTTTTCAAGAAATAAGATAAATGCAGTTGCTGTAAGGCGCTGATTACTTATAAAGCTCCTCTCGCTGATATATCGGCGGGGGGATTTTTTTTTGCTATTAAATCGTTTCGGCTTTTATTATTTGTTAATTTTGTTATATCTTTGTGGCATAATGTATTGTACAAAAAAGTAGACTATGGGATTTTTTAGTTTTTTCTCAAAAGAAAAGAAGGAAACATTAGATAAAGGATTATCTAAAACAAAAGAGAGTGTGTTTGGGAAGATTGCCCGTGCTATAGCCGGTAAATCGAAAGTGGATGATGAGGTGCTGGATAATCTGGAAGAGGTGTTGATTACTTCGGATGTGGGCGTAGAAACTACGTTGAAGATTATAGAACGTATCGAGAAGCGTGCTGCAGACGAGAAATATATGAATGCGAAGGAGCTGAATATGATTCTGCGCGATGAAATCGCTGCTTTGCTTACAGAGAACAACTCGGATGATGTGGACGACTTTGAAACTCCTGTTACGAAGAAGCCATACGTGATTATGGTAGTGGGAGTGAATGGTGTAGGAAAAACCACGACTATAGGCAAACTGGCTTATCAGTTTAAGAAAGCCGGCAAATCCGTTTATCTGGGTGCTGCCGATACTTTCCGTGCAGCGGCGGTGGAGCAGCTAGTTATCTGGGGAGAACGTGTGGGGGTTCCCGTCATTAAACAGAAAATGGGTGCTGACCCTGCTTCTGTGGCATTTGATACTTTGAGTTCAGCGGTAGCCAATAATGCCGATGTGGTGATTATAGATACCGCCGGACGTCTGCATAATAAAGTGGGTCTGATGAATGAGCTGACCAAAATTAAGAATGTAATGAAGAAGGTTGTGCCGGATGCTCCGAATGAGGTATTGCTTGTTTTGGACGGTTCCACCGGACAAAACGCATTTGAGCAGGCCAAGCAGTTTACTTTGGCAACGGAGGTTACGGCAATGGCTGTAACCAAGCTGGACGGAACGGCTAAAGGCGGTGTTGTAATCGGAATCTCCGACCAGTTTAAGATTCCGGTAAAGTACATCGGTCTGGGAGAAGGTATAGAGGACTTGCAGGTGTTCCGTAAAAAAGAGTTTGTCGATTCATTGTTCGGAGGGAATGCATGAAACGGAAAACCATTGATATCATAACATTAGGCTGCTCTAAAAATTTAGTGGACTCGGAGCATTTGATGCGCCAACTGGAGGAAGCGGGTTTTCATGTAACGCATGATGCCGAGCGCCCGAAAGGAGAGATTGCCGTAATTAATACCTGCGGTTTCATCGGCGATGCAAAAGAGGAGTCCATCAATATGATTCTTGAATTTGCGCAGGCCAAGGAAGAAGGCGAACTGGAGAAACTCTATGTTATGGGTTGCCTTTCGGAACGTTATCTGAAGGAACTGGCGATTGAGATTCCTCAGGTGGATAAGTTTTACGGCAAGTTCAATTGGAAAGAGTTGCTGCAGGACTTGGGTAAGGCATACCATGAGGAACTGCACATAGAGCGTACACTGACCACTCCCCAGCATTATGCCTATCTGAAAATATCGGAAGGATGCGACCGCAAATGCTCTTATTGTGCCATTCCTATTATTACAGGCCGGCATGTGTCGCGTCCTATGGAAGAAATTCTGGACGAGGTGAAGTATCTTGTGGCCCGCGGAGTGAAAGAGTTTCAGGTTATTGCGCAGGAATTGACCTATTATGGCGTAGATTTATATAAGAGGCAGATGTTGCCCCAATTAATTGAAAAAATCTCAGAAATTCCAGGTGTGGAATGGATACGTTTGCATTATGCTTATCCGGCTCATTTCCCGATGGATTTATTCCGCGTAATGCGCGAGCGTCCCAATGTATGTAAATATATGGATATTGCCTTGCAGCATATCAGTGATAATATGCTGGAGAAAATGCGTCGTCATGTTACCAAAGAGGATACTTATCGGCTGATAGAAAAGTTCCGGGAAGAAGTTCCGGGTATTCACTTGCGCACTACGCTTATGGTGGGGCATCCAGGAGAAACGGAAGCTGACTTTGAAGAGTTGAAGGAGTTTGTCCGCAAGGTGCGCTTCGATAGAATGGGGGCATTTGCATATTCCGAGGAGGAAGGTACGTATGCCGCTGCCCATTACGAAGACAGCATTCCTCAAGAAGTAAAGCAAGCCCGGTTGGATGAATTGATGTCCATCCAGCAAGGTATTTCTGCCGAACTGAGCGCAGCAAAGGTAGGCAGGCAGATGAGAGTAATAATCGACCGTCTGGAAGGTGATTACTATATCGGACGTACGGAGTTCGATTCTCCCGAAGTAGACCTGGAAGTGCTGATTGAATGTGGTGATGAACCGTTGGAGATTGGTGGCTTTTATCAGGTAGAGATAATAAATTCCGATGATTTCGACCTTTTTGGACGGATTATTTAAATATTTCCTTTCGTACTTGTTGTGTATGTGGGGAAGATTTGCTAATATAGCACAGTAGTTCACAATTTTAAAGCTTGGATTTTGAATAACAAAGAATTTACTTCGGAATTGTCACGCAGGTTAGGGTATACTTTGAAGGATACTTCGGAGTTGGTTACTTCTTTACTGTCGGATATGACGCGGCAATTGGAAGAAGGGAATATGATTTCCATACAAGGTTTTGGAACATTCGAAGTGAAAAAGAAAGCGGAACGTATATCCGTAAATCCAACAACCAAACAGCGTATGCTGGTTCCGCCTAAACTGGTGCTGACATATAAACCCAGTACCTTGCTAAAGGATAAGTTTAAGTAATCTTTCTTTTTAAATCTTCCATATTATGAATGAAAAACTAAACATACAGGATCTGATTGATTTGCTGGCTGAGAAGCATGGCATGAGCAAGAAGAATGCCGATAGTTTTGTGAAAGAGTTTTTTCAACTGATTGAAGAAGCGTTGGAAAAAGACAAGTATGTGAAGATTAAAGGTCTGGGCGCTTTTAAACTGATTGATGTGGAAAGGCGGGAGAGTGTAAATGTCAATACAGGGGAACGCTTTGAGATACAAGGCCATACCAAAGTTTCATTTACTCCGGAGCCTGCTTTGAAAGATATTATCAATAAGCCGTTTGCGCATTTTGAAACAGTAGTGCTCAATGAAGGTACTGTTTTAGAAGATACCCCTGTAGATAGTGACAGTGAGGAAGATGAAGATACGGAGCAGAAAGTGGAAGATGTTGTGCCGGAAGTGGTTGCCGGTAGTGCGGTTGAGACACCGGAGATTGCGGAGAAAACCGATAGTCCTGTCGAACCGGAACCTGTAGAAGAAGCCGTTGTTCCTGTGGAGACTGTGGCTTCGGACGAAGTTTATGAAGAGAGGGTGGAGGTTATCAAAACTGCCGGTCCAGCTGAATCTTCCGCAATGAAATACTTCATTGCCATCGTGGCTCTTGTGGTATTGCTATGTGCAGGAACCGTCGCTTATTTGTATTATCCTGATTGGTTTGACGGATTATCGGCTGAACCGCCTGTGGAGGAAACCGCTGGCAATGAAGCTGGCAATGCGGCAGGTAATACGGTTTTAATGGATAGTGTCGGTGCTAAGGATAGTGTGGCGATTGCCGTAAAAGATACTGTGTCGAAGAAGCTGATTGCTGAGCCTGTAATAAGACAGCAGGAAGCACCGGTTGCCGTCAAACAGCCTGTGGCAGCTGCTACATCTGCTTCCCAGCCGAAAAAGCAGAAGAAAGTTGAGTATGTACCCGATTCTACCAATTATACCATTGCAGGAACGCAGGCGACATATACGATAAAGCCGGGTGAGACATTGACCAGAGTGGCTCTTCGTTTTTATGGAACTAAAGCGTTATATCCATATATAGTAAAGCATAATCCGGACGTTATCAAAAAACCGGATAATGTACCTGCGGGCACAACAATAAAGATACCTAAATTAGTGAAGAAGCAGTAAAAAGATACTGCTTCTTTTTTTGTTAAATACTCAGAGCTTGTTTAAATATTCTTGAAGAAGTATTTTCTTCAACTCCTTTTGAGTTTCTTCCCGGTCTGTATTCCTCTTTTTATCCGTTACATAGCCTGCTATGCTTTTAGTAAAAACAGAAAAATATTTTCAAAGAAGAACTCTTGAAAAGAATGCTGAACAAAATTAAACAGGCTCTAAACTCTATGAAAGTAGTTTAATCTAAAGGTTTCACATTGTTTTTTAATAAAAATTAGTTGCTATGGTTAATTTATTCCCGTACTTTTGGAAGCGAATTATAATTACCGGTGTATGGCCGGACGAAAACGAAAAATTAAACATTAAAATACATTGATTTATGGCTGAAACAATTGATATCCGCGAATTGAACGAGCGGATTGAAAGACAAAGTGCTTTCGTTACCAATCTTACTACGGGCATGGACCAGGTTATTGTAGGACAAAAGCACCTGGTAGAGTCGTTGTTAATCGGTTTGTTGTCTGACGGACATGTGTTGTTGGAAGGTGTGCCCGGTTTGGCAAAAACATTGGCTATCAAAACACTGGCTTCATTGATTGATGCACAATATAGCCGTATCCAGTTTACACCTGACTTGTTGCCGGCGGACGTTATCGGTACGATGGTTTACAGCCAGAAAGATGAAACTTTTCAGGTAAAGAAAGGACCTGTATTTGCCAATTTTGTATTGGCCGATGAAATTAACCGTGCTCCGGCCAAGGTGCAAAGTGCTTTATTGGAAGCTATGCAGGAACGTCAGGTTACCATAGGTAAGGAAACATTCAGACTGCCTGAACCTTTTTTGGTGCTTGCAACTCAGAATCCTATCGAACAAGAGGGTACGTATCCGTTGCCTGAAGCGCAGGTAGACCGTTTCATGCTGAAGGTAGTTATCGACTATCCTAAACTGGAAGAAGAAAAATTAATTATACGCCAGAATATAAACGGAGAAAGACTGAATGTAAAGCCTATTCTGAAAGCAGATGAGATTATCGAAGCGCGTAAGGTCGTACGTCAGGTATATCTGGATGAAAAGATTGAAAAATATATTGTCGATATTGTATTTGCAACCCGTTATCCGGAGAAGTATGATTTGAAAGAACTGAAAGATATGATCGGATTCGGCGGTTCGCCTCGTGCATCTATCAATCTGGCATTGGCGGCACGCAGTTATGCTTTCATTAAACGCCGTGGCTATGTTATCCCGGAAGATGTGCGCGCAGTGGCACATGATGTATTGCGCCACCG